>Ga0172367_10007358_pt1 | contig 12643 bp, 13 predicted proteins | sample Lak10m_FD_114542 | JGI IMG/M metagenome (GOLD analysis project Ga0172367, IMG submission 114542) | Freshwater microbial communities from Kabuno Bay, South-Kivu, Congo - kab_022012_10m | ecosystem: Environmental > Aquatic > Freshwater > Lake | place: Democratic Republic of the Congo: South-Kivu...
TAAAGTATTATCAAATGAAGAAAAAAAAATATATAAATCAAGAATAACTATTGAAAATACTTTTTTAAAAATTAAAAAGAATAGAAGATTAGAAATAGTTTATGAAAAAAAATCTGAAAATTTTCTGAGTCAAATATATTTATCATTAATAAAATATGTAATTTAAAAATTGAATTATTTATTTTTACAAAAAAAAAGGAATCTTAAATTAATACCAAAAAAAATTGTAAAAAATATTCCAATTTGTTCAGTTATATTTTTAAATCTTTATATTTATTTAATTATTAATTTATGTTAATTATTTAAATAATAATTTAAATTCAAAATTATATTATTTAAGTGACAATAATACTTTTTATTTTTATAAAAAGTATCACACGCAAAGGTAAATATTTTAATATAATAAATATGACTAAATATTTTTTAATTCTTGATATAAAAAAATTTTTAAACTTGTTTTGAATTAAATAAATCATTTAATTCATTTTAAACAATTTTTCTTTTAGTTTCATATATTCTTGTTTAATTTTGCCTTCTTCTTCAGTAGCAAAATCTAATATACAATTATTACACATTTGATCATATTGAATTTCCAATTCTTTAAATCTTGACATACATCTTAAATAATCCCAATCAGCAAAATCATCTTTTTCACAACAAAAATCATATTTTTCACCACAAAAATCATCTTTTTCATTATCAAAATTATATTTTTCATCAAAATTAACAATAATATCATCATAAATATCATCGTTAATTTCATCAAGTTTATTTTTATTATCTTGTTTTGTGATATTTTGTTCTTTTTTACAAGAATCAGTATGCTTATAAGTATTATTTAAACCAAACTCACATTCATCAGTTTGTGTTGATTTAGTTGATGTTAATTTAGATTGTTTGATTGGTTTGTTTAATTGTTTTGATTTACAATTAAGTTTTTGATGATTGTCATAATCTATTATGTTGTCATAATCTATAAAATTATTATAATATATTAAATTATTATAATATATTAAATTATTATAATAATAATTACTGTTGGAATATACCATTTTTTACTTAGTAAAGTTTATATATAATAAAATGAATAATTATACTATTCAATAAAATTTTTTTTCGATTTTTTTCAATTTTTTATATAAAAATAATCATTATATATATTTATATATTAAATTTTATACTTATATTATTTCAATTGTTGTTTGAATTGGATTAATTACATCAGTCATTTCTAAATTTTTATCATTTTTGACTGTATTACAAATAGTATTATGAGTTTCAGAATTTTCATCATTAGAAATATAACCAAAATATGTTAATGGTATCCATAAAAAATATAAAATAATTAAAGGTATCCAAGCACAAACAAGCATGATAGAAGAAACCCATCTAAAATTCTTAACTTCTGGATTGAATAAATTTTGTGGTTTATCACTATATGTTGAAACAAAAAGTTCTCCATAAGCCCAAACAATATTAGCTGAAACCCAAATAAATTGAGAAATATAATGACACATATCAATGGTCATTTTTTTATTTTTAGAACATAACCAAATAAAATCAAATGAAATAAAAAATGTAGGAAGAACAAATAAAGACCATAATGCTTTAATATTAGCATTCCAACATAAATCTTTACCCAACCAACAAAAAGTATGAAAATGTTCATATTGTCTAAATGTTGAAAAATATTTAAATCTAGATTTTAATCCAGCTTCATTATACATTTTTTCAGCATATTCATTTGGTTTTAATTCATAAAATTTCAATATTTTGACAAATAAATGATAGTATATAATCAATGCGATACCCCAAATCATTGAAATTTTTCCTGCAAATCTCCCATTTTCAGAATTATAAACTAATTCTCCATTCATCCATAAAAAATTACCCAATAACCAGCAAAAAACAGGAATTAAAAAATATAATTCTTCACTACTATTATATTTATAAGCATGGACAAATAATGATCCAATCCATATAATAGCAATTATACCAAAACTAACACCCATATCTGCTAATCCTAAAGCCCAACCCAAATCTTTTAATAACCACCAATATAAGTGGATATTCTCAATATATCTAACACTATAAAACAATTTAAATGTTAATGGTGTTGTAAATGTGTTAGCCACAGCTTGATATTTTTTTGACATAATTCATATATATAAATTAAATACTTCTATTATTTTTATTTTCAATTTTTTTTTATCTTTTAAATGTAGAACGATTTTCAATTCTTGATGAAGTTCCTACAATTCTAGGGTCAGGAACTCTATTATAATTACCATCCAAATAATCAAATTGATGTTCAAATGGATTACGATTTTTAACTCCAGTATTACGAGTATTACCTCTATCAGCAATCAAATCCACATCTTGCCATAATCTGGTTGCTTCAGGACTTCCTGCATAATGTGTGGGGCCTCCAATACCTTGTTCTAATCCACTAACCATACCATTACCAAATTTCCAACCAGCTCTATTTTCATTTGTCAATTCATTATTTCCTATTTGATAATCAATTTTATTTTCAAAAGAAACTTTCTTTTTAGAATTGATTACAGGAACAGATCTTTTGTATTCTGTATCAAAATCATTTGTAATTAGATTGTTTGAATCTAATATATCATTCATTTTATCCAATTGTTGAATGATATTTGTTTTATTCATATTAAACATTTGAGTACGGGCAAAATCTTGTGTATCAAATTCAATTTGTGGACGAGTTGAATATAAATCTTCTGTATAATATCTATCTGGTTCATTTTGAACACATCCTTCAGGATGATATTTTGAAGGATTTTCCCACACACTTGGATTAGTATCTTGTTTCCATTTATGTCTTTTTTGGTGTTTTTTCATTTTACGATTGTAAGCATCCATTGCTGGAGCAATTTCATTCATAAGTTCAAATTTTGGTTTTTCATTATCATAATTAGCTGTTTCATCAAAAGTTGAATAAATATTTGAACCAAATGATTGAGATGCTCCTCTAATATTTGGTCCAGATGAAATTTTCGTTAATGTTTTACCTCTTTTAATTCTATCAATTAATTTATGAATTGTCATCAGATCTTCATCTGTAATACCAAATCTTCTTCTAAAAAAATAATCTTCTTCCATACCATTTTGTCTATAATGTTGTTTAGTTTTAAGATATTCAACCCAAACAGGTATTTTTGAATTAAGAAGAGGATTAGATGCTACATGTTGTTTGTAATCAGAACAAAATAAATCAATATCTTCATCTAAAAAATTATCCATGTATTTTATGTTTTATATTATATGATATATTTTTATTTTATTTTAAACATTTTATATTAAATAACAAAATATTTGCAAAATTAATTCATATTTAAAATATCCCTCCTTTTATAAATTTTATATATATATAATAATATAAGTAATGACAAAAACAGAAAAAAAATGTAAAAAAGCATGTTTAACATCTAATCCAACAGAAGTTGAAAAAATATGTTATATTCAAACAGAATTTGCTTTATTAAATGATTGTGAATATTTTAATAAATTAATGGATAAATTTTCAAATACCAAAAAAGAAAAGTATTTTGATAAAATTATGTGTATATTGACTGAATCAATAAATTTTGAAAAATTAAATTATACAAATAACACAACATTTTATTTAATGGATAAAAAAGGTAAAATAATAATTTCATACACAAATGGAGTTTTTTCAACTTTTCAGAACTATATAAATAATAATGCATATTTTTATAACTTATCAGAAGAACAAAGTTTTTTAAATAATTTAACTGATTTAAATGATATTGGAGAAATAGGAATTAATTTATTAAATACTCCTATTGCTAATTTAGTTGTTAATTATTTAGATAATCCTCTTGGAATATTGTATTATTTAGTTGTAAAAAAAAATAAAAAATTAAATTATAATTTTATATCTTTTATTTATACTTTGAGTACTCACTAATAACATTGGTTATAGCTGAATTTAATTGTAATTAATCATACCTGTTGCTAAAATTTTATTTTGTAAAAAGTTATTTTTCACATAATAAAAACATTTATGATTTATTGTTATTTCGTCAAATGATTTGATAATTTCATATTTATTTGGTTGAGGTATTTCTTTATTAACCCTAATTGATAATCCCATTTCCATATTAATATCTAATTTATATAATGTTCCATAAACAACTTCACCTAAATGAACTTGATTCAATACCTCTTTAAAATTTTTACTATAAATTGTTTTTTTATTTCTATTTAATTTAGGAATAGTTAATTTTTTAGCTATAACAGCAGGTTTTTTAGGCATTGTAATTAATTCATATGGAATTGTACTGACAAGTTCTCTTTCTGGAGTATAAATAAATCCCAAAACCATATTTGAAGAACATGGAATTTCAACACAAACAAATCCTTTTGTTCTATCAATCATTAAAAATATTGGAACATCTGTTAGTTCTAAAAATTTTGTTTTAGCTTTTGAATATCCTACTAAATAATTAGTGATAATTTTTGGTTGATAATAAAATGGTATTTCAAGTAAAAAATTCCAACGCATATTAAGAGTTGCTATATTATCATATGTTTCATTATCAGGAATAACAGATATTTTGTAAATATCCTCAATTTTTTGAATATAATTTGTATTAGGTGTTTGTCCTGATGAATGGACTGGTATCATTAATTCTAAACTTCCAGAATCTTCAAATACCTCAGCATGTCTTTTCATATCTGACACAATAGAATCTTTTGATTTTATACCTAAAAGTTTTACCAATTTATCTGTAGATGGATTTTTTGATAACAAAATTATTGCTTTCCATATATATCCAAGCGCAAATGGACTTGATACATCAACAATGATATCTTTTTGTTTTTGTTTGCTTAATTCATATTCAAAACCTAAACAATCAGATTCTATTTTACAAAGTCCATTATCTTCATTAGTTCCAGCTAATTTATTATTATAAGCTTGTTCTAACATATCATTCGGAGATGTTTGATGATTTCCGGTTTGTTTAGTTGAAAATCCAGTTATATTTTTTTTATTATCCAATTCTAATTCAGCATACATATCATTTTGGTTCCAAGTTGTTGAAGTTGGTGTCCAACCATTTTTGTCATTTGTTTCCATAATATAGGGTGTAGATAATAGACTTTTTTTATTATTAGATGTTGACCCGCCTTGAATTGGCATTCCCCAAACATCAGTTGGATTAAAAGATGTTGTGTCAATTGTCTCATTTATATTAGAAAATCTATTAAACATATCACGATCATTTAATATTGGTGCGTTAGATACTGATTTAACTGACGGATTAATTTCTAGCTCTCTTCCAAAAGCCCATGGAATATTGGAATTGGCAAATTTGTCAGAACGTAAATTATCATTTTGTTGCGATGTTGAAAAATTAGCAAAATTACTCATTTATTAAATTATCTTGTATTATATAAAATTAAAAATTATTTTATAATTTAAAAATAAACTTGGCATATTTTAATTTATTAGAATATATTGACATATTTCATTTTGGATTATGAATATACATCAATTGTAAATTAACATCAATTGTATTTATGTAGAAAGGAAATTTATTTTGATGATTTATATATGTAAAAAATTTAAACATACAATATACTTTTTGTCCTTGAACCAATTTTTTAAATGTATTAAATTCATTAATTTCATCAAATTTTTTTAAATTATATATATATGATTTAATTACAAGTCCATCATCAACATCAATAAATTCTGTTGAATGATTATATTTATTAGCTTTTGGATATTGAAATGTATTTTCAAATGGAACACCAATTTTTCCATTCCAATCCTTTAATAATTTTTTTAAACTAGTTTTTTTTTCTTGATAAATATCACAATCATCATCAATTTTAGATTTTATTTTATCATAATCTATTATATGAAGCATTCTATTTATTATATCTTTGTTTGTTAATTTAAAATATATTCTAATGCTTTTTTTAATCATCTCTTTATCAGAACAATCATAGTAATAATAAAAATCTTCATATTTAATAAATTCACAAGGCAAGTAAAAACAAGTTAATTCATAATTATTGATAAATACAGATCTAGTATCTTGAAATGAATGACCACGACCATTTGAAGAATATAAAATATCATTATCATCAACTTGTTTATAAGTATAATTTAAATTTTCCATCCAACCATCTTTATTATTAAATAATTTTTGTTCCATGTGATTTTTATTTATATGAAAATAATTTAAAAATTGTCCAACCATATTTACATCTGATAATATTTCTTTATTATTTGGTTTTGTATAGTAAATTTTACATTTATCAAAATATTTTCTACCTAAATCTAATTTTTTTTTATCCCAATTTGCAAAATCAATATGTGTTCCATCTGGATAAATTGATAAATTATTTGTAATAATATATATTTTATGTTGTCTTCTATAATTATAAATTTTTTCAGTCAATAATGATGAAATAAAATTATCATTTGAAAATATTTTATCTCCAATATTCAAACCTTTTTCAAAATATTTTATTAATCTGTATGGTACAAAGTGTGTGTTTGTACTGTCTGTTGTTTTTGTTTCAAGTTGTGATATTGCCAATTCTGTTCCATATACTACTTCATTTTGATAATACATTTGAATATGTGTTAAATCAAATGTATCAATAATTTCTTCTGGACTATTTTTGTCTGTCATTATGAGTTGAATAATGCGAGGTATTCCTTGAATGAATAAATATATTACACTTCCAATATATCCAATCATCCAATCATATTGATTTAAATCAAGATTCATCATTAATTCTTGTAAAATTTCTAGTTTTAATTCTATTGTACCATAAAAGAATAAATCAATATCCATCAATTCATGTGAAAAATTATTTGTTAAAACATCATACAATAACCCACCTGTTAAAATAAAATTGGTTTTTTCCCAAGGAATTACTTTATCCAATCCAAATGTAAATTTACCTAATTTTGTGTTAAATTCTTCATCTTTATATTCAGTGTATTTTTGTTTTACTATTGTTTTTTTCATTTTGATAATATTATTGTATAAGTATTTATGATAATATTAGCATATTATATTTATTATATAAAAATCAATTTTTTTATTCTTTTTTTGAATATATATATCTTGGTCTTAAATTGATATCAATGTATTCTATTGTTTTGTCATTATTTGTATGTAAAACTCTTACAAATATTCCTATGTCAAATAAACAATTTATTGTTTCATTTTTATTTAAAGTATTCAAAATATCAAAATCATTCAATGAATAAAAATCATCAATATCATTATTATATATTTTAGAACAAATTTCAAGTTCATCATGATTATTGTTTGTTTCATCAAATGGCATGTATATTTTTGATTCTTCTAATTTATATTTTAATTTAATCAAGTCTTTATCAATGAGTTGTAAATTTAATCCATCTAACAAATGATATTTATTTATTTTTGTTGTCAAATAATCAATAACTGATTTATTACCAATTTTAAATTTAATTTTTAAAATTTTATTGCCATTTAAATCTTTTTCAATCAATTCATTTGATATATAATAACAAGGAATATAAATTGAATTTTCTCGTTCAATTGATAATAATTTACTATAACCACAAACAATATTTGTTTTTAATTTATAATTATCAAGATTTATATATTGTTCTGACTGTTTTGATTTTTCATCATCTATTATTTGTTTTTTGATGATATCTTTTGCTTTTTTACAACCCATATATTGCGCAAATGCACCAAACATATCGACATCTTCTATAAAATTATGATTATCTAATTTATTATAATTAACATAACAGCCAAAATAATCATGAAAATTAATTTTTAATTTGTTAAATTTAGTAAAATCTATTTGTTCTCCATCTGAATATCTTGTTAGATTATATGTAAGTTTATATAATTTAATTTGCTTTTTATTCATCAAATATTTGTTTGAATCATAATCATTTACACCTTTTGAAATTTAAAATGCCGATTTTAAATTTCAATTTTATCGTAAAAAATTATGTCTTATAATTTTTATACTTTTTAGTTTTAGATGTTTTTTTAATATAATAATCTTGTCTTTCATAAGCACCTTTTAATATATTTTTATAGTTTTCTTTAGGTATTTCTTTTATTACTTTTTTAATATTTTCTTTCAATTCATTATATTTTAATCCTTCTAATTTTCTTAATTTTGATTTTAATAAACTAAAGTATCCCTCAATTGAATTTGTAAAATGTTGATATGGAACAGAATATAATAATTTATTATTTTTATTTACTAATTCTTTTATTTTTTCGTGTCTGTGAGAACTAGCATTATCTAAAATTATTAATTTATTTTTATATTTTGAGGTTATGTTTTGTTCTAAGAAATTATATAATCTATCTACATTTATACCTCCTTTTTCATATAATTCCCATCCCTCAACACCATTTGAACTTATTGCAAATATACCTGTATATTTCTTAAAAACTTCTTGAGATTGGGTTTTAATGACACATCTTTTTCCTATATCATTATAACAATGATATCTATTTTGTAAAGCATTTATACTACTTTCATCAATACAAATAATATCTTCAATCTTATATTTTTTAACTTCTTTATAGAATTCTTTAATGTTTTTATTAATGTCAATATCTTTTCCAAATCTTTTTATTGGCTCGTGTCTAATATGCGTTAATTTTAACGATATATGATTATCTTTGATTATATTTGAAATATGTCTATGTGATATATTAAAATTCTTAAATTTTTCTTTTGCTTTAATTTGTAAATCTTCTAAAGTAATTGTTTTATTTTTTCTTAATTCATCCAATATAAATTTAACTTGCTCTTTAGTTATCTTATAAGATATTAATTTTTTACTATGTCTTTTTATACTACCTTCTTTATTATATCTTTCAACCCGAAAAAATAGAATTTGACTAAATTCTATTTTTAAGGGCTTATTTCAAATACTTTGTATTTGAAATTAAAGGCCCATCTCATTAAACTTCTTGGAGAACATCCAAAAATATTACATACTATTTCTTGTGTCTTATTTGCTATCAAATAATATTTTACTGCGGACAATTTATAATCCTCACTTTTATGTTTAGATAACATTTTATATAAATATTTGTATAAAAAATAATTTATACTACAATAATATATTATGAATTATGAAGATAAATACATTAAATATGAACAAAAATACTTAAATTTAACAAGAAATAATATTCAATCAGGCGGTAAATTTAACAAAAAATATATTTTAATTGATGGAACAAGTTCATCGGGTAAAACTTCTTTATGTAAATATTTCAAAAAATTAGATTATAAATGTGTCATTTGTGATAATTATGTAAATGAAATGACAGAAATAAAAAATGAATGGTTAAAAACATTGTCAAATAATTATATCACAAAAAAATAAAAAAGTGAATTAGGTGATTATGAACAAGCAAGAATTATGATTAGAGATGCTATTAAAAGTGGTAAAGCAATTTTAGATGCTATTCATCAAAAAAAATTTATTGAAATATTTAATGAAATGAATTTAAGTGAAGAATTATTTATTATTGTAATTTACACAAATTTACCTAATCTTACCAGAAATTTAGAAAGTAGAAAATTAGATGGCGATTATAGAGGATTATCTCCTTTTAATCAATTTCCAAAAAGATACATAAAAACAGATGAGACAGATGAAAATAAGATTGATATAGTTAATAGAAAAAATTTTATTAAATTATTAAAAAATAATTTAAAGTATGAATTTGAAAATGAAGAAATGCTATTAAGTTTTACTAATGATATGTTTAAAAAAATGAATATAGATGATGATTTAAATCATTGGATTAAATTAAGAGATGAATACAAATGCGATTATTTATTAAATACTAATGAAAAATCAAAAGATGATATATATGAAGAACTTGATGAATTATTATGTAAATAAATTTATTTTTTATTTCTTAAAATAAATGTTTTGTGTTTTTCTGAATTATTATGAACTTCTATAGTATCTTTTGAAAAAGTTCCAAAGTCGCATAAATCACAATAATATTTAAATTTTTCTTTTCTTTCTTCTTTAGTTGAGTGTTTGTTTAATATATGTTTTAACATATTTGTATAGTTTGTTGTGTTATAATCACAATCTTTACATTTTCCTACTTCTTTTTTATCTGTTCTTGTTTTTCTTTTCCCTGTTTTATGTGATTCTCTTTCACAATGATTATTCCATTGACTTATAAAATTACATCTATAATCACATTTTTCACATATATATTTATATTCTAATTGTTTATTATCTTCTAATGGTTTATTTACTTCCATTCTGTTATAATATATATCAATATATTTTTATATTATTTTGATTTTTTACATAAAATATATAGAATTATTTTTAAGTTTTTCAAAAAATATATAGTATTAATTTTATTTTTTTCTTAATTAAATTAATTTAAAATTAAAATTATTTTCTTTATTTATAGTATATGGACTTGGAAGAAAAACCAAAAGTAAAAATTAAGGATGGGGATTTAACAGAAATTGATGATGTTAATGAAAAATTAGAATTTATGATTGTCAATAAGACACCACTTAAAAATATTATTAAATCTGATGAACTCAATGATAAAATTAATTTAACTATACAAACAGTTAATAAAATTGTTATTCAGGCTTGTCAATTTATTAATCTTTATTTTATTCATTTATATGACAACAATAAAGATTTTCCTAAAATTGATACTAAATTTATAATGGCTGTTTTTAAGACAATAACGATAAGAGATGATACAAGAGGAAAACCACCATCAGAAGAAACTAAACAATTGTTAATCAAATTAAAAGAATTTTATAATCAATATTATAAAAAATGTATTGATGAATCCGATATTATGAATGATACAAAATTAAATTTTATTATGGCTTATGAAGCAATTGATATTGTCAAAAATATAAAAAATAACATAACCGAACATTTTAATGATTATGTAAATAAATTTGTCAATCAGTTTTTTGAATCTAAAAGTTTATGTGAATATGCAAATAATAAGAAAGAATGGACTAAAGAACAAAGAAAAGAATTTAAATCTGGTATTTTTAGTTGTTTGAGATACATTAAAAAAGATTTATTGAGAATAGATAACAAATATGAATCAAATGAATTATTTCATGATTGGATAAATTTACATAAACCATTTATATTAAGAAAAAATAAATTCACCAAAAATTCTGTTGATTATGATATTTGTGCTAATCCAACTGATTATTTAAAGTCATTATTTTATATGAATAAAGAATTAGAAAAAATTAATAATGAAAGAATTCAAGAAGACAAAGATCAATTTAAATTATTTCAAGTGATACCTCAAAGAACAAGTATAAAACAAAATTATGTGTGTTTAGATACTTGTAGTTTAATTAATTTAGTTATTGAGGAAAATTCATTAGAATATTTAAACAATGTTGAAAAATATCAAAAAGAATTATGGGAAAAAAATTTTAATATTAAACAAAAAGAATTCAAAAGAAAAGGTTATCAATTTAATTATATGATAAAAACAGATGGTATTGGTAGTTCAGTATTATTAGTAAAGTTGGTAAATGGAAAACCAGTTGAAATAACATCTAAGATGCAGAGAGAATTAAAAGAAAAATTAGAATCAAGAGACAAATATATCGATGATGTAAAAATAACAAAACAAATGAAGAAAAAACGAATTGTATCAATAGACCCCAATTTTGGAGATATTTTGTATGCCGTATCAAAAAATAAAAAACCAAAAATAATGGTTGATGAATATAATAATTTAGAATTAATTGAAGAGGAAGAAATTATAACATTTAGATATACACAAAATCAAAGAAGACTTGAAAGTAGAAACAAAAAATATAATAAATTACAGGACAAAATTAATAAAAAGAAAAAGATTAATAATAAAACTGTTAAAGAAATAGAAACTGAATTATCTCAATATAACTCAAAAACTTGTGATTTTAATAAATTTATTGAATATTGTAAGAAGAAAAATGAAGTTAATAGAAAATTATTTGAACATTATTCAGAAAAGTTGTTTAGAAAATTAAAGTTTAATAGATATACAAACACTCAAAAATCTGAAAGTAAAATGATAAAGAATTTTGAAAATAAATTTGGAAAACCTGAAGAATGCATAATAGTATTAGGTGATTACGATAAAGAGAATAATATGAAAGGTAAAGAGCCTATAATTAACAGAAGAATAAGAAAAATATTTAGAAATCATAAATATCAAGTGTTTATGATTAATGAATTCAGAACATCAAAATTATGTAATGTTTGCGAATCAAATTGTGATACTTTTCTGAAAAGAGAATCACATAATCCAAAACACAAAGATAAAAAAACAAATAAACAGAAAATTATTGAAGTATGGGGATTAACCTTGTGTGAAAACAAGAATTGTAGTATAATCCACAACCGAGATAAAAATTCTGCTCTAAATATGTATAAAATAACTCAATCAATATTTGAAGGCAAAGGAAGACCAGAAAAGTATTGTAGAGAAATAAAAAATAAATAACTTCATTCCAGCTCAACGGCTGTGATATAACCAAATTTTTACACCTTGGATGACGTCAGTATGAAAAATTACTTATA
>Ga0172367_10007362_pt1 | contig 12640 bp, 5 predicted proteins | sample Lak10m_FD_114542 | JGI IMG/M metagenome (GOLD analysis project Ga0172367, IMG submission 114542) | Freshwater microbial communities from Kabuno Bay, South-Kivu, Congo - kab_022012_10m | ecosystem: Environmental > Aquatic > Freshwater > Lake | place: Democratic Republic of the Congo: South-Kivu...
CAGCTACGTCGAAGAGCCCGGCATGGTGGGCCAACCCGAACGCACCCGCCAGCTGTACGGACGAGTGCTGCCGATCCACCTCGAACGAGCCGGCATGCGCAACGACGCCCTGGTCGACTGACGAGGGCCGGGCGGGACGAGCACGCCTGGCGTTAGCCTCACGTCTGGAGTTCCGCACTGTGGCACGGGTTTCGAGCCACGGTTCGGTCCATCCCCGCCGGGTTGGGGACGGTGCGAAAGTGCCTTGCGCCTGCTCACGGTTGACGGCTGGCGCTGCTGGTGAAACGCGGGAGCGCAACTCACGAAACGCGGGAGTCAAGTCAGAGAACTTACCTTGGATCATCAGTCCCCTAAGCGCACACGAGCAGGCATGACGGTCCAGCAGCCCCGCTTGGTGACACAAGTAGCGGCTTGGGGGTCCTGCGAGGATTGCATTTCCAGTGTCCGACAGGAGGGCTAGACACCCCTTTCTTCTGATGTAGCGTCGGGCAGTTCAAATCTCTCGGTGAGGTTGCCATGTCCAGATCTTGGACCAATCAGTGACTAGATGCGTAGGGCGCGGTGCGCACATGGGCCAGACCAATCATGCGATTCCTGATCAATCCAAATGGAACGAAGCAATCTTCAGTTGGTTCTTCGGGGACCACGTTGAAGGTCGCCCCGTATTCCTAAGTGCTGACGAGGCATCGCTCACAGCAATATTGGAGGCCAACGGTTGGGCCGCGGACTCCGCAGTTCAGAGTCTCCAACAGAGTCTTCGCGTTTACCTAGAACAAGTGCGTCCATTTGAACATTGGGTTCAGGTAGGTGACCGTTGGCGACGAAACGGCGCCACAGCCCCCCCGCCATTTGTACATCTCCTTGCTCTGACTGTCCTTCCGGTAACCGAGAGACGTGATACTGATGCGCCTGGCGGCTACTACAAGCCCCTCTTCGATACCCTCGGCGTCAAGGACACCCCTGGACGCCGAGAGGATTATCGGTGGCACGTCCCGGCCTTGTGGAGGCAACTAGGGACGTGGCTAGAGGAGCACAACGGGCGCTACGGACTTCCAACAGCCCGACCCGGGAGTCATGCAACGGAATACCTCGGCTATTCGAGGTCGCAGGCCGTCGTGAGGGGGGCCGACCGGTCTGCGTTCATCGACTTCTTCGAACAAGTCGGCTACAAGCCGGGTGAGCAGGTCTCGCGCGAGATCCTCATGGCGCGCTTTGAGAGGTGGGCCTCTCCCTCTTCGGTCAGCGAGCGGATCAGGCATGCTCTTCGTGATCCGGACTCAAGAGAAACCATCGCCGAGACACTGCTGCATGACCTCGCGACATGGAACGGGGAAACTCGCGATGACGAGTTCCGATCAGTGCTGCGGGTAGTGCCCCGTCTCAACGCGACTCGTCGCTCCTTGACAGCGGTGCTTCTCGTTCCGTCGGCCTTCGAAGGACTCCACGACGGCGAAACGGAGTACGCGGCCGCCGGCGAGTCGCGCGTCTTCCTGAATAGAGCCATCTCTTTAGAGCCGAACAGCCACCGCGAGACTTTCGTGGTAGCGGGGCGCCGGCTCCAAGTACGACATTCCAAGGTCCACGTCTTTGAAGAGGACCCGATTCTCGGCGGCTATACATCCGTCGATCGAATGACGCCGGGGCGGAGCGCGTGGCTGGCCGTTGCCTCGAGCGCTCGCACCTCCCTCCGATTCCTTCAGGACCAGGGCCTAACCGGGCAATCCTGGCCCAGCCTCCCCGACTGGTCGATCTTCAGAGACGTACGACTGGTCTGGGGTAGCAGCGCCTCGATGCCAGAGGAACTCCAGTCAATAGCACCACCGCTTGGACTTCGCGCTGAGCTTCGCGGTGGCCTGCCGATGGGAAGTGGTCGATACCGCCCCGGAGGAGCCCCCGACCTTCTGGTGCCAGCGTGCCCGATCGAACTCGACATCTGGTTAAACGGATCTCTACTGACGACGGTTGGGCCAGATGAGTCTCTAACCCTCCGACTGGCAGAGCAGGCAGTTCACGACGGGAAGTACGAGATTTCCGTAGGGGATCAATCGCTGCGTTTCGAAATCGACGCAACGATGAACGAAGCCGACGAGGATCGCTACATCGTGAACGTCCTGATCCCCGATCCGCCGACCCTGATCAAGACCTGTCGGGCTTCGGAAGCCGGGATTGACGCTAGGGACCGAGTCGCTTGTGGGGCCCAACTGAGCCCACACCCAGTAGGTGGCGTCCAGAACTTGTCGTGGCAGCCCGCGACGGACGGCTGGGTAGTTCTAGGAGAACAGGGTGACGTGAAGGTCCTTCCACCGGACCCCCCCTGGTTGGCTCGGATCGGGCAGTCCACCTGCCACCTTCCGCTCGAAGACCTCGCCGCAGGAGTCACCTTCCCCGTCAGGTGGGTCGGACGATTGATGTCAAACAGAGTCCACATCCAACACTTCGACTCCTTCGACGCCTCAGAAGTAGACGGCGAGCAGACGGCCTTCTTTGGCCGCCGGACCGTCAGGGTCGGTGCTGCGCACGCAGAAGCTTGGTCAGTCTTCGCCACTTCGATACTGGTGAATCTGGGCCCAGTTCTCCCTGCACAGATTCGACCAACCACGCCGGAGAGTCACAAACCTAATCCCGCAAGAACCGTTGCGGATCAGATGTTGCAGTGGTGCTCCGACAGATTCAGTGGTTCCATAGTCGCCTTTGCTAACACGTTTTCTTGGGTGACGGGAGGCTCGTCGGAGAGGACCAACGCCTATCGGGCCCTGAAGGCCCTCAATCGGCTTTCTCACATCGAAGTCGACTGGGACCAACAGACCTGGACGATCACGCCAACGACGCTCGTGGCGCCACAGAATGCGGGTGGCGTAGCCTTCGTCGCCGGCAGGCAGGTAACCGGCTTCCGCTCGAACATTGTGGATCTGATCGAGCGACACAATCTTGACGCTGTAGTCGTTGAGGCCGAACAGCCCGTTGAGGGCTCGCAGGCAGTGTTCCTGCGTTGCGGTAGCCGAACGAGTCTCCTTGAGCTAGGGCGCTGCGCCGGGATTCCTGTCATCACGCAGGCAAGTGCGGCCTTCAGCGAGATTCTTCCGAGCATCGATCGGATGATCAAAGGTGGACGGATACCCGGTGGCTTCGAGCGGCGGAAGATCGGCATCGGACCTAACGGCCCGACCGCAACTCCTATCTGGGATGACAGTTGGGACGGAAGCTACGAACACGACACGTTCGGTCCGAAGATCTACTCCATCTGCGTCGAGAAGTGGGATGGGGACAACAAGTACCTCGTCGACCGAAGTACAGCGCTCTGGTTCGCGCTGCGCCAGCGAAAGTCGTTGCCAATCCAGTACGACTCACGGCAACTCACTCTTGCAGTACCCAGGAAATACGGGTTACCGCTGCTCCACGAGCGCTCGCTCATCCTCGCGACTGGTCTCCTTCCCTCGGTAGTACGCATCAATGACGAGTGGCATTACGTGTACAGCAACGTCTCGGATCAAATCTTCGACAAGCTCAAGGAGACGCTCACGTGACGAGCAAGCAACCTTCCCCTACTGAAGTTCATCGGCGCTTGCTTGAGCAGTTCCTTGCGTATTTCGGCACTGCCTACGATCTGCGAGAGCCTGGGGTTCGGCGCGAGATACTCGACATGCTCGCAACACCTGGCGAGATTCTGCAGGAACCCGTTCTCGAGTTGCTTCCTACGTACGCCACGGCAGATGAGACAAAGGATGAGAGCCTCCGGCGTGCGGGTGTGGACCCAGAAATCAGCCGCTTACTTGACGCTGGGCTGTTCCCTTACGACCGTCTATACAGCCACCAAGCCGAGGCGCTCGTTGCGTCGCTCCGCGACCGCGAGAACGTTGTGGTGACGACCGGCACCGGATCAGGAAAGACGGAGAGTTTCCTGATCCCTATCGTTGCCCGCCTGGCAACAGAGAGTGCAGGCTGGTCGGCGCCTGGAACACCAGCAAAGCCATGGTGGCCAACCGCGAATACCTCGTGGGTTGACCAACGTTCGCACGACACGCGGGAAGCTGCCATGCGGGCAGTGGTGCTCTATCCGATGAACGCCCTCGTTGAGGACCAGTTGGTGCGCTTGCGGCGCGCGCTTGACAGCGACAAAGCCCGCCAGTGGCTAGATACGCACCGAAGGGGTAATCGCTTCTACTTTGGTCGGTACACCGGTCAGACTCCCGTTTCCGGTCCAAAGCCCAAGAAACTCGGGGAACTCCGCAGGTTTCTCGTCCAGGCAGAGCGAGACTTCCGCTCCGTTGTTAGCCAGTTCGGTACCGACTCGGACCAGCGCTACTTCATGCCGGACCCACTTGGGTGCGAGGGCCGTAGCCGCTGGGATATGCAGGCGACGCCTCCGGACATTCTCATCACCAATTACTCAATGCTCAACATCATGTTGATGCGACGTCTCGAAGACCCGATCTTCGAGCGCACTAGGCAATGGATCGAACGGGACGAGCAGAACGTCTTCACGTTGGTTATCGACGAGTTGCACGTATACCGAGGGACGCCCGGAACCGAGGTTTCCTACCTCATCCGCCGGCTCCTCGATCGTCTAGGCCTGTTCGATCGACCGGATCAACTCTCCATCATCGCCACAACCGCCTCGTTGGACCCTGACCGGCCGAAAGACCGAGAGTTTCTTCGCGGATTCTTCGGATCGAGCAAACCATTCACCCCGATCCGTTCTCAGCCAGCGACTCCGCCCAAGCCGACGAGCGAGAAACTCGCCCCCTTCGTCACCGCTCTACGCTCCGCGCTCGCAAAGCGATCGACACGGATTGCAGAGTTGCGCTCTCTCGACCCCAACTTCGAGGAACTCCTGCAGGAGGCCCTCGACGGCAACTGGCTGAGACTGCGAGCCCATCTATTCGCCCGCAACCTTCCAGGACTATGGGCGTGTGCCTCGCCGACGTGCGCGGTCCTCCAGACCACCCGTCACCAGAATCTCGGTTGGGCAACTAACTCGCGAGCGGTCGGGAAGATCTATACATCGCCGAGAAGCCGCTGTGTGTGTGGGTCCGTCGTACTTGAGCTGCTCTACTGCGAGAACTGCGGAGAGACATACCTCGGCGGCTGGCGCTCCGCACGGGACAACTCCGAACAGACACTGTTTTCCTCGCAGACGAATCTCGATGACCTCCCCGACAGGGCATACGCATCGAAGACGGCGTCTAACTACACCGTGTTCTGGCCTACCCAGGCCGGTGTTCCGGTTGAGAAGTCCTGGGAAATGAAGGATCACACGCAGAGGAAGGGGGCAGGTTATGACCTTCGCTACTCGCAAGCAGAACTCGTCCCTGGGGCAGGCCTGCTTCGGATTGGCGAACCCGAACCCGGTGAAACTCGAAATGGGTGGGCCTTCGTTGCTCGGTCAAAGGCTGGCGACGATGGCGGCGACCTGCCGGCCTTCCCAACAATCTGTGCGCACTGCGGCATTGATCGCGAGAGCTATAAGCAGAAGAGGAGCCCCGAGGACCGAAGCCGAGCGCGATCATCGATCCGCACGATGGGCACTGGTTACGAGAAGGCAAACCAGATTTTCAACGATGCGCTGCTGCGTGCCTTTGGAGCGGGAACGGAGGACAAGACCCCAAAGCTCATCGTCTTCTCGGACAGCAGGCAAGACGCGGCGCGCCAAGCGATCGGTCTTGAGTACTCGCACTACCTCGACCTGGTACGGCAGGTGGCTGTCAAGTGCATCGCAAACGAAGGCCCGCTCGCAGTCGCCTACGACCAGTTCGTGGTGAAGGACGATCGGGGCCAAGCAGGGTTTGACGCCATGGCGAATCTCTCGCCAGCCGATCAGCAGGCCATTCTGAAGGCATCGCAGGGAGTCCTGGATGACTCCGCGCGATTGCGGCTGGAGGCAGCGGTCGCCCAGTCCCGCCGTGGCGAACTCACACTTCACGAACTCGCTATCCGCGTCCGAGACGTTCTCGCTGCGATTGGCGTGAACCCGGCCGGCCCAAAGCAGAGCATCGGTGACTGGGCGGCGGCCTGGGACTGGTCTGGACCGCAACCGGTGGTCTCCACATTGCCAGGGGCGGACCCGGTGGTAGCCAAGGTCCTACACGGGGTTCTCTCCGAAACGTCGAACTCCGTCTTTTCCGGCAATGGCCGGGACTTTGAAGCCCTTGGGCTTGCTTCGGCTTCCATCGCTTCGAGCGGTAAGACGCTTGTGGGACTCACACCGGAAGTCAGTGAGGAGATCATCAGGTCGACCGTGCGCCTCCTTGGCCGCCACCGCCGGGTCAACACCAGAGAAGACGAGCCATGGCCGTCGCCGCCCGCCGGGCTGAAGCGATACATCGCGCGCGTTGCGGAGGTACACAGCATCTCCAAGGCCCAGTTGAAGACTGAACTGGAGGCGATAGTTCGGAACGGATGGCGCCTCGACCCAGCGGACGTCACTCTCCAGCCGCCCGGTGGCGACGAGTGGCGCTGCCAGCGTTGCGACCAGCGCCATCTGCACGCGTCTGCGGGAGTTTGCATCTTCTGCAGCGGCCTGACCGTTCGATACGAATTTGATCCCAACACGGCATCTGAGAACTACTACCGATGGCTCGCCGAGAGCGCCGGCAGCCCGTTCCGAGTACATGCGGCGGAACTCACCGGTCAGACCGACCTTGATGACGCTCGACAGCGGCAGGCGGTGTTCCAAGGCATGTTCCTCCGGGGGGAGAATCCCCGGCCCCAAGAACTCGACATCCTGAGCGTAACGACAACGATGGAGGCGGGTGTCGACATCGGATCACTGAAGGCGATCTCTATGGCCAACATGCCGCCCATGAGGTTCAACTACCAGCAGCGCGTTGGCCGTGCCGGCCGCCGTGACGCGCCCCTTGCGGTTGCATTCACGCTTTGTCGGGGCTCGCGCTCGCACGATGACCACTACTTCAACAACCCGGACAAGATGGTCTCCGGTGAGTTGCCGCAGCCCTACCTCGATCTCAGGCGCAGAGACATTCTTGCGAGGGTGGCTATCTCTGAGGCGTTACGGTTGGCTTACCGGAGTCTCGGCGATGGTGACGAGGAGTTCGACGAGGGAAGCAACGTCCACGGTCAGTTCGGCACCACAGGTGCATGGCTCGCTAATCGCGACAAGGTTCTAACCGAGATCAAGAAGAACCAACTCGAGATTCGACGACTCGTTGACGTTCTGGTCCGCGAGACAGACCTGGGGGCTGAAGTCGACAGCCTCTGCATGGAAATCGGTGATGGTCTAGCGGACAGAATTGATCGGGAACTCAATGGCCAGCCTGCAGACGCTCCCCTCTCGCAGACGCTGGCCCAGCAGGGCCTGCTCCCCATGTTTGGATTCCCGACACGCGAGCGAAACCTGTTCTGCGAGCCGGTCAAGGCAAATCACAATGGACGATTCCAATCCACGATCTCAAGGGATCTCGGAATCGCGATCTCCGAGTTCGCACCGGGCGCGGAACAAGTCAAGGATTGGGCCATCCACCGCCCCATCGGGCTCCTCGCATATGAGCGCAAACAGGGAGCCTGGCACGAGGTGGAGGACCCGTTCGGCGCTGAGTTTCCTGTCTCCAGTTGTGAAGACTGCGGGTACTTCCTGCAGCGCCTCGCAGAGAGCGATCACTGCCCGGCATGCGGCTCGGAACGCTTCCTTCGATGTGTTGTGGCTCAGCCACTCGGGTTCCGTACCGACTTCGAGGCCTATGACTACGACGGAACATACGAAACGGCCGGGCGTGCCGGTCTGCCACGCCTCGGTCTTGTGTCGGCGTCGGTTGAGACCGTCTACGGGGGCCTCATGGCTCAGTCGGGCAAGGCGCAACTAGCCAGGTTCAACGCTCCGGCGAACGGACTGTTCGCCTTTACGAAGTACAAGAACTGGACTGGCTGGATCGACGCCAACCTAGTGAGCAGTGATCGCTATTCGGAGTTGAACTTGCCGCATCGCAAGGTCGAGGTCGTCGAGCAGCGCAGTCGTGCTCTAGGTGACCTCAAATCGACCGATGTCCTCATCTTGGGCGCTCATGCTGCGCCTCCTCCGTTCGTCAACATCCGCCCACATGACGCCGCAAGGCGCGGCGCATGGCTCTCGCTTGGATACCTCGCCCGACGTGCCGTATCGGTTTGGCAAGACATCGCTCCCGACGAGCTCGACGTTGGTCTACGTGTCCGACTTGAGGAAGGAGAGCGTGTCGGAGAGATCTTCCTCGCCGACACATTGGCGAATGGCGCTGGATACTGCAGCTTCCTCGGACAGCCCGAGAACTTCGAGCGACTCTGCAAGGAGATGTTCTCCCTCGCCGAATCATGGTCAGACGATCCGGAACATGGTTGCGACTCCTCGTGCTACGACTGCCTCCGCGACTACCGGAACCAGAGTTCACATGGTCTCCTTGACAGACGGTTGGCACTGGACCTGCTGCACGTACTCGTCAACCGCGAGGCGCCTGGTGAGGACTGGAAAGTCGGCGCTGCCTCCATGGCTGAGCGCTTCTGTTCGACATTCGAGGGCTGGGCGGCAACTACGGCCGGCGGGTACCCAGTGTGCATCAACCCTGACTACAACACCGCCGTCATTGTCCACCACCCGTTCACCGACATGCGCCCCGAATGGGCAGCAGAACCAGTACTCGACGCATACGACGCGCTCGCCGCCAAGGGCTTGACGCTTGCACCGCCGTTGGTGCCTACCGGCTTGCACGCCATCAGCACGTTTGACTTTGAGCGGCGCCCCGGTTGGGTTGAGGCGCGCGCACGCAGCGCAGGCTTCTCATGGCAGTGAGCCCCATCGAAATGCTCACGCCCACACTTGCTTGGCAACTGAGGAGTTGTCCTCATGTGGTGGGCCTACGGCAGCGTTACGACGCGGCTCAAGGTCAACAGCGGAGGAACCCACCTCCAGCGGCACTCGGGAAGGCGGCTCACTCAGTCCTCGAGCAGGCGTTCACGGATATGAGCCTCGAGGACGACCTTCCATCTGGCTGGTTCGACGAGACATGGGGCGCGGCAGTTCGACACGAACAAACCACCTGCACCGAGACCGGGTTGCCGGAGACTTGGCGCCGCTACAGCATCGTCAAGCGAGGAACACGTCGTGCCGTGGCGGAACTACGTGCTCTCGCCCTGGCGTCGGGCGCTCGGCCAATCGTTGAGAAGGAGAAGACCTGGGCCGAAGGCAAGCTGACGGGCCGCCCAGACCTCGTATTCGCCTATCAGGATGGGTCGGCAGAGGTGATCGACTTCAAGACCGGAGCAGAGGGGGGCGGCGAGCCGCCGCAGAGCGAACTCCATCAACTCTCCCTTTATGCAGTCCTCGTACGCGCCGTCTACGGCTTGACGACCACGACGCTTCGGGTAGTGCGTTGTGAGGGGGATGGTTGGCACCGGTCCGTCAGCGAGCGGGATGTCGACCTCGTCTACCGCGACGTCCTGCAGAGACTCGAAGCGTTCAACAGCAACTTCTCGAATACCGAGCCGCTTGCGACTCCGGGGAAGCCGTGTGCCCACTGTCGCCAGGTCCTCGATTGCGACGTCGTCTGGCGCGCCCGTCCGAGCGCCCTGACGGCAGTGAATGGTTCTCTGGGATCGGTGGAGGATGAGGCCGGAGCCCTCACGCTCGGGGTGCAGACCGACGCTGGTCCGGTACTTGTTGTCGGTTGCCCCAACCGCCCGGTCAGAGTTGGAGACACCGTGAGAATCGCCCACCTCCGCAAGGTCTCGGACGGTGCGTTCCGCTGGCAACCCGATCGAACGCAGATGAACTGGAAGTAAGTTGATGCGACGGGGGGTTCGTAGGGAGGCGTCGGAGGACGAACTGCCTTCTGTCACCTCTGCTCGGCAACGAGACACGCCTACGGAGGTGCAATCGGACGATGTTGCTTCCTGTGTTATGGAGGCGTGTGACTAGTGGTGCTGCCCTAGTGGTTCGTCCGGGTTGGCAGGACTTGTAAGGATCGACCGCAGCACCTTCGGTGCGTTCTTCTTCAGCATTTCCTCGTCCCGTGCGGCGTGGGACCGCAGGACGTACCAGATCGCAGCAACTGACACCCCGTTGCCGAGCTGCTTGTAGGTAGCAGCGGGACGCTGGTCGCCAAAGTCGTACCACTCGGGCAGGCTCTGTAGCCGTGCTGCTTCTCGTGGTGACAGCCGGCGCTCGCGTGATCCGACGATGGTGGTCTGTGTGATCGCGACCAGCGCCGGTACGTAGGTGGGCGCCTTGGCACGGATACCTGAGGGACGCAGGTGCAAGATCGTGGACCAGAGGTTTGGGGTTTCCTGGGCCTGCCACTCGAGCTTGCGGCGTGAGGGCGGGAACGCGTCGGTGTAGATGCCCCACTTCTTTGCCCACTTGTCGATGACGCGCTTGTGGGCGGTGTAGAACTCGGCGTTCTTGCGGAGATAGTCGGCCTTCCACGCGGGCGTGCCGGCAGGGATCCGAAGGTCCGAGGTCTTGACCCAGTCGTCGGCCCAGAGTGGGAAACCGGGGAGGCGGCGGCCTTCGCGCTCATCCCACATCAGCTCGACAAAGTCGTTCCAAGCGTCGATCCAGAGCCGTTCCGACTCAGTCAGGTCGCAGCCCTCCACGTGATGGTCAGGGTCGAGCGGGAGGTCAGTCTCGAGATCCCACGTCGACGGGTCCCAACCGGCGACGGGACGGTTCGTCACCGGCGGGTCCGGCCGCAGCCCACAGTCCGGGGCGCCCGAGTACGTGGCAGTAATGAAGACGCGCTCGCGTACCTGGGGCCGACCACCCAGTTCGGGCGGGAGGAGGTGCGGCGAGAAAATCGCCGGTGTTTCGGACACGCAGTAGCCCTCGGCGCGCAGCGTCTCGATGATGACCTGCCACTCGTGGAGGTGCCGCGGGCCAGCCAGGTTCCGGACGTTCTCGAGCAGGACGATCTTGGGCTTGTGTGCCTGGATAATCTTGAGGATGTTCCAGTAGAGGGTGCCGCGGGTCTCCTCCATGCCGCGTTGTGCGCCGGACTTGCTGAATGGCTGGCAGGGGAACCCTGCGGCGAGCACGTCATGCGCCGGCACCCTCATCGTGGTGTCGTTCGCGTCTGCTGTGATGTCTGCGAGCGGGTCGAGCCCCCAGTTCCTTCGGTACACAGCGGCGGCAGCGGGGTCGATCTCGCACGCGTACACACACTTGCCGCCCATCGCAGACAGGGCGGCGTGGAAACCCCCGATGCCTGCGAAGAGGTCGACGAACCGAAACGACATGCCTGGAGCTTACCGGATGGGTGTGAGGAGGATTTGGGCTCACCGAGAGCCGGCCGACGACGATCTAGCGTGGCGTTCATGAGCGATAGCGGCGTCACCCTGGGTCAAGGGGAAATCCGCGGGGCTCTGAGCCGAGCCGATGAATCCGCCCGGTCTATCGGCGCGGCACTCAGGAGCCGGTACCCCGAGTGGGTGGACGTCATCGAAGGCCTGCGGGCTCCGCAATGCCCCCGGACGTACCTTCCGGTTCTGGCTGTTCTGCTGACCGCTAGGGCACTGCGTTCATCCTCCGAGCTCGACGTGCTGGACATCCAGCAGCAGACCAGCAAGAGGGGCTACGCAGCGGCGTCAATCGGCAAACTGGTGATTCCATTCGCTGTCGAACAAGGAATCGACCTGCGATCAAAGAGCAGCCAGATCATGAACAACCAGCCGTTCACGTTCAAGGCGAGAGTCGAACCAAGGATGTCAAGCCCGCTCAAGGCAGCCTTCTACGACTCGTTCTACGACGCGGCAAACTCGGTCAACGCCCTCGAGTCCGATGCAGCACTTGACCTACTGGCGCTTCTCTTCGACCTCTGCCGCGCGACCGGCGCGACGGTGATCGAGCCCGTGTCAGTGGAAGGAGGCCTGCGTGCCTTGGCAGCACTCGTCCAGGCAACTGCCGAGTTCGTAACGACCCACTCGGACAACGGACGCGTCGGGCAGGCGTTCGTGGCCGCAGTACTCGATGTGGTGTACGGATCGAAACATGTCGTGCTCGGCAACACCGCTGATCCCGACGCATCCGTACCAGGCGATGTACAGGTTGCGGGTGACAGTGGAGTCTGGCTATGGACCGAGGTGAAGCAGAAGTCAGTGACCACCGGCGATGTCGAGCAGTTCATTGGTAAGGTCCGCAAAGTTGGCGGCGAGCGCATTCTCTACTGCGCACTCGGCAACGAGCGCTACCCACACAACATCGATCGCATGCGTATCGCCCGGCTCACTGAATCCGCAGCGATCGACGTCGCAGTCTTTGTCTCACCGGCCGACCTCCTCGGCGATCTGCTCACCCTTGCGCCCGGCTCGTTCAACTCACTTGCCTCGCGGCTCGCCACAGCGATGCTGACACGACTCGAAGAAGCAGGGTGCCCGTACGCAACCACAGAGGCCTACCAAGATCTCGTCGGCCTACGTTGAGGAGTTCTTCGGTTCCCACCATGTCAGCGAGGTCCTCCACCACACCTCCACAACCGGGTCGGCGTTAGCCTGCCGTCTGGAGTTCTGCAGCGTCGCACGGGTGTCGCGCCACGTTTCGGTCCATCCCCGCCGGGTTAGCTCAGTTGGTAGAGCACTTGACTTGTAATCATGAGGTGGCGAGTTCGATCCTCGCACCCGGCTCCACGTCCGTGACCTGCGATGGTGATCGACGATCCAGTCAGAC
>Ga0172367_10007363_pt1 | contig 12639 bp, 23 predicted proteins | sample Lak10m_FD_114542 | JGI IMG/M metagenome (GOLD analysis project Ga0172367, IMG submission 114542) | Freshwater microbial communities from Kabuno Bay, South-Kivu, Congo - kab_022012_10m | ecosystem: Environmental > Aquatic > Freshwater > Lake | place: Democratic Republic of the Congo: South-Kivu...
ACTTGGAAACCGTTTTCAAAAGAATTTTCCTGTGAAGGTCTTGCTCATAAGTGGACCGCAGGAGACGCAGAATTAATGTATTATGAGTTTCAATCCGAACAGTCCCCGATTAACAAAGCCTGAATACGGTTGTTATCTAGCATTATCTGCTAGATCACGTTCAGAAGATCCACATACACAAGTAGGCGTTGCTTTATTTGATGAAGAATGGCGAACAGTATCTACTGGATTCAATGGATTCGGTCCCGGCTATATAGCCACCGAAGCTATATTTAAAGATCGTGAAACCAAGTCTTGTTTGATCAATCATGCCGAAATTAATGCTATTTTATATGCATCAAGACAACCTCATTACGCTTGTATGGTTTTTAGTCCTTGTGTACATTGCGCTAAAACTATTGCTGCTTCAAAAATAAAGAGTGTATATTTTATCAAACAATATATAAAAGGATCTGATCAGAAACCCGATCTGACTTGCGAAGAAATTTTCAAATTTTATGGAATAAATTGCATTCAAATCAATAATAAGAGTGTTGACAGAATCTTGTATTGGATAAAAAAAGATCAAGATTTCTTACAATCTCTTCATGATAAACCATAAAAAAATTTTAGAAGATTCTGCTGATTTTTTTAATAAAGAAGTTGATAAAGTAATCACTAATATATCCACCGCTAAAAATGCAAAACAACGTAATAAATATTTAAAACAAATGTTTGCGCTTAAAAATAGATTACAGTTGGAAGTAAAGATGCTGGACGATCACACAGATTTCTGAAAAAAACCTCTTGACAACCATCGAAAACATGGTAAGTTGTTCTCGCGGAAAGAATTGCGAATTTAAAAAAAAATGAGTGTTACTATTAATTATAATATTAGTTTCGTTAGTTTTAGTCATAAACCATAATAATAAATATGAGTAATAATACAGATAAGCAGACAGACTGGAAGAATCGTGAAGTTGGTGCGCTTTGGAAGAAAGCCGCTGCCAATGGAAAGAGTTCGTATTGCACGGGATATCTCGTTACAGACGAACTTGGTGCAAAAACTAAGCAACGTGTAATCATGTTTGCTAACAAGACAAAGAATAATGAAAAGTCTCCTGACTTTATTATTTATTTGTCGAATGAGCAAGATAATCCTGAAGCTACGGTTGCATCTAAGACAGCAAAGACTGCGCCTCCAAAGAAAGTGCCTCAACCCGCGAGTGTTGAGGATGATGATGGTATCCCAATGTAAGTCAAAGCCCCCAGAAATGGGGGCTTTTTTGCCCCTTGACACCTTTGAAAAACCTGTTAAACTGCCCAAGATGAAATACGGACTCGTTTGCATTTCCGAACTGCTGCGGGATAAAAATCCTGATTTGGCGTTCAAAACCATGACTCGCGCTCAGTTCCTCAAGAAAGGTCGAGACGAATCTATTGGGGAGCTTTCTCGCCGCATTTCTCATAATCTTACAGTAACAATTGAAACTTTAAAGCATTGCAAAGAAGTTGGTATCAAGCACTACAGACTTTCTTGTAAGCTTTTTCCTCTCATTACAGATCCTACTTTGAAACTACAGGTTGATCTGCTGCCATATTGGAATATTATAGAACAAAAATTGATGGAAGTTGGTCGTGTTGCGCGAGAACTCAATATTTCTATTTCTATTCATCCTGATCAATTTGTTGTACTTGGTTCAGATTCAGATGATGTTTGCGCCAAATCTATTGCTGAACTAAATTTTCATGCATGGGTGCTTGATCAAATGAAGTTGCCATCTAATTATGAATGCCCGATAAATATTCATCCTAGTCTTTCTACATTTGAATCAGCGGAAAAGTTTGTAGATAAATTTATTCGCAACTTCTTTCGATGCGATATTGGAGTTCGTAACAGACTAGTCTTAGAAAACGAAGATAAAGGTTTTTGGACTTGCAGTAATTTGTATGACTACTTTCATAATTACATGAAGCAGGTTTATAATTTTCATTTTCCTCTTACTTATGATAATTTGCACGATGCCGCAAATCCATCTGTACTAGCTGATGGTACTGTTGTGCCTTTTGAGAAGAATTTCATGCGTTTTTATCAGACATGGAATGTTCCTCCTGTATTCCATTGGTCCGAAGCTGAAACAGGTACAAAACGTAATCATTCTAAAAATCTTACTGTGCCGCCACCTGACATGGGTCTTGATGTTACTTGGGAGATCGAAGTTAAAGGCAAAGACAAAGCTTTTGTTCATTATATTAAACGTTTTCCTAATTGAAAAGATGACTTCATGTATTATAATTACTACATGAAGCATGTTATTATTAATATCGGGGATGATGATTTGAAAGATATTGCTGAAATTTTTAAGAACGAAGCCGATTTTAAGCCTCAAGCCCGACAAGATATTTTGATTATTGAAATACTTCGCCAAGTATTAAATAATCCAAAAACTGAAATCGTAGATACTATCGATCTATGAAATACATACTCAATGTAGATGGTACAAATACTGGCGGTAAGTTTTTGGAAAACTATATTGGGCAGGAAGTAGATATAGAATCTCTATATAAAAATATAGACGTTAATTCGCCGCCACTTGCTATATTAAAAACAAATGATGGTAATCAACATAGTATACAATTAATAGATATAAGATTTATTGGTGAATATATTTATATTCATTGTTTTGCTATACAACACGATGACAAACATGGTGGTAAAGCTTTGCTAAGATTAAAGCCTGTTTGCGATTTAGAAAAGATTGTTAATCCGTAATTTTAAAGCATCATTAGCATAAAAGTAATGTCCCTGTCTTCCAAACAGGTCAAATCGGGGCAGTACCGATATGATGCTCCACTTTGTGACTCATAAATTTGTAATAGTTGTAGATAGAAAATTTTTTGATAAAAAACAAAACAATGTTTTGTTTTATTTGAGAATCATGGCTTTAGATATTGTGGACGCATTAGTTGATGAAAATGAAATAGCCGAAAAATATACTGAAAATTTACTTAATAAATGTCTTGATAATATTCATGATGAAGTAAGAATTTTTAAAGAAAAGAAAATTATTATTTTTTATTTAGAAGTAAGCGGTTCGTACCTTGAAGATTTTTTCGAAGAACCCCTTGACAACCCAGAATAACCTGTCATACTGACCGCGCATGAAAATCCTTGTTGCCGATAAAGTCGTTGCGACCTCGCACGATTTTCCCTCCGTAAATTGCACGATTGATGCTGAAGACATGAGGTACATTTCCTCTCTTCTTCGCAACAATTATTCGAACACAATTCTCGCGACGATTCGCGAGACTTACGCCAATGCCGTTGATGCAAATATTGAAAACGGTTTTAATCCTGAATCGATTGAAATCAAATGTCCTACTAGTCTTAATCAGACTTATTCTGTTCGCGATTTTGGTGCGGGTTTGAGTCGCGATCAAATTTTTAATCTGTATAGTAAGTTTGGCAAGTCTACGAAGCGTGGATCTGATCTTTCCATTGGGGGCTTTGGAATTGGACGCTTCGCTCCTCTTTCTTACAAAGATAGTTTCACCGTTACTTCTTATCATAATGGAGTAAAGACTATTTATTCTATATATATCTCAGAAGAGAATGATACGAAGATTGATGAAGTTTTCGTTGAATCTACTTCTGAAAAGAATGGTATTTGTATTACCGTTGGTGTTTCTAAGAATGACATCAATAAATTCAATGAAGAAATCTCTAATTTCTTTAGCAATTTTGAGATTCTGCCGAAGTTTCTGAATATTCAAGCTGAGATCGTTAAGCCTGAGATTCTTAGTGTTGGTAATGGTTGGCAGATTCGCAAGTCGCCTAATGGATACAGTTCGTGGGCAATTGGCGAACAAGGTATTGTTATGGGAGGTATTTATTATCCCATTAATCCTGAACTCGTTGATTTCAATGATTCAGACGCTGCTTTTGCTTGGACTAAACATCTCAATAGACTAGTTTTTATTGCTGATATCGGTAGTGTTTCATTGCATCATTCTCGCGAAACTCTTGAATATAACAAAACTACAAAGTCTTATCTAAAGTCTCGTTACAAAGCTTTTTGCGAAGAATTTACTAATTCAATCAAGAATAAGATCGCGCAATTCGATTGTTTGCGCGATGCTATGAATTATTACAAGGAAATTAAGAATACGTTTCCTCGAAATGCTTTTGATAAACTTGAATCGCAAGATGTTTTTGTATTCAAAGGATATAAGATTACTGCTTTTACTTTTAATCGCTCTTCTTACGAAGAGAATGGTAAAAACCATCGAATTCCTGTTTATACTAAAACTTATAGTTTAGTTAATAATGATCGCGTAAGCGTCAGCAAGTGTTATTCAATTATTAATGATAAAAATAGTTATATTGTATTTCATGATATGCCTGACAATACAAAAATTGCTCCTCGCGTATTCGATCTGCTTAAGAAATACTCAAGTGTAATTGTTATTGCTCATGATCCTTCTATTATTAGTTCTGATATTGTTAATGGGGTTAATAAGTTTAAGGAGCTTAATCGATTTGATCTTATCCAGTCTGGTTTTTGCAACCTTAGTAAATTGACTCCAGTAAAGCTTCCTTCTAATCGAAAGTCTTCTGCTGCTGGTTCATATACTCCTAATTATTTTAGTAAGATTCAAGGTTCCACTTTTCGCTATTCAGCTTCTTCAGCTTCTTGCGCTCAAGAAATCAACGACGTTTCTATTACTAAGCTTTATCTTCCCATCTCTGGTGGACAGCCTCTTAATCAGTATTCACAATTTTACCTCGAAAAGAATAAACTTAATAGTCGTTTTTTTAGCGAATTAGGCGAATTGTTTAATGTGCCTATTTATGGAGTGTCAAATAATGTAGCTGCGACTACTAAATTTAAAAATCGCGCCGACTTCGTTGATGTTATCAAGTTTATCCAAGATAAATGGAACAGTCGCACTGATGAAGTTAAGTCGTTGATTCTTGAATATATTTCTTGCGTTACTGATGACGCATATAATATTATGACTTTTACTGTCATGGTTTCAGATATTATTACTTGTCAGAAATATAATTACAAACTGAAAACTTGTTCAGAACTTCTTAAGAAAGTAAATATGTTTGAATTCGCTATTTTTATTAAAAAATGGCGACATGTATTGGAGAATCTAAAAATTAATATGTCTCACGACAATGAAACTCCAGTTTCTATTTGTGCAAAATATTTAAATCAAGTCACTGAAGAAGTTTATAAAAATTATCCCATGCTTGAAGTTCACGGCGATCTTTGGCATTCTGATCGCGACAAAAATGAAGCAAAATTTAAAAAGTACATTTCTTTCGTCAATCAGCAGAATTCTGTTGACTTTTCGAAAATTTGAGTTAGCATAGACAAACAATTACGGTGTAAAAAATATTATGAATAAGCCAGCATATATTGTCACAAACAACGCAATCACGGTGATCTATGAAGGTCAACCGTATACTGTAAACATCGACAATCCAAATTATAATGGATTGAAGAATGCTCTGCTAAATGCAGAATACGATAACATTGGTCGTTTTCTTGATATCAAGAAGCAGATCGAAGACTTCACTCACGGCAGCATTAAGGTTGTTGCTGAAAAGGTTTATTATGGCAATTACGAACTTAAGGGTTTTGTGATTGATAAACTGCTTGAGTTTTTGCGCTCTGGAGCAAAGGACGCTCAACCTATTCTCAATTTTATTGAGAAGCTTATGTTCAATCCAAGCAAGAATAGCGTTGATCAGTTGTACACTTTTCTTTCTTACAAGACTTTGCCATTGACTGAAACTGGTAATGTTATTGGATATAAGGGTGTTGATGCTGATTATTTTTCCAAGCATGGTAGTAAGAATACTATTGTTATTACTGGTAAGACTGATAAAAATGGTCGCATTCTAAATAAGATTGGCGAGACTATCGAAGTGGCTCGTAATAGTGTTGATGATAACAAGGACAATCATTGTTCTTATGGTTTGCACGTTGGTAGCTATGATTACGCTAAGGATTGGGCTGGCAATAATGGTCATCTACTAATGGTTGAGTTCAATCCTTCTGATGCTGTTAGCGTTCCTACTGACTGCAACTTCCAGAAGCTTCGCGTCTCTAAGTACAAGATTATTGGTGAGGTTCCTTTCGAGCGCATTAAGGATGAAGCTCCGTTGAATGAGCCTTATTATAATACTGATGAAGAAATTGATGTTGATGATGATTCTGATTGCGATGAAGATTGCGGTTACAATCTCAATGAAGGCTATGACTATAGCGATTCTACTATTCTCGCTATTAAGAATTATGTTGAAGGTCGCATCGAAGCAGGTTCGCCGCCTACTATCAAAGAAATTCAATCTCGTCTCAAAGGGATTAATATCTCCTGCGCCGAGATCAAGACTATCTGTTTGAATTTGGGATTTACAGTTCAGGAAGATGATGATACTGCGTTGAGTAATAGTGTTGTCGCAAACAGTGCAGATTCTAATGATCAGTAATATATAATATGAGTGAAGCTACAACTATTACACAACCAGTTGCCTTGTTAAACGCAATTATAAAGGCAACTCCAGAACAAGTTGACACATTGTGGTCAATTTTGAAATATAAGGAAATCGGTATTTACCGTAAAATTAAGTGCATGAGTTCTGTTCTTGGACTTAATTTTGAAAAGGTTATTACTGATCTTCCTAAAGATGAAACAGGACGTATTTTGGATCATAAGACTCGTCATTTGATTCATGATATTCTAATCAAGAATTCTTAAAATGAATAAACGTTACATCGTCAGAGACAAAGATGGCACTTATCAGTCAGCTTATAATCTTGCGCTAGGTAAGAAGCAAGCGTATGATTGGGCTATGCAGTGTGCCAAATCTGTTAATGGTGTTGTCTATTATGTCGAAGGAGAAAAGGAGCAAGAAGTATATCGCGCTCCTGAGAACCGTCGATACTGAGTAGGACAAAAAAGGTTTGCGGTCATCCTTAAAACCGCGTTTATTTTATGGCTCATTTTATTAAATTGCATCAATTAGCTTTACATCATGACAACAGCACAACTTATACGCCAATTCTTTTTAATATGGATACTGTTGTAAGTATTGAACCAAGTCCAAGTAAAAAACACAGTGTAATTATTACTCGTTGGAACAATAATGGTATACGAGTAAAAGAAACTCTTGACGAGATTTATAAATTATCTTCTGTACAATGAATTGCGATTACTGCGGTAAAAAGACTGCATTTTTAGAAGATTTAGATTATTGTTCGGTCTGTATGGATTGTCTTGGCGAAATAGAAGATCAAGAAAATGATCCATTCGATCTAAATAAAAAAGATATAAGCAATGAATAATTGTAAAATTTTTGTACCGTTAATCTGTTACAACAGAAACTGTCATGCAGATTACATGATGTCAATCTTGCATCTTGTTTCTTACTTTCACAGATCAAATATAAATGCAGTATTTTATCCGATTTTTTTTGAGAGTCTTATTTCAAGAGGACGCAATGCTGCGGTTGCAGAATTTTTAAGTAGTGATGCGACTCATATTTTATTCATTGATAGCGATATAGCCTTTGAGCCTGAAGATGTTAAAAAGTTGATTGATAGCAACAAAGAAGTTATTTGTTCTCCTTATCCAAAAAAATACATTAAATTAGAAAACGCAAATCAAAAAAACAAAGAAATTGTTGATTTCGCTGTTGGAGGCACCTTGATTGAGTTAGATAAAAATATCTATGAGATAGACAGTGTTGCAACTGGTTTTTTACTTATTAAACGTCAAGTTTTTGAAAAGATATTAATGTTCAACAAAAATCTTACATACATTAATGATATCGATGGTTATGGTTTTGGAAAAAAAACATGGGATTTTTTCAAAGTAGGCATCAATCCTAGAACAAGAACTTATGATAGCGAAGATTGGGGATTTTGTCATCTTTGGAGAAATATAGGTGAAAAAATATATGCTCGCTCTGATATCAAACTAACTCATTGGGGATGGTATGGTTTCAAAGGAGATTTTAACAAATGGATTATTGAAACGGCTAAAAAAACGTAAACCCTCCATTTCTGGAGGGTTTATTCGTTAGCCTCTTTCTGTAGGAGGCGAATCTTTTGGTCCTTTACGAGGTGGATGCATCTTTTTTCTATCTTCTTTTGATATTTTACTTCTTTCTTCGCGATCTAATTTACCATCTTTATTGAGATCGTATTTTTTCAACATTTCTTGACGAATTTGCTTGCTAACCTCTGGGGGTCTGCGATGATTTCCTCCTTGACCGGGAGTATGTTCTGGTCTAACTTGGGCGTTGAGACCGAGAATCAACGCGAATATTGAGAATAGATATTTCATATCAAATATAAATGACACTGGAAAAGTACTTTTGGGTACAAATTTTACTTTATCTTTACAAAAATTATGAAATTACTTGATTTATTTTGTTGCGCTGGTGGTGCCAGCATGGGTTATAGCCAAGCTGGATTTGAAGTAACTGGTGTTGATATCAAAGATCAACCCAGTTACCCTTTTACGTTTATAAAAGCTGATGTACTGGAGATCTTAAAAGATAAAGATATCTTAAATTCTTTTGACGCTATTCATGCTTCACCTCCATGCCAAGGATACAGCAACGCAACTAAGCCTGATTCAATTTATGTTCATTATTCACAAGGCAAAGATACTCCAAAGTTAATTGAGCCGGTTCGTGATGCATTAATTAAGACTAAAAAATACTATATTATTGAAAATGTAGTTGGCGCAAAAGAAATTCTTATAAATCCAGTTAAATTAACTGGTTATATGTTCGGCATGCCTATAGAAAGGGCGCGATATTTTGAGTGTAATTTTCCTGTCGCAGAATTAAAAAGTATAATTAAACGTGGATATTCTAAAAAATATGCCGAAGATAATGGAATAGATTATCGCGATATGAGTGTGACTGGCAAGAGTCGTCGCAAAGGTTCAATCGACGTTTGGCGTAAGGTTATGAATATGCCTTGGGCTGGACGAGGATGGGAGTTAACCGAAGCTATTCCTCCAGCTTATACTAAATATATTGGCGAACAAATTTTAAAATATGAAAGCAATCTTAGAATTCAATCTACCTGAAGATCAAAGAGCATTTGAAATGGCAAACCAAGCTGTTGATATGGTCGCCGCACTTGGTCATTTCGAAGACAGACTACGAAGCTATATAAAATACGGTCACGAATTTAAATCTGCAAATGAAGCTCTTGAAGCTGTTCGCGCTCTTTTACATGAAGAAATCAACCTTCGACGCATAAATATTCATGACTGCTGATATACAAAAAGAAATAAATAAATTATCTGAAGAATGGCATGAACTTATTAGCGGCAATCATCATAAAGATAAAGATTGTCATTGGTATATAGAGACACGTTGGTCTTATGGCGAGCAACCTGAGTTTAGAGTGTTGCATAATGGTTATATCACTGATGATATAGAAATAGCTTGTGATTCTTATGAAACAGCATTGACAGAATTGCGTACTATAATTAAACGAGCGATTCAAAGAGAAAAAGAAGCTAAAAAATTACCAAAATATAATGACTGGTAAATCGAAAGCATTTACTCTTATAGAAATAGTGTTGGCGACAGTGATATTATTATCATTGATCGCCGCACTTGTTATTAACTTTGATTCTTTACAAGCTAATAGATATGCGGAAGCCCGAGAAAATCTTAAAACATTTTTAATTAATAAACGCACACAGGCAGCATATCATCAAAAAAACATAGAATTATCTTTCTCTGAAGATTATACGATAAATTCATCAGAAGATTCCAATTTATTGGCGGCAATAACTAATGATTTAAAAATAATCGAATCATCTGCAACAAAAATTATTTTTTTTCTTGACGGAACGGTTGAAGAAAGCTATATTATAACAAGTTCAAATGATGGAAAAGTTACAAATACTTTTCGTATCAATGTCATCGGAAAAATAAACTACGATAAATAATTATATGTTAAAGATTCAAATCTGGATGCGCGGCACAAATGAATATAGCCGCCATACTATTCCCGGCCCAACTCCTGATCAAACCCAAGAAGAGTTTGAAGAAGCTTATAGAGAAAGCGGCGAGTGTTTCTGCGAAGGAGATACTTGGGAGCTTTGCCCATATTTTAATTTTGAGAAGAGAGATTCTATTGACGTATATTTGGGAGGAGACGATAATATTAAAAATGATGAAAAGCCTGTCTATGTTACATCTAATTGGGGAGACTTTGAGTTTGTAAAAGGCGGCGGTGTTAATTATATTCCTCAAGAACCAGATGAAACTGGCAAGGTAAATATTTGGTGGTATCATGATATGAAGTTCAATGATGTTTATTATTGGACTAATGTAACTGAATTTGATCCAAGTAAATTGCAGGTGCAATATGGCGTTGATCAAGATGGCAATAAATATCTTGAAGATTTAATTTATGATGGCGAACATCCTGATGATTTTAATGATTTCGGAGACAGCGGTTATGGTTATACTGGTCCTGAATTTATTTATCATCCAGATCAGAAATTTGCTGAAAAGGACGAAGAATAATTTATTATATGAGTATGAAATTTACTCGTAAAGGATTTTTTAAATCAATTCCTCATGACATTCGATAGTCATAATAAAAAAATACTAATAATTTCCGACATTCATAATCAAGTTAGTAAATTAAATAAGATTATTAGGCACGAAGCCGCCGACATAAATATTGTGTTGGGCGACTGGTTTGATAGTTTTTATTATGATAAGGATAAAGATTATGAAATTACTGCTGATTATTTAATTCGTTACTTGTCTGCTCCTAATAATTATACATTATGGGGCAACCATGATACGCATTATCTTGTGTACAATATTTATGCAATTTGCAGCGGTTATGAGGATCGAAAGTGGAATGCTATTAATAATGTTCTGAGAAGTGATAAAAGTTATATACTAAATAAATTTGATTGGTTTGCGTGGGTCGATGATTATTTATGTACTCATGCTGGATTACATTCTAGTTTTATAGATCCAACCGCTAAAGATAATTCTGATATCAATCTTTTTCTAATTAAAGAAAAGGAACGCGCCAATATTAAATTAATTACAGGCACCGACCATTGGTTTTATATGGCCGGTAAAGCAAGGGGTGGATATTATCCTAAAGGAGGAATAGTTTGGTTAGATTTTGATCATGAATTCGCGCCTATACAAGGATTAAAACAAATTGTCGGCCACACTCCTCGCAAAGATAGTAAAATCATTAAATACGCGAAAACAGAAAACTATTGTATTGACACTTCGCTCAGTCAATGGTTAACTATCACAAATAGAAAAATAGAAATTAAAGATTATAAAGATCTATGAATGTCAAACTTGTAGCTGTAACTTCACCAAAAATCGAAGGATTAAATAGTGCTGAAGATATTGTATCATATTGCGCGAGAGTAAGTAATCCATCTAATCAGATGAATACTGAAACCGCGCCGAGACTTCTTAAATATCTAATTAAGCATCAACATTGGAGTCCGTTTGAAATGGCAAGTGCTACAATTGAGATTGTGACTAGCAGAGCCATTGCTGCACAAATTCTAAGACATAGATCTTTTGCTTTTCAAGAATTCAGCCAAAGATATAGCGCAGCTACAAAGCTAGAAGATATTCAATGGCGAATGCAAGGTAAAACTAACAGACAAGTTGGTGATGCTGAAGTAGATTTGTCGCCAGAAAAAATTGAATTAGTCAATAATGCACTTAATAGCAGTCTCAAAGCGTATGATGCATTAATCGAAGCTGGCATTGCTAAAGAATGCGCCAGAATGGTGTTGCCATTAACTACACAGACCACCATGTATATGACTGGCACACTTCGTAGCTGGATTCATTATATTGAATTGAGGGCAAAAGAAGACACACAAAAGGAACACAGAGAAATTGCAGTAGGTATTAAGAATATATTTATTAAAGAGTTTCCTGTTATTAGTGAAGCTTTAAGTTGGATTTAAAATCAATTATGATATCTAAATATAATTTATGGCTTGATGATATTCGTGTTCCAACTGATGTTACTTGGGCAGACGTTCCAATAGATCAACATTATTCTATTGTACGAAACTACAAGGAATTTGTAGATTTAATCACTCTTAGGGGAGTTCCTAAGTTTGTCTGTTACGATCATGATCTTGCAGATGGTCATTATGGTCATGGATTAAATAATGATGAAATTCCTTATGGTCAATATAAAGAATTGACTGGTTATGATTGTGCTAAATGGTTGGTTGCGTATTGTGCTGAAAGAAAAATTAAACATCCACCATATATTGTCCATAGTTTAAATCCTATAGGTAAAAAGAATATTGAGTCGTATATTAACTCTTATAATAAAACATTATGAACTATCAATTCGAATTCAACTTTGAAACGCCAGAAGAAAAAGAAAAACGTCTCAAAGAATACGCGCATCAACAAGCCGAAATAGACAAAATGTTTGATAAAGATAGTGACAATTATTATACATATAATAAATATGTTGACGGATTTATTGATCTTCTTCCTTATCGATTAGGTTGGGGATTCAAAAACAATTGGTACGAGTTTCGTTGGTGGGCTAAATGCAAATATCAGAAATTCCGTTATGGTGTTTCTGA
>Ga0172367_10007364_pt1 | contig 12638 bp, 9 predicted proteins | sample Lak10m_FD_114542 | JGI IMG/M metagenome (GOLD analysis project Ga0172367, IMG submission 114542) | Freshwater microbial communities from Kabuno Bay, South-Kivu, Congo - kab_022012_10m | ecosystem: Environmental > Aquatic > Freshwater > Lake | place: Democratic Republic of the Congo: South-Kivu...
GCTGCACGGTACGCACCACCCACAGCGGCGTGATGGCACCCACTGTGTTGAAGCGCAACACGTTGCCGGTGCTCCAGCCCAAGCCCCAGCCCAGCGCCGGGATGGTGAAGTACGGCGCGCCGGTCGCCGGGTTTATGGGCGCGCAGTCTACGCTGGTGTTGCCGGTGGCAATCACGCCTACGTGCTCGCCCATGACGTTGAACGCCGTGGTGCTGGTAAACACGATGGCCCAACGCTCTGTCAACGCTCCGATGTTGGTTACTACGATTGGCGCAAGCACATCGTTGAAAGTGCCGGTAGCCTCTGCGCCAATCGAACTGTCTTGCCAAACGCTCGTCCAAGTGGTTTGGTCGAACATCACTGACACGCGGGCCTTGAGGTCGCCCGCCACCAGCGCAGAGCTGATGTAGCCGCCCAACGGATAGTCGTGGGTCAGTGGGCGGGTAAAGGTGATGTCGCCATTGATTTGCACATCGCGCACCACGCCCATGTCCTCGATGCGATGCTCAACGGTCACCGGCTGGGCATAGCCTGCCACGTCGCTGAACGTCACCGTGCCCGCGTCAAGGTCGGCGGTGTAGCCCGTGTTGATCACGCCACCATCGCTACCCAGCACGCGCACGCGGCTCAGGCGCACGCGGGCGCAATCGACGGTCTGACCGTTGCTGACCGTTGCGGTGACCGTGCCAGTGTGACCCACTACGGCAAAGCCACCCGGGCGAAAGATCGGCACGCGCCCGTCGCTAGGCAGGCGCACAGGATCAATGCCGAGGATGTCAGCGTCCAGAGGAAGGTAGCTGTACGCCACCGCGCTGTAGCGCAGCGACGGCAGCGCGCCCAGGTCGGCGGGGATGGTCGTCAACCCTGAGATTTGCAAGTGGCTCAGGTCGATGTTGTACGCCGGGTCGCCGGACGGGTTGACGAAATACAGTTGGACGACGCCCGTCGAATAGTCCACCAAGCCCTTGACCCGAGTGCTGCTGATCTTGCCGTCGGTGTCCGCAGTCACGTTGATTGATGTGCCGTCGGCCATGCTGCCGACTACGCTCACGCTTGCAGGGCGCAGCGGGGCCTGCGCGGTGCGCAAGTACGTCGAGACGGCGGCGTAGGGCGCCGACAGGCCCTCGTTGGGGTAGGCAACGATCCCGTGCCAGTCCAGCACCGTGGGCGCTGCACCGACCGGCCAGTCGGAGATGACTACCGATGCCAGGCCCTGCTCCACCGTGCCCGCCAGCGCCCCCACACCCGTGGTGGCTGAAATGTCCTTGTAGAGCTCCGCGCCGCCCTGCGCGTACCGCGTGGTGCCCAGCCGAAAGGTGGCGTTTTGCAGCGTGGCGTTGGGCACGGCCCTGGCCTGCACCACCAGGGCGTTGGTGGGAGCGCTGATGGAGTCTGGGCCTGCGGTGCCGCTGACGTAGGAACCCGTGACTGTGTTGTTCGCCGCGGACAACGCCCAAGACACCGATAGGCCATTGGCGGTGCTCAGGGGATGGGAGTATGTGTAACCGGGCCCCATCACGTCCGTGCCCTTCATTACGCCAATCGTGCCTTGCGGTTGCGGAAATACGGGGCTGCTGTTCCATGAAAAGTCGCCCGTAACGTAGTTCACAGTGCCAAGGGTAACCGTAGCCGCGCCGATATGCGTAATCAGCACACCTGCGCCGTTGTCCCGCGTGTGAACCAGGAAATCATAGAACCCGGTGGTCGCGCTGGTTGTCTCAACATTGGAGTAAGCCCCATTGACCAGGCGCTGCCCCGCGCCGCCGCCCTCCGTAGTGTCCGAGATGGTGATGCTCTCGCGCAGCGAAACGGTTAGTTGCACCGACTGAGGCTGTAAGTTCGTGCCGCCGATGTTCGTGCTTGCCGTGGTCAGGCCAACGGTGGCTGTCGGCTCTGCGCCGTTGATGTCCATGAGCACCGTGGTGCCGTAAGCCGGAAGCTCGTTGGGGCTGAACGTGATGGCACCCGTGGAGTAGTCAACATGCCCTGTAGCGTCGCCCTGCAAGTTCCCGAGCCCGTCGTCGTTGGCGGCTTTGGCCACGCTTGCGTGCGTCCACGCCAACGCCAGGCCATTGATGTCGATGGCCTTGCCCGCGTTCAACAGAAAGTACGCATTCGGCTCTACCGCAGCGGCATTGGTGTCTATGTGCGACCACTGGTCGCTGGCGTACTGGAACAGCACCAGGCCACCGACATCGGGCAGCGCGCCGAGGGTGACGCTGACGCCGCCCGTGGTGTAGTTGACCGTGCCGACACCGGCGCTGGAGTCAGAACCCCGCAGCGCGCCGTCGCCACCGTCGTTGAGGACGTACCACCTGCCGTTAGCTAGGTAGCTGACAGACAGCGAGCCCGGTGTCGGCGGGGATGCCAGCACCCGCACGTAGTTCAGGGCGCGGCTCTCTGCGGTGACCTGCACCGCCTCGCTCTCGTTGACGGTGGCGAGCGTCGCCGCCGGTGTGAACTCCACCGCAAACGCTCCGCTGCCGCCCCACAGGAGCGCAGACAGTTCCGCTACGCCGTTGGCGTAGTCCACAGTGCCCACACTGGTGTTACCTTGCAGCAGGACACCCGCACCATCGTGCAGTGTGATGCCATCGCGTGCGATGGACAGAGAGCCGGGCAGTACAGGGCCCCCCAGGAACAGGCTCTGCGACGGGGAGAATGTGGTGGTTACCGTCTGCGTGATGGGTGCGCCCGTTGCGGCAAGCGCGGTGGCCAGCCCGTTGGAACGCACGTCGAGCAACGGCACCTCGGTTTGCGCGCTAGGAACAAGCTGTGTGTACGGGCTGGTGCCCTGCACCACGAAGTCACCAAGGGATGCCGCCGCGCGCAGCGGAGCCACCCCAACATAACTACCGGCGTCGGCAACCGTGGTGTCGCGCACTCGGCAGTCGCCTGCGCTGGCCGAGGCATTTAGGTTACCTACCACGCCCTGAAAGTCGTCACGAAGGGCGTCACTGATCGAGCACGTAAGCACCCACATTGGCTTCATATTGCCTGATATGTCCGGGTACATACGCACCACGTAGGCCACGGAGGTAAGGCGGACGTACTGTGTCTTTTCGGTGCTGAGGCCCTCGTCCTGCACCAGCACCAGCGTCTGGCCCACGGTAGGCAATGCCGAGTCGGGCACCTGGATCAACTGGATCGAGCGTTGGCCAGAGAGGTGGTTTTCCAGTAGGTTGCCGCCCCACATGGGCCCTTTGTTGAGGTACGCCTCCACCCGTGACTGCGCGTCAGCACGCCTGTCGAACGTGGACGCCGTGGTGAACATGGTGACGCTCACGTTGGGGTCTGCGGGCGGCTCGGCCACGATGATGTTAGAACCCATATAGGTGTCGGTGTCGGTGGTCTGCACCGATACAAACAGCTTGCGCAAGTTGACGCGCCCGCCTGCGCGGTCAAGCTCGCTGATGTCGGGGAAAATAGCGTTGCTCACGCCATCTTGAATGACGGTGCTTGTTGGCGCGCCGCCACCTTCGGGCACGTCGTCCATAACCTGACTGGCCACGAGTTTGATGTCACCGGATAGGATTGGCATGTCTTACAGCTCCAAGAACTTCAAAGTCGGCACGTAGTAGTCGTCGTCCGCCACGGAACCGTCGGCGTAGAACAGCACAGGGAAACCTTGCAACGCACCGCCGTCGTGGGCCCATGTCACGCTGCGGCTCACGCCGCGCAGCACCAGTGACATCACTACGCCAGGCGTTGAGGCCCATTCTCGCAGAGTTAGCACCAAGGCGCGCGTGCACCAGGTTGTGTCTTGGCTTCCTTGTAGCGTGATCGGGCGGCCCGCTTGCTTGGTGGCTTCCTCAATCAACAGTGCACCGGTGGTGGTGTACGTGCGGGTCTGTTCCACCGGGCTCCAGGTAAGTTCGTCAACCCAGTCCAGCGCATCTGGAAGCGTCAGGGTCGTGGCGTCTTTGGTAAGGGTGATGGCCATGGCTTAGCCTGCGGTGGTTTGGGCTTGTTGCAGCGCGCGAATGAGTGCCTGCGCGTCGGAATTGCTGGCGACCTTGACTGGGGTGTTCCTGCCGTTGACGTTGAGGTTGACAGTGTAGCTAGTATCGTTCTTAGCACCACCTTGCGCGCTACCCATGCCCTGCACTTTCTCAAGGATAGAACGGGCCTTGTTATAGGTTTCAAAGATGCTGCGCGCGCCCTCAAGGCTGAAGGTGTTGGCGTTTTTCTGATATACGTCCAGATTCGCCTTTGATGCGTTGAACACGCCCTGCGCGGTGGCTAGATCACCTTGTCCTAGACTGCCGTTTTGAAGTTTTTGTTCGAGCGAATACAGGCCGGTGTTGTCCACGGCGTGCATATCGTCTTTTGTAAGGACGGACTTGACCGGCGACGCCGTGGTGCGTTCGCGGATTGCGTCGAGTGCTCTGGCGTTCGCGTTAAGCGCAGCATTTTGCTCATAAATGGCATTGGTGGTGCCGCGCACGCTGTTGGCATATCCCGCGGAGGCCGCGGTGCCGTTGCGTAGCGCGTCGATCTCGCGCCTTACGGCGTCAGCGCCTTCTAATATCGCCGCCGCCTCCAGCTTCTTGGCTTCAGCAAGTCTTATAGACGCTTGAATTTGTGCGCGCCGCACTGGATCGACTTTGCCCGAAGCCTCCAGCACCGCAAGCTCGGCTTGGGCCACCGCGATAGACCCCTCGGCCTCGGCTTTCATTGCTGCGACCTTGGCTTCGATGATCTTTATGTCGATTTTCTTTTGAGCGATGCTGGCTTCTAGGGCTTTGCCATAGTCGCCCTCAGCCCGCGCCGAATCCTCTACAGCTTTGTAGTGCGATTTCTGCGCGTTAAGCGCTATCTCTGACGCGGTGGCCGAGGCTTTCTGCGCGATTGCCTGCGCATCCAGTTGCTTTACGGTATCGGACAGCGCGTCACGGTAGTTTGACGTAGCCACCGCCAGCGCTTCAGTAGTCGCCTTGAGCGCGTCCTTGACGTTTTTGCCCCGAGATTCATCGGCGGCAAGGCTGCGCAATTCGCCCTGTAGCTGAACGATTTTGGCTTTGTAGATGTCTTGCTGGCCCGCGTGGTCGGCCATCGCCTCAGTTGCGGCTTTGCGCGCTAAAGCCTCCGCGCGCAGCGCTTCTGCGGTCTTGATGGTTTGCTCAAGTTCGGGCTGCGCCTTGGCGATCTTTACGTCAATGGCCGCGATCTCCCCCTTGATTTGCTCGGCGGTGACGCCTCGTGCGTTAGCCACGTCGATAACGTGCTGGCGCTGCGTCACCAGCAGGTCTATCTCGGCGCGCTGCGCTGCGAGTTTGCCTTCGATAGCCCCGCGTTGTTTAGCCACGGACTGTTCTTCAGCCTCTCGAATTTTGGTGGTGTCGCCAGTAACTTTGGCCAGCGCCACCAGCGCTTCGCCCTCGTCTTTCGCGGCCTTCAGGTACTTGGCCGCGGCGTCTACCTGGAGGTTAGTCTGCGCCAGCAATTTCCCCGCTTCGACGTTGTACTTGACGATGCTATCAGCGGCGTTCAGCGTGGCGTTGCTTGCGAGGTCGATGGCCGCTTTCGACTGTACGTGCGTGGCGGTTGCGCTGGCGACTGCGGCTCTCGCGGTATCGGTGTTGGCCGCCACTACGAGTTGGGCGTTGGCTTGGTCTTCTGCGGCCTTCGTCGCTGCTAGACTTGGGTTTAGCAGCCCGGTCAGCGCCTCCGCCTGCGAGCGTAGGCGCCCGGTGGCTTTTTCAGATTGTGAAATGAAAAAGTCCCAGGCGCCGCTGTCCCCGCGCAGCCTAGCGTACAGCGCAACCGCGGCATTGCCGACCGTGAATAGCCCTTCTGACAGCCCGCTCAACAGAAGCGCCACCGACCCTACTACTCCGCCAAGGGCCCGCAGAGCGTAGCTCAGTAGTGTCGTCCACCCGGCATCGCCAGCCTGCTGCGCGGTTTGCGTCAGCGTGGAGGTGAAACGCCCCCATGTTGCTAACAGGCCATCGGTCTCGGCAGCAACGTCTTGTAAGCCCTTCGTCAGCGCGGGGAAGAAGTCTCTTGCGGCCAAGTTGCCGGAGGACACCAAGGCAACTAACTCGGCCTCGGTGATGCTCAGACCCTTCGCAGCCATTCCAAGCGCGCCGGGGAGCCGGTCGCCTAGCTGCTGGCGCAGTTCTTCCATCGACACAACGCCCTTGCTGGCCATCTGCCCAAGAGCATTAAGGGTGCCAGATGTGGCCTCCGCGCTCAAGCCCAACGACACCGCCGCTCGCGTTACCGCGGCGAACAGCGCATTGGATTGTTCCAGCGGGATGTTGGCCGACCGCATTGACGCGCTGAAGCGCACAAATTCCTTGGTCAGTTCGCCAAGGGACGCCCCTGAGTCGAGGGCGGTCTTGCGCAGGAACTCGATCTGCGCGGCGGTGATCTCGGCGTCCTTGTAGATAGCGCTTAGGCCGCGCTTGAGGGTGTCCCCCTGCACCACGGCATCAAGGAAGGCGCGGCCAAGCTCCTTGACCTTGTTGACCAGGTAGCCTATGCCATCAGCTATCAGGTTACCCGCGGTAATCTGACCCATCGAGTTGCTAAACAAGCTGGCGGCTTTATCACCAAGGGTCAACTGGCTGTTGACTTGGCGCAGTTCTAGCTCAAGCTCCTTGACGCGCGCCGCAGCTTGGCGATTCGCGTTGGCTATCTCTGCACCGGTTAGCGTACCTGTGGACTTCAGCAATTCCAAGGAGGACTTTACCTTGGTTATTTCGTCCTTGATCTGCTGCGCGGAGCGCACGCCCACCGAGCCGAGTGCGTTTTGTATCGCGTCGCCTGCGGCTTTCGCCGCAGCGGCGGACTCGGCTTGCTGCGCATCGAGGTCTTTTAGAGCCTGCTCCCAAAACCTAACGTACTTAACCGCTTCTTGTTCAACAGTGATGCTCGCGGCGATTTCGGTCTTGGTGCTGGCAAGCGCAGTGACCAAACCCTTCTGTGACACAGCCAGGTCGTCCGTGGATACGCCCATCGCGGTGAGAGAGGCTTTGGCCTTGTCCGCGGTGCTGTTTAGCGCGTCAAACTCGCGCTTCGTGGCCGCGGCTTCGGCCTTGGCGTTGGATACTTCGTGGCTGAGGTCTTTCTGTGCAGTCGCCGCGTCTTTCGTGGCGGTCTTGCTGGCGGTGTACGCCGCCGTCAGGTCGCGCACCTGGGCCTTGAGGTCGAGCTGCTGCTGCGTTAATGCGCGCAGCCCCTCGGTGTACGTCGTATTGCTCTTGCTGGTGTCGTCGGTTTCGACTTTCAACCGCTTGATAGCGTCGCCTGCCGCTTGTAGTTCCAGCTTCTTCCCCGCCAGTGCGGTCTTGGCGGTGATTTCCACCGCGGACGCCTGCGCCGTCGCAGCCTCAAGCTCTTTGTACCGCGTGGACAGCGTAGCAGCAGACACCGCGGCGGCGTCCTGCGCGGCGGCGGCGCGCGCAAGGTCGCCGGATAGCTTGTTGAGTTCTGCAAGCTGGGACGCCTGCGCTGCCAGCTTATCTAGCTCGGTCGTGAGCCGATTGAACTCGGGCGCGGCGCTACCACCCTCTTTGGCGAGCTTCGCCACGTCGTCGCGCAGCGCAAGGATGCTGTCGGCGTTCGCGGTGGTTACCGAGAGCGCTAATTCGACTTCCCGTGTTGCGTTGCTGGCCAAAGCGATACCCTGTAAAAAAGAACGGGCGCTTCTGGCGCCCGTACAAAGCCCTGTTGGGCGGGGGATTGTCTGTGGGCTACGTTAGGCGTTGCGCATAGCGACGGTAAACGGCGTGAGATAGCCCGACGGTGTTTTCATCTGGCCTTTCAGGCCCACCGTATTGAAATCGTTTTTCAAGAAGTCGAACGCTTGGTCTGCTGACAGCAGTGCTTCATACACTGTGACGATAACCGGCAGGTCATCAGCGAAGTTCTTTCCGTGCAGCACAAACTGCACCCGCACCTGGCTGTCGGTCATGCCCGAGATTTCAGTGCCAGAGATTGCGCCGTATGCGCCTGTCACTTTCAAGGTCGCGCTGGCGGCGATGGCGCCCGTAGACAGAGTCTTTACCCAACCCATTTCACTGTTAACGATGTAGTCCTGCCCATCAACGTAGGTCGTCGTTTCGGTAGCATCTTTGACCACCAGGGAGGACACCGCGCCCTTCGGCAGCGCCGCCCATTCACCATGCTTGGTAACCAAAGCTACGGCGGTGGCCCATGTGCCCGACGTTTGCGTCAGCACTGCCGCCGTGCCAAACAGCGCGATAGCCAGCGTTTCCTTGTTAACCTCGACCAAGTCAACATTAAGTGAAGCGGGCTTCGGAATCGCCACTGTCTCAACGATTTGCCCGTAGGTGGTACGGCCACGCGACACCAACTCTTTCAAGTCAGAAGCCGGTTTGATCTCAAACTTTGTGGATTCGTAAGGCCCAACCATGCCCTGTAGCACGCCGCTTGCGTAACGTGCGATGTAGAGGTCACCTGCGCCGATAAAGCCGCGTGCTGCCATGTTATTACCCTCAAAAATAGCCTATAGGCCGAAAAGAACAATACGCGCAGTTTGCCCGGCATTGCTAGGGAAATCCTGCGGTGAAATGTCGCTATGGGCGCGTCAAGTCCTCAACGTAGTCAATGTCGATTTGTACCGTCACAAACACAATAGGCACGCCGTCCATGCGGGGCCCAATATCCCGGCCTCGGTAGGACGCTTTCATGACCCTTCCGTCAAGAGTCCCGCCGTCGCCGAACAGCGCTTTCTTTATGTCGCGTATCGCGGCGTGCGCCGCGTCGTTCGGGTGGTTCGCGTCGCAGCGGACATACGCGCCTATCACGTAGCGCTGCGTTATCGCCACCGCGGGTAGCCGCCCTGGGCGGTCGGTTATGGTGTCGCTGCCCTCAATGAGCACGCAGCATGGCACCATTGCCTCGTCCACGTTGCGCCGCCCGCGCAGCACGAGGTTTCCAATGTCGGTCTCGGCGCCAGACGCGAGCGTTATCGTAGCCAGACGCACGGCGAGATTAGCTGCGATTTCGGCAGCGGTGGTGTAGTTCATACGGCGACCTTTGCTATGGCGGTATCAAGATTCTTGGAAATGGCCAGCGTCAGCGTGTCAGCGATGCGGTCTGTGTTTTCGTCCAGATTCACGCGAAACAAACTGTACACGCTAGGCCCATACCTAATCTCCGCGCGCTCGGCTCCCGCGGCCCGGTAGAACACTCCGACATTGCCGCCTGCGGCTCCGCCGCGCTTTAGCGAGGCGGTGAACCAGTGCCCGGACTCCGATGTGCGGCCACGCTTGACCTGCACCTGCATACCCGCGGCTTTGTAGTCTCGGGCGATGCCTCGTTTGGCATCGCCTTTGCGTTCCGTCCACCCGGGCCACTTGCTAAACTTTTTCCCCATGCCCAGGATGCGGTCGTTCGACCAGGTGACGGGTGTGGATGCCTGCTGCGCGTCGAAGTGCGTCAGCAGAGTACCGCGTATCGGCGCGGCGACCCGCGCGGTGGGCTTCACGCCGTCGGGTTTTGCGGGCGTGAACACCAACTTACCGGCGACATACGGGCGCGCCAAGTTGAACGCCGACAAAATGTCGGTCATAGCGTCCGCACGGGCTATCTCCGCCGCGGCATTGGCGGAGTCTGCACATACCCGCAGCAGCACCTCGGGCGCAAGCGCATCAAGGTCAGTCGCTAGGTTGGCGAACGCGCTGGTATCGACGGCAAAACTAAACGCTGTTTTCACGACTTCTGCACCGTGTAGCGCACCAGCGCGCCGTTATTGGCGAGCAGGCCATCCAGGATGTAGCTGTCCGCGCCGATCTGCACCACGTCACCGATCTTCGGCTGCGTGTTTGAAGGCAGGGTCACAACATCGCGCATAAACGCGCCTTCGTTGTACCCATCTGGCGTAGAAACAGCAACGTCAAACTCGACGTTTGCCCTGGTCGGAGTAGATACCGCGCCTCTCAGTAAAAAAGCGTCCTGACCAAGACGGCGCAGGACGCTTTGACCGAGGCGCTCGAAAGCGCCAAGCATGATGCTTAGACCTTGGTCAGCTTAACCACCGCGCGCGGGCGCGTGCAGATGCTGATGGGGTTGGACTGGGCTTCAAGCTCGATGCCCTTGTCCGCTTCCATAGCCCACTGCTTCGCGTAGTACGGCAGCCCGGGGGTGTTGACCGTTTCAAGGTAGTTCGCCGGAGCGAACTTGGTGATAAACAGGTCTGCCACACCGGTGGGCACCAGGTAGGCGTCGTCCGCGCCGACGAAAGCATTGCCGCTAACGTTACCGCGGTACTCAGTCCAGAACACCCCTGCGAAGAAGAAGCCGTCGCGGTGATCCTCGCGCATGAACCCTGCCTGCATGGTGTTCAGATACGTTTTTTCGATAGCGGGGTGCGCCACCAGCGTATCAAAGAACGTCGCGCCGCAGTACGCGGTCAGGCCGGTGTAGCTCAGGCCGCCCAACTCGTCCTCGATCAAGCGTTTAGCCGCCACCACCTTGTTCACGACCTTGGTCGCGTCGGTGGTCAAGGCCATGCCGAGGGTCTGTTGCGACACGCCGAAAGTGCCGAGAACGTCAAGCAGCACCGTAGTGCCGTCTGCGTCAAGCACTTGGCCCTTAATGGCGCCCAGGCGCTGCCACTCAATAGTCACGTCGAGGTCGCGGCGCATCTTCATAAGCTTGCTGTTGACAACGCGCATCACCGTGTCGGCCTCCGACTCGGTGCCGAAGGCGCGGATACCCTGCACTTCGTCCGCCACAACGGTGCCCCGCTGCGGCAGGTGCACCGTCTGGAACGGGATCAGCTTGCGCTTGTCATTGCCCATGACACGCCCGGGGGCGTTGCGCGGCGCGGACGGCACCAGCGACAGCGTTGAACCAACAGCTTCAATGCTGAAGTTGGTGGTCGTGATGCCTTCGGAGGTAAACAGCCCAGATTGCCCGATCTTGGTGGGCGTGAACGGTACGTTGGTGATAGCGTTGGTGAGCGCTTGCAGACTGAACGCATCGCTTTTGAAAATGTCGAGAGTTGCCATTTGTGTGAGCCTCCGGTTAGCGAACGATGATACCGACCGCGGCCAGGTCGGCCTTGGCGTTGGCGTTGTAGCCCGTCAAGGCAGCGCTATCAACTTCAGCGTGGCGGGTAATAGCCGCTGCTTGAATGTCGCCGGTTGCCGCGGCGAGGTCTGTGTAAAGAATGGCTGCCGCAGTCTCCGAGCCGTCCGTGCCCACGTCGTCGTAGGCCACGTACTTGCCCGTCGCGGTCAGCTTGGCCAGCACAGTGCCGGACGGCATCGCTGTACCAGTTTGCGTGACCGTTACCTGGTCGTAAGAGTAAGCCTCATCCCCTTCTGAAAGGATGAACTCACCCGTGTGGAATCCTTCAGTGAAGGTCGTCATACTCTAGCTCCTTGTGACTTCAGGTACGCGTTCCAGATACCAGCAGATGTCACGACCTTGGGTTGCGTACCGTTAGTGGGGTCGTTGCTGATTCGTTTGAAGTTGTTGATAGGCAGCGCCTCATCATTGGCAGCGCGTGCAGCCAACAGGCTGGAGCGCACTTCAGACATCGTCTTGTTCTCGGTGATGAACGCCATCGCTGCCTCAGGTTTGCCGACCAACTTGCACAGCGCCTTTATTTCACAAAAGGATTGCGCTTTTTGCATTATGGAGTTACGATCTGTCAGCGTGTCGTCCAGCGCCAGCAGTTCGGCGCATTCAGGCACCTGCGCCTCAGCGGCCACCTGCGCCACCAAGTCGGCATGGTTTACATGCGGTGCTGTTGGTTGGGGTTTGGCAGCGGAAAACACGGCCTTGACGTTCTCAGGCAGGCGGTCGGGGTCAAAACTGGCGCGGACTTCAATGGCCTTGGTCACTTTTGTAGCAAAACCAGCTTCAAAAGCCTCTTGGGCTGTCATCCATGTTTCGTCGTTCAGCATCGCGGTCACGTCTTCGTGGGTGCGCCCGGTGCGCGCCGAATAGGTGCCCACCAAGGACGCACCTATCTTGTCGAGCATGTCTGCCGTGGCTCGCAGTTCTTCAGCATCGCCTGCGGCAAAACTCCACGGGTTGTGCACCATCATGAAAGTGTTTTCAGGCATTTCGATGGTGTCACCCGCCATAGCTACCAAAGACGCCGCGCTTGCGGCTACGCCAAGCACCTTAACGTTGATCTTTTTGCCGCTGGCGCGCATCCCGTTATAGATGGCCAGACCAGCGAATACGTCGCCACCGGGTGAGTTTATTTCCACGTCGATTTCGTCGCCAGTCGCTGCGCGAAAGTCGTTCAGGAAACTCTTGGCCGACACGCCGTACTCCCCGATGCCGTCAAATATGGCAATGGAGGCTTTTGCGTCTTTTTGCTGAAGGTTGTACCAAGTTCGCATGTCTGCGTCCCTTTATCAATTTGGGCGATAGTGCCAAAAACTGACGCACAAATCCTGCGGGCAAATGTCGTATCACAATGCGGCGAAAATATCAGCCACACTGGCGCGGCTGGAAACCGCAGCGTCCACCCGTGCCAGCTCTACAGCCAACTCAGCACGCACTTCCGCTGCAATGCCCGCAGCACTTGGGGCATCACTATGAATCGGCGTCACCTGAGCCAGCGCCAGCACTGCTGCGGCAATGTCTGCTGCGCTTGGGGCCGAAACCACCAATGACCCGGTGTAGTCTGCACCTGTCGGACC
>Ga0172367_10007365_pt1 | contig 12638 bp, 13 predicted proteins | sample Lak10m_FD_114542 | JGI IMG/M metagenome (GOLD analysis project Ga0172367, IMG submission 114542) | Freshwater microbial communities from Kabuno Bay, South-Kivu, Congo - kab_022012_10m | ecosystem: Environmental > Aquatic > Freshwater > Lake | place: Democratic Republic of the Congo: South-Kivu...
CAAGATTACTCTGCCGAATATCAAATGGGGTCTGCTGTACGGCGTATTGTTATGCAACGCCCGGGCCATGGGTGAATTTGGTGCCGTTTCGGTGGTTTCCGGACATATCCGGGGCTTGACTAATACCCTGCCGCTGCACGTTGAAGTCAGTTACAACGAATACGATTTTGTCGGCGCCTTTGCCAGCGCTTCCTTATTAGCCGGTCTGGCCGTATTGACCTTGGTGTTTAAGACCCTGTTGGAATGGAAGCAAAATGAAGACAGACGCAAAGCCAAAACCTAGAAATGACCCAATGCCTTGCATTTTTTTACCCTGAATAGAGTCGTTCAATGAGCATACATTTACACAACATCAGCAAACAGTTTGGTGCCTTTCAGGCCCTGGATGACATCAATCTGGAAATTCCCGAAGGGGAACTGGTCGCACTGCTGGGGCCTTCCGGCTGCGGTAAAACCACCTTGTTGCGAATTATTGCCGGGCTGGAACAGGCGGATCACGGCGAGGTGTACCTGAATGGCGACAATGTCACCAGCCAACCTGTGAAAAATCGGCAAATAGGTTTTGTGTTTCAACACTATGCATTGTTTCGGCACATGACGGTGTTCGACAACATTGCTTTTGGTTTGCGAGTCAAACCGCGCAAACAGCGCCCTAGCGAAACCCAGATCAAGGAAAAAGTGCATTCGCTGCTGCAACTGGTACAACTGGATTGGTTGCATGATCGATTCCCGGATCAGTTATCCGGCGGTCAGCGACAGCGAATTGCCTTGGCGCGTGCATTAGCCGTTGAACCGTCGGTTTTACTGTTGGACGAACCGTTTGGGGCACTGGATGCCAGTGTGCGCAAAGATTTGCGTTTGTGGCTCCGCCATTTACATCATGAACTGAATGTGACCAGCATTTTTGTCACCCATGATCAGGAAGAGGCCATGGAAGTGTCCAGTCAGATCGTGGTACTCAACCATGGCAAGATCGAACAAAAAGGCACGCCAACCGAGATTTATGATCAACCCAGCAGCGACTTTGTGTCTCGCTTTATTGGTCAGACCAACGTGTTTCATCTGCAGCAAGATGACCACAGCTGGTTGAAAAGTTCCGGCATCATGGTTGATGAACCCAAGGGCATAGTTGCTCACGTTCGCCCGCACAATATTGCGATTGAAAAATCACCGGTTACCGAACAATCTCCTGTGTACCTGAAAGACTGGCAGCATCTGGGTGGGACCATTCGCCTGGAATTGAGCCGGGATATCAATCACGGTAGCCACAGCACCATTTACGCCGAAATGCCGAATGAGCAATTTAAGGCCTTATCTCTGGAAAAAGGTGATCGGGTGGCGTTACGCATCAAACACGCGCATTGGTTTAATTGAATGCTATCTCAAACACATTGAATTTGACGGAGGCTGTTCATGAATTTTAATCAGCTGGAATTGTTGCTGTTGTTGCAGGATAGCGATTTTAATCAATCCAAAGCGGCAGAAAAGCTACAGGTGGTGCAATCGGCTGCCAGTCGACAATTGCAGTTGTTTGAAGAAGAATTGGGTTCACCACTCTTTGAAAGGCAGGGTAAAAAACTGCTGGGTTTCACGGGTTTGGGTGAGCGAGTGATGAAAGAAATTGAAGCGATCGATCTGTGCAAACGCAATATCAAAGTAATAGCCGATGATTTTCGAGATAACCGCAAAGGCACATTGCGTATCGCCACTACCCACACGCAGGCCAAATATTTGTTGCCGTTGCCGATACGTAAATTTCGGGATCATTACCCTGATGTGATGATCTACATGGTGCAATCTTCACCGGGTGAAGTGGTGGATATGCTGTATCAGCATAAAGCCGATCTGGCCATTTGCACGGAAAGACTCGAAGAGAATGAAAAATTAGTCATTAAACCTTGTTATGACTGGCATCACATTGCCATCGTGCCGCGTGGTCATCCACTGGCAGAAGGCAAGATCACGCTACAACGCTTAGCCACGTTTCCTTTATTAACCTATTCATCGGGTTACACCGGGCGCTCAAACATTGAAAAGGCCTTCAGCCAATCCGGCCTGAATCTGGACATCAATCTTTCTGCAGCTGATTCCGATGTGATTAAAACCTATGTCAGACTCAATTTGGGTGTCGGCATTATTGCCGGGACTTCCTACGAGCCCGTCAATGATAGTGATTTGGTAGCGCTGGACCTATCCAATCTGATTCCGCGTTCGGTGACCAAGCTGGCTTATTTAAAACAGCTTTATTTACCGGCCTATTTGCAATACTTTATTGAAGAAGTATTGAGCAAAGGGGTTGTCAATCCTGCCGAGGATTTTTGATGGCGCCTGGTTCGTTTCGTTGTAATCATTTTTTGGCGTCTTCAAGACTCAAGGATAAAAACATGGCCCATTGGTACCCTGACAATTCTCAATCCATAGGCAATACGCCTCTGGTCAGACTCAACCGCATCACCGGCGGCGCACCCGTCACCTTGCTGGCTAAAATCGAAGGCCGTAATCCTGCTTATTCGGTTAAATGTCGAGTTGGCGCCGCGATGATTAATGATGCCCAACAACGAGGCTTGCTGGGGTCGGACAAAGAAGTGATCGAACTCACCAGCGGCAACAGGGGATCGCACTGGCGTTTGTCTGCGCGGCACGAGGGATTCCGCTGACGTTAACCATGCCCGAAACCATGAGCATAAAACGGCGCAAATTGCTGGTGGCCTATGGTGCCAAGTCGATTTTGACCGAAGGTGCTAAAGGCATAAAGGGCGCGATTGCCAAGACAGAAGAAATTGCCGAATCCGAGCCGAATTGTTATGTGTTGCTACAACAGTTTAAAAAACCTGCCAATCCCCTGATCCATGAGAACACTACCGGCCCTGAAATCTGGCGGGATAGTGATGGTACCATCGATATTCTGGTGGCAGGTGTGGGTACTGGCGGTACCATTACCGGAATATCACGCTATTTCAAAATCCATCAATGTAAACCGATTGTAGCGAAAGCCGTAGAACCGGAGGCCAGGCCGGTTTTAAGTCAATATCGAGCCGGTCTGGAGATTCATGACTTTCGAATACATGTTTCTTAAGCAAAACGATACACCAGATTGGAAAACTATCAGACTAATCAAATCTAAGGTCAATGTGATTAAGAAGAATGTCTGAGCGCAAATTTTTTATAAAAAATAATGTTATTAGACAATAAGATCTAATAATTGAATAAAAATCGATTTACTGAATAACTCACTTACAACTTGGAGTCGTATCAGTAATTTGAAATTTGGTTTAGACATTCCAACATAGCCGGACCGAGTATCAACCCAGGCCCGGCCTTAAGGTTATTTTTTTAGGTGATACAACGACAGATAAGCCTTAAACAAGTGCTTTTTTTCCAGTTTGAAATCCGTTGGTAATGCCTGGAAATAAGCCCAGCCATCACGGTCATTGCCGTCGACTAAACCATCATTGTTTAAATCGAGTGCCACCAGCGGTTCTGTTGGTTTATTACCGGTATAAGCATATTTAGGTTGGCCGCTATAACCTTCCCAGATATTTCTGACATTGGTGTAATGCCCATATTTTGCTAAGGCATTCGAAGCTTGTACGCTACGGTGACCGGTTGCGCAAAGCACATAAAGTGGTTGATCTTTGTCTGGAAACTTGGATTCCACATAATCAACAAAGCTCTGGATAGACAGAGTGCCATCCTTAGCGGAAGAATCCAGCAAGAATCCGATTTCCGGGTCGACGGAAATGTCATAGCCTATGTAATCAGTACTGTCGTTAGCCTCACTGGGATTGCCGGTAACGTGCGGAAACGGAATGCTGTAAGCGCCAACCGGATGCCCTGCCACATATTCTTCAATGCGTCGAACATCCAGAATCACTGGTTTTTTTAACTGATCATCCTCATAGTCAACATCATGCCGTCGGGATTGTTGGACATCCAGCCAGGCTTTGGCAGAGCTAATCTCCGAATGATAGAGCACAGGATACCCGTATCGGTTGCCGGTTAGATTGTCAGCGTCTGCCATGCTCAAATTAAATAGGCCCAAGCCGAATAATAGGGCGTTATAGATGTCATTTTTCATGGTGGTTTCCTAATTGATAGTTTAAAAGCATAGGGTGTAGGAATAGTTCCTAAGGATGCTATAGCAAGTCAGAGGCCAGCTAGGGCCTCTATCAACTTTTGAGATTTTTATAGTCAAGTCATTGAATTTAATTGCTTTATTGAAACTGATTTTGGTGAGGCAGATCAGCTCTGATCTGCCGAGAAGCAAAGGTGCTGCATCTCGAGCAGTTAGGCAGCAAGTAGTGCTGATCTATCAGCAAGTGAGGGAGGAGATTGTTAACAATCTGGCTGTTTATGTCTTTTAAGCATGGTTGTCAATGAGGTGAGAATTATTTGAATCCACAGCTTTTTTTTGGACAGCTGATGAGCAGCAATACTGATGCTCTTGCAACAGTGAAGAAACAATAACTGTTTATAAATAAGCAGAGTTTTCGCGTTAATTACTTGTTAAATTCAATATTATCAATAACTTGTAAGTTGGCACGCATGGTGCAATAACCAAGTTGTGAGGGATCGCGGTTTTTTATTCTCCACACCATTTGTCTTTGTTAACTTTATTAAGGAATCGGTATGAACAAATTACATAAACTGGCAGCGGTGTCGCTGGCTCTTTTAGCAGGAAACGCATCAGCAGCTTTAACCAATGGAGCCACTTTGGGAGCCCCTTCTTCCATTCTTTTTGCAGCCAGCGATTTGGTAACGAAAAATACGTTTATTTTGGATCTGGCGCTGGGAGGCCACAGCGGATTGAATTACTCCAGCTTTACTTATGGAACCGAGGGCACTAATGGGAGCTTGTCCTGGAATCTTGCCGATTTTACGCAATTCGTAGATAACGGATATGGCAGCCATACGGCGAGTTTGAAATGGTCTGTATTGGGTGGTTATGCACTGGACACCGAAAATCTGAACAATCTCAGTAAAACTGGCCCGTTTGCCGACTTATTCGCCGACGCTGCCAATACTGAGTGGGGTGCTTTATCCACAGGTGTCAATGCCAATAATTTTGCACCGCAAGAATACACCAAGATCAACGGTGAACTCACCAACACCGGTGCGATCGGCAGCTGGTTTGGCTGGGTCAATCATCCCACTGCAGCCAATGGTGCCAATGTGGCTTCAATTGCACCGGTCAATGGCAAGTCCTTTTATGACTTACATTTAGGTGGTTTAGGCCAGTTGATTTTTCAACCAGGCGCTCCTAGCGTAACCGGTGCTATTGCTGCTGACTTCTTTCGAATCACCAATACTGATTTAGAAGCGAACAACCAAATTACTCGATTGGGAGCATTTTCACTGAGTTCCAACAATGTCTTGACCTGGAATTCTGCCAATGTTTCTCAAGTGCCTATTCCTGCAGCAACTTGGCTGTTTCTGAGTGGCCTGATGGGTTTAGTAGCTTTAAGTAAACGCCACTCATAGGCTTAACGCTGAATGAATAGTGCGACTCTTGCAATCTAGGGGTCGCCAGAAATCTAAAAATCTTGGAGTATTTAAAATGAACGGATCAATTAAAGTCAAAACCTTAGCGGTGACAATTTCTTTATTAGCGGGTTCTCAATCGGCTTTGGCTCTGACACCCTGGGTAAATGGTACCCCGGATGTGTTGGTGTACACCTCTGGCGGCGCTGCACAAGATCAGGCTTACGCGGCTGCCGTGGCAAAAAAGCTAGCGGCGCCTGGCAGTTTGGATACCTTTGAGGACGAAAATGGCTCGACCGTCGGTGGCCGATTTGCCGGCTACTATTTTACTGGCGCTGCGAGTTTGCCGAATAATCTGGCAGGCAAAAAAATATTTCTTGAAAAACGCTCACATGGTGCAGCTGGCTATGGTGCTGTTCCTTTAGCGGGTGGTCTTGGTATTGATCATCTGAATATCTTTATACCCGATGATCCCACCAATGCAGGTACGGTGGGTTCAGCCAAGTCGGCGGCTTGGGTGGCTAACGGTTCCAAAAAATGGAAAGCTGCCATTACGACGAATGGTGCTACCAACGGCCAAAGCTCATGGAAAAACTATGTATTGAGCGACGTCAAATCGCATGGTGGTTTCTTGGGTGTAGATGCCGAGGCGTTGTTACTCAATGGTACTCAAAACTATCCTGATCCAGTCAAAGAAATTAGTCAGGCGTCTGGTACTACACCAGGATGGGCTTTGAATCTTACCTCAGCAGATCTGGATAGTCGTGGCGTGACTCGACATGCAACCGGCGGTCTGGTTTATGGCGTGGGTGTGACGCTGGATCTATATAAGGCCCTGCAAGCTGCACAGTGGTATAGCGGTAAATTACCTGCGGATGCGAACAGTAAAATTGGTGAATATACCGATGAGCGCTACATTCCCAGTTTGAATCGTAATTTCCTGGCGGCAGTATTGTCCGGTCAAATCAAGGAATGGTCAGATGTGAAAGTCGATGATGGCTCGGCAACCGGTTTACCGTTAAATCATGCCAGCATCCTGGCCACCGCCGGATTGTCTGCGACTCCTCCTTCCAATTATAAAGTAGCGGTTGGAAGACGAAATACTGGTGCAGCGATTGGCGCGGTAGCTTATGCCAAATTGTTGAATTATCCTTTTGTTGACAAGGCATTTTCACCAGCCGGTAATACCAGCAACACCGCAGCCGTTGAAAACCTGCCGGCAACCAAGCCGATCGTCAAGTCGCCAGCCGGAGCCAGAGCAACCGATAATCTTTTAGTCGATTGGCAAACCGCCAGTAATAGCAGCACCTTAAATCCTGCCAGCAAAAAATACTGGGGCTTGGCCGTACATAGCGGTGATCGCAATGGGGCGCAACCCAACAACTCACCTAGCCAACCTTGGCGTTATGTCAAGATCGATGGTTTTACACCAACGATTTCGAATGTGGCTTCCGGCGACTACCCGTACTGGGCTGAGGGCCAGGTATTGGCGAGATCAGAAGCCGATATCGCCGCTGATAGCCTGACGACTGGTGATGTTGGTGGTAATGCCGACGCAAAAAGAAGTCTGTTATTGGAATTCGCCAATGCATTAGGTAGTTCGGATGTGGCGGTCGATGTAAATGCTAACCTGGTTCATCCATTCGGTCAGTCCGGTGTTTTTGCAACGACACGTACTGACGCCACGGCTACCGTCTCGATACCGTTTGATTCTGCAAATCCTGTGGTTGGCTTAAGTCATAACAATGGGGATGGCTACACCCATCTTGGTATTGCGCCAACACCCTACAAAAATGGAGCCGCCGTTCAAAACACGATTGAATTGAAATAAGTCAACGAATGAATCTTTAAATTGGAGCTCGGGCCTAAGTCATCACTCACTTAGGCTCGACCAGTCTAGTTTGACTGAAATGGCATTAAAGGAACGGATCGAATGGAATTGGGAGTCGATCAAAACAGGACAAGGATGAACAGTAAAACAGATATCGCTATTGCTTCTTTAATCCCCGAACCCAAAAAGCAATCGATTCTGATTTTATGGCTTGATGTTTGGCGTTAACAACCATCTGCCTTTCGTGTAACCACTGTTTTATGACCGATAAACGGATTCGGTATCAGGGAATGATTCAGGAACAGGCCAGAAGGATAAGGACTGACCAACAGGATGAGGATAGCTTAGGGGGATTTCGCATAGGATAAGAGATCAATCAAGCCAATAAGCTTAATCACGGTTTTGAGTCCGAATGCGGGGTTTCCCTTGCACTTTGGTTGATTACTACTCCTAGCAATTCAAACATAGAACCATTAGCAACTACAGGCATATCTAATTATTTAATTAATATGTCTATTTAAATCGTTTTTCTTTAGTACAAAGTTTTTGTATGCTTGAGCCATGAATGTCAGTGAGGACACCCCAATGATCAAAACAAAAATTGATGCCATCAAAGAGGATTTGCAACAGGTTTTGTATCTCAATCTTGATGATTTTCGCCTGGACATTAATGATGAGACGGTTTCAAGCCGTTTCATTGGCTTGGAACTCTTGAGTACTTTTCAGCCTATCTTTGACACGCGCTTGTCTCATGGCTTGATCGGTTACGAAGCTTTTCTTCGCTCATCGACCGGTATCGAGTCTGTTACACCGGGTTTTGCCTTCAGCGTAGCGGAAAATGAAGGAAAACTGGTTAAGCTGGATCGGGTGGCTCGCACCTTACATGTCTTAAATTACTTGTCCCTGCCTGAAAAGCGGGGCTTACTGTTCCTAAATGTTCATCCAAAGCTGTTAGACAGTGTGACCACACATGGCAAGGTATTCGAACATATTTTGCATCAGCACTCTGTACCCACGCGCGAGGTGGTGATAGAAATCAACGAAAGTTTAGTTGGCCGTGAAGATAATCTACTTGAGGCTATTAAAAATTATCGGGTCCGCGGCTATCGAATTGCGATAGATCATTTTGCTGGACCGTGTTCTCATCTTGATAGACTTTGGAAACTCAGCCCGCATTTCATCAAACTGGATCTGTGCGTTATTCAACGAGCCGAGCAGGATGCAAAATTACGCCGAGCGCTACCCAAATTGATCGAGTTAATCCATGCACTGGGTGCCGAAACGGTTATTCAAGGTATAGAAAATCAGCTACAGCTGGATATTGCACTGGATGCTGGTGCCAAATTATTACAGGGTTATCATCTGGGCCACCCTAGTCCCGCCCAAGATTGGCTAAAGCAGCCATTAACTAATGCAGGCAGCGCCATTATGCCGGAAATTCCCTTTCATTTCGGTAGCTTTAGCGTGCCCTCACTGTGCGGTTTATAGAAAAATGAATCAATAGCCAGCTTTCATAGGAGCTCTCCTACCTCTCTCCCGTCTTCAAGGCGGGATTTTTTTGCCCCTGATTACGCGCCAAGAAATTGAAGAAAAAGCGCCATTCAGCCTGCAATACGAGGAAAAATAGCCCCCGATAGCACACCATAGACTCTAAATTGCACCAACTTAAAGCGGGTTGCTGGGAAAATTTAAAAGGCTCCATACAACCTTACGATAACCTGGGCGAGAGCTGTGTTCTCGGACAGGCTCCTTGAGCATTTCTAGACTTGCGCGCCCTGCAGATACTGTGACACAACGACTTTAGTGATTCAGGGTTAACGAATGGATAACAACTCAAGTCAAAGCAATGGGGCGAATTGTGATTTATTGCCTAATCGATGGACGCCAGCTATTCATTCGCCCTTACTGTATATACAAAATATAGATAAATAATTCTATTTTTATCGTTTTATTTAGTTAAATAATTTCGCTACTATTCTTACTGACTAAGTATTTTTTTACATCTATTCAAGGCAGCCTTAATGACTCAAAAACTTGAAGATGACATATTCAAATTATTGCTAAGCCAAGAGATTGAGGCCCATTTAGCATCAATTTTGAAAAGCATTCGTTTTGGATCGATCGAAATAGTGGTGCACGATGGACGTATTGTGCAAATTGAGAAACACGAAAAATTTAGAGTTAAAAACTAGCCCATATCCGACGAACCAATCGGCGATATTCCTAGTATAAAGTTTAACAAACCGAGTTATCGGAAGTTATTGAGAATATCTCCAAGATCTCAGGCCATTCCATGCACAGTCAAATCGAGACAGCCTTGTTATGGCCTAAGGCTGATGCAGGACAGATGGTTCGTTGGTATTTTGATTGAGCTTTCCTTGATCCACTTGTTGCATTTGAATTGATATGGCTTTTCTATCTAAAAATAATGGAATCGATGCCGATTATGCTGAATAACCATAGAATTGACGATATAGCTACTAACCATTTGTCAGGCAAGCAAGACGAACCCTTGATCACTCTGCCAGACCCTTCAAGCCATCCTTTATCTATTCGCGCAACCGCCTTGGTATTTACCGATCCGGCCTCCCGTAAACTCTTGCAATACATCGAACGAATTGCCCCAAGTGAAGCGACAGTTTTAATTATTGGCGAAACTGGTACCGGAAAGGAACTGGCTGCACGTAAAGTTCATAAATTAAGTCACCGACGAAATGGCCCTTTTGTCGCGGTCAATTGCGGCGCTTTCTCGGAAAACTTATTGGAAAGCGAACTGTTTGGTCACGAAAAAGGTTCATTCACAGGTGCAATCTCAAATCGTAGTGGTTGGTTTGAAGCGGCCAATGGTGGCACATTGTTTCTGGATGAAATTGGCGATTTGCCCTTATCGGCACAAGTCAAAATCTTGCGGGTTTTACAGGAAAGAGAAGTGGTCAGAATCGGTTCACGCCAGTCCATTCCAATTGATGTGCGATTGGTAGCGGCAACCAATGTAGATTTGGCCGCAGCTGTGCAAGCCGGACACTTTCGCGAAGATTTGTATTACCGTTTAAATGTCGCTTCGCTGGATTTGTTGCCTTTGCGGGAGCGGCCGGGCGATATCATGCCTTTAGTAAATCATTTTGTGGAACGCTATGGGAAACGTCTGGAAATTTCGGAAGTTGAAATCACTCCAGATGCTGAACGAGCGTTGCTCAATTACGCCTGGCCGGGGAATATTCGCGAACTGGAAAATGTAATTCACCACGCCCTACTGATTTGCCAAAATGGCAAAGTAAGTGCAGCTGATTTGCATCTATCCCCCATTGAAGGCAACTCGTCCACAAGTTATGACAGAAGAGACGGCACACAGCCGTCGCTAAAACTATTGGAAAATGTGTTGTCTGATATTTATGAGCAACCCATCGATGATCTGTTCGAAACACTTGAAGAAGCTATCATTCGCACTGCCTATGCATTTTGCGAGAATAATCAGGTGCAAACTGCCAATCTATTGGGTATCAGTAGAAATATTTTAAGGCATAGACTTAAACGATTTGGCTTTCTAGCCGCTTAAAATCCTTTACCCAAATCAGCTTATAAGAGCAATTTGGGGCTTTCGATTCCCATTTTTCTTCAAATAGCGACTGTCGGCAAGAGGTTTATTCTGTTGAAAAAGTCGGTTTTGGTGATTATTAAACTAATTTTTTCCCTGCAGCATTATTCATAACTAATCGAGGAACTTGCAAAACTGACAGCGGATGGCAATAGTGAAATCCAAAGAGTTAAGCCGCTTTCATTTTCTGAGTAAAATTACTGAGTAAATGCCCTATCGAGGCACTATGAAACTATTTCCAATCATTTTATTGGGATTTATTATTTCAGGATGTTCACAGATCAAGCCGGAGGTCGAGGTGGTTGATAAACTCCCTCAGGGCCGGGAAACGCCAATTTACGTCACTGCGGCACGTCAGAAAGAAGAGTGTAAACAAGCGCTACGCCAAGCCGGTTTTCGAATCGTCGACAGAATTGAGGAAAGCGAGCGACTGCTACGGGTAACTATAGGCATTGATCAGGATGTCAAGGCGTGCGGTAAATTGAATAACGTAAAGTTTCAACTACGATTTGAGGGGCGCACAGTTGCCGAGGCGAACGGCAAGGGTTGGACCGGCACCTGCCAACCAAATATTCTGACTGACATGAGCCACGACCTCTGGCGGAAATTGTTCGAAGCACAAATTCAATAAGGACGCACTCAATGAAAAATTTCCAAAGCCATTTACAAAAAACCGGTTCCGCGTTGCTGGCCGCCACGCTAACTTCGGGTTGCGCCTATGTAACGGAAGGGACAAAACTTGGCCCGATTACGCCACCGGCCAATAGCGTGCAACCCTTTGTGGAACACTCGGTCAGTGACTTTTCCTTTTCACTGGAAGGCGGTAAGATGGTGACGTCCAATTTCGCCGGAAAATTGATTAACGAAAATGTATTGAACGCCTGGGTGGACCGGCATTACATCCGCGATCAGGAGTATGTAGAAAATGAGGCTTTTACAGGTAAGGCTGATTACAACCTGACGCTAACCGGCAGCCAATATGGCGATTCGAGTATTGGCATGCAAATTTTAAGCGGCCTGACGCTATTCCTGTTCCCGTATACCGTTACGACCAATTACGATATTCAATTCACGCTCGCCGACGTAAAAACCGGGAAGATGTACACCGGCAGTGTCGAGGAATCCAATAAAGCCTATGTCGAACTGTTTTTACTGTTTGCGTTGCCGTTCACGGTGAATAACGAAAGCGCCATGTTCGAACGCATAGGCGACCATTTGTACGACCAACTTTACCGGCAAGGAGCATTTCAACCGGTTTCTTCAGATAAGTAAGCGTGGACCGAACTGGAGCGTAATGCGTCACATTGGCAAGCCCCTTCCTCGAATGTCACCAACAGACCGGCAAACCCAGCATTTTCACGGCTGTTTGACCGGGAGACTTAATGAATCAATATAACCAATTCTCGAACGCCAACGGCAACTGGTTCAGTAAATCCCGCCGCTCCCGCCAATTTGGCATGAACTTATCCATTTGACTGAGAAAACGTTCGTTATGCTTGCGCTCCAGCAAGTGGACCAATTCGTGAACCAGTATGTACTCCAAGCACTCCAGCGGCTTTTTGGCCAACTCCAGATTCAACCAGATGCGTTCTGCGCCGATATTACAGCTACCCCACTTGGTTTTCATCTTCTTGACATGCCAGTCGGCTACTTCTACGGCGATGAGCTGTTGCCATTCTGGGATTAGTTTTTCAACTTGGGCTTTTAACTGGCCGCGATAAAACTCACTCA
>Ga0172367_10007367_pt1 | contig 12634 bp, 8 predicted proteins | sample Lak10m_FD_114542 | JGI IMG/M metagenome (GOLD analysis project Ga0172367, IMG submission 114542) | Freshwater microbial communities from Kabuno Bay, South-Kivu, Congo - kab_022012_10m | ecosystem: Environmental > Aquatic > Freshwater > Lake | place: Democratic Republic of the Congo: South-Kivu...
CGGTTTGGGCGTTATTTACCCAGAGCGGGTCGGGGGCGGTCATTGAGGTTCGAATTTGTTTATCCACCAAAGAAAGGTCAACTTCGACCGTTTCACCAGGTTTTAAATCCACCTGGATGAGCAACCTGGTATAAGCCGGATTAATTTTTCCTGCTTCCGGTCCGGTCTCATGAGCGATTTTCAGACGAGCTGGGGTAAATTCTTCCTTGATATCCTGCAAGGGGCGCTGCAGCAAAAAACCGATTTCAGACCATTCGCCACGTCCTGGAACCGGATCGGGCTTGATATTAAAAAACTGATTTTGGCGGATATCGCCTAGAAACTTACCGACCTCTTTGGCGAGTTCGGTTTTTCCATCTTGGGTTAGCAATTGCTGAAGCTTTACAAGCGATACCAAACTTTTTTCTGGAAAGATCGCGTTTGGGTCAAGTGATTTTGATAGCAGATCTTTGTTCAGTAAAGCAGTATTCGGATCCTTTGCTTGACCTACCAGATTCTTTTCTTGCAAGATGGCGGTATTGTCTTGGGATTGAGCAGCCAGTTTCGGATCTTGAAGAACCGTTTCTGGGTTTTGTGATTGCGCCAAAAGAATATTTTCCAGCGACCGGCCTAACATTTCTATCGAAGCTTTCATTTGGGCAGATAGTTGCCCGGTTTCTCCTCCCCAGTTCACAACGGCTTCTTTTAGCATTTGAAGACTTGTTTTTAGCAGTTGGAGAGTTTGTTCAGGTAAATTATTTTGCCCAAGTGCATTATTAAGCGTGGTGATCAGGTTCGCGAGAGCCTGTCCAGGTTGAGCGCTTTGACGGGCGGCAATTGCCAGGCTTTCGGCGGTTACCGGTAGTCCGGCGGCTTTCAATGCTGCTGCAAGCTCTACTTCAGCATCGCCCCAGGTCCCATAAGACGACAGCACTTCGAGCAGCTCATTAAGCATTTGGGGGGTAACCGGCAAGTGCTGTTTTAGCGCCGAACGGGCAAGCATCAAGCTGTTTTCGGTTATGGGGATGCCATTTTGTTCCAATATCCGCGCTGCCAGCTCAGGCCGGGATGATACCGTAGTCCCCGCTGCCCCCGGCGGGGTTTGTCCCTGGTCATTCTTGACAAATTTCAATGTCATGACCTGCTCCCCCAACTGTGTGACAATGAATTGTGCTGTGCGCTGAGCTAAGAGGGCTGCTGCCTGGTCTGATGAAGAGAGCTGCGCAACGACGGGGTATCCTTCTATGGATAATATTGCTGTGGTGTCAGTAACTGACAGTATTTGAGCTGTAATCCGCTGAAATGGCCGGAGGGTCAGCTCCTGGCTATTTAGAGGATTTTGAGGTGTAACAGAAAGAGATCCGGGGATATTCATTCTGCCAGCTTCTTTATTCTTAAGATTTGTATCCTGTCATACCTTTATGAGAGCTGCTTTGCGAATAAAAAGGTATGTCTATTTCTTACGATTGTACAACTCATCGGACAAAATACGCAAATCTCGGATGATTTCTGCCTGGCGTAGTGATATGAATTGAGAAACTAACATCCGTTCCTGGTCTTTGATATATAGTTTAATACCTACCCGGTAACGGCTTTGACTTGGTTCAGGTCTCACTGCCAGGATTTTCCCCCAAGCATTTATTTCAATGTTTCTGTCAGAACTTAATGGCAGCGTACTTCGCACCAGGCTTCTGTTGTTCTTATTATCTGCTAATGGGCTGGCCAAAACTTTCTTGGGTTTTTGAATTGCTGATTCCGGAATAGTTATGGTCATGCTGATTTCACTTCCCGGCTGGCAAATTCTGGCAGGAAATAGAAAATCTTCGATATGAACACTGACACCATAGATCGAAATATCGAAAATTGGCGCAATGACTTTGGTTGGGTACCCCTTGAACTGTATTACTCCAATAAGAATTCCTTCAGGTTCCACCCTGATGTTCATACGCTTCCCAATATTGTTTTCGGCAACTTCAAAATCAGATAGGGCAGCATCCTCTTTAGCGAGATTAAGGCTCATCACCTGGGAGCGGATTGTGAAAGGCAGCTTTTCATTTTGGATAAAGGTTTCCCTTTGGTGGTAGAGGCAGGCAATTTGCATCTTGTTGCTGGTCACATGAACTTCAGTTTCATTGACCAAACTGATTTTTGCATCGTAAGAGATCGGAAGCCCCCTGTAAGTATTCAGGAGCTTAATTTGTGTTTCGTTTCTGTACATTCGACTTAATAATTCAAATAAGTTGGGATCGGGTGTCAATGTTTTTCTCACAACAAGATGGTTTGGATTTATTTAGAAAAAAACCGGTGATTGACCGGCTTTTATTTTATTTCTTAGGCGAGTTTCCCCAAGGTCACTGAAGTCGGGTCGATGGGGACATCGTTCTTGCGGATCTCATAATGCAAATGCGGCCCGGTTGATCGCCCTGTATTGCCAGATAAACCGATTGTAGATCCTGCATTGATCAGATCTCCGGCTTTTACCGGAATGCTGGATAAATGGGCATAATACGTTTGGTAATCGCCGTTTTGTACAATGACCAGGTTCCCATAGCCCTGATCGTTCCATCCAGCAGAGATCACCTTTCCTTCCATGGTTGCCTTAACAGGTGTTCCTTCGACAATGCCGAAATCCAGACCGTTATGCCCAGGATGGAAATCCTGGGTCAACACACCTCCCACAGGACGACCAGAGGGAACAGGACGGGAGGCGTGGAAAACATTTGCAGCAGAACTAGAATCTGCTGTACTCTGATTCGCTTGACTTGTATCCACTTGCTGCGCTATCATTTTTTCAAGCAGCATCAGCATCAATGGTGTCACCATATCGCCCATACCCATGCCGGTTGTGGATTGTGAATCTGACGATTGCAGGCTGTTGGTCAGCATCATGGTGGACAACAGTTCCTTAAACGAAGATGCCATCTCCGAGGATGTTGAATTAGTATCACGGGTCGAAGTTTTTGTGCCAACCAGCCCGTAAGCAGCGGGAATGTTAGACAGCTTATTGATCATAGTGCGCTAATTATATGATCATCGCGAAAATATGTAAGTAAAGTAAGCATAAAATCTAAGCAAAGAAGAAATATTTTATCTTATATTTACGCAATATTCAGGGATGCTTTATAGGAAATTGCCAGTATCTCAATTATATTTATTTCGTGGTAAATTTAACAACTTCAATTCGGGTTGGACGCCGTTAAAGCTCCTTCTTACGAAGAATATGCATCAGACCAAAAACCATTATCATAGCCAGGCAAAAAGGCATGGATGGGTTTTTCTTTATTAAAAACTTTTTAATCAGGTGTGATCGATGTCGACAGAATTGCAAGCCAGAAAAATCATAGGTAGAACATACCTGAATGATAACAGGCTCGCAGAGGCATTGGAGATTTTCAGCAAGATACTGCTGGATTTCCCCGACGATCTGGAGACTATTCTGATTCTTGGAAATTTTTACCTTGCCAGTGGCGATGGAAAAACTGCAAAAAGCCTGTACTTGCAAGCTCAGAAGCTTGACCCGGACAATAAGACCATTGGACGCCAGATCATCATGGCTGAAGAAATCGAGGACAGCGGTGATGAGGAGACTTCGCCAACCGACCTGGCCGCAGTAACTCGCTTACTTCAAAGATTGACAGGAAAGACCCGCACCATTGATGAAGGGGATATTGTTCGCGCTGCTTTTCTTCTGGATAAAATTATCCAAAGTGAGAACCCGGCGGAGCTCGTGGCCAAGCATTTGGACGAAATTGACGAGCTCTTACCTGCTTTGATCGAATTAAATATCCGGCAAGCGAACGCTGATGGGAAGACTGAGCTAGCAAAGGCGCTGCGGGAACTTCAATTAAACATTGACAGCCAATTAGAGACAAAAGATCTGGATACGCCTACGCAAGAAAACACCGAAACCAGCGTACTTAAGTACCAGGGCAATATCCTAATATTGCATCCAAACATGGATGAGAAATCAAACAGGTTGGGGATATTAAAGCCCTCCCTGGAAGTGTATGGTTGTCAGGTCTCCGAAGCAGGCGAGTATATCCCCGGGCGTGATCCTATGCCGGATGTAGTGATCACAGGGAATTCCCATACCAATCCTAAGTTGCTCGAGAGCCTTTCTGCGTTATCTGCAGCGGGTATTCCGATCATGCTTGATCTGGACACGGATTTTGAAAAACAACCAGTTTCTCATCCCGATTACACTTCAAAAGGCTTGGGGACTTATACCCGCGGCAGCGCGTATACCTCCATTTTGAGGTTGGCAGACATGGTAACTGTTCCATCCGAAATGTTGGCAATTTCGCTTAAGGGTGTCAGCAAAAATGTGCACGTGATTCCCAGCGGATGGTCTCGCCAAAATGAATTGTGGGAAAAAAGCTCTGTTGCGCACTCAACCATTAATATTGGTTGGGTTGATGTTAGTGGACAGATAGAAGATCTTGTCCTCATACGGCGTTACGTTATTCGTATTATTCGTGAGTTCCCAAATACCAGGATTGCAATTATTGGAAACTCGCAAGCGTATCGTTTATTTGAGAATCTCCCCGAACACCGGCGAATGTATTTGCCATTGGTTGCGTATGAAGAATTCCCTTATTTACTCGGTCAACTGGATATTTTGGTGGTTCCATTGCGTAGTACTCCTTATAATCTTTCCCTGGCAGATACGGTATTAATGGAAGCCGGGGTCAAGGGTATTCCGTGGATTGCCTCACCGATCCCCTCATTTCGGCGCTGGCCGGCTGGGGGAATTATTTCTGAGTCTTTAAATGAATGGCACCTCAATTTGCGCCATCTGGTTATGGACCGCGAATTACGCGCTAATCTGGGATTTTCTGGCATGGCTGCAGCGAAAACCAGGGAAATGGGACAGCTAAGCAGGATGTGGTTAGAATCTATCACTCAACTAACCGACAAAGTTGTTCCATTCCAGTATAATGTGGGAAAGTAGAGTGCATCTAGGAATTGGAGCCCCGTAGTGATCATCACTTATGTTCACTCAAGTTATCCTGCTGATCAGTTCCGTGTTCAAATGCGTTGCCGGAACTTCGCAGACGCTGTTAATCGGTTGGGATGGCATACTGCGAACCTGCTGGATATTAATTCGTTCGTACAAAACACACCTGAAGCACAAAATATCTGCGCCGAGTCAGATTTGCTGATCATCCACCGCTACCTGTATGGTCCGGTTCTCAGGGCAGTTCAGTATTGGAAAGCCCGAGATAAAAAAGTTGTTATTGATTTTGACCAGGCGATAAATTTCTTGACCCCAGAATTATCTGGATATTCGTTCTGGATGGAGGGGGTTCCTCTCGAAGATGGTGCCGCAGCCAAAGAAAAAACCGTGCATTTCATCGACCCTACTCCTTTGGAGCAATTTAAATGGGGGCTTGGTCTGGTTGATGCCGCAATTGTGCCTTCCTCCCGCCTTGCTGATGACTGGGCGCGTTACACGAATGTCTTTGAAATACAAGATTATCTAAACACAGATCATTACCCCGCTTTGATGCAGAATCATAAAACTGAATTGTGGATTGGTTTGGGGTACAGTATAAGTGAATCAAGTCTGCATAAAAGTGGCTTGATCAAAGCACTTGAAAATATTTGCCACCAGTACTCCCAGGTAAAGTTAGTTTTATGCAATTTGGATCCTGTTCAAGTAGAAAGGCTGAATATTCCTGCTTCTCAGGTCAAGGTGTATGCTGCTGTTTCGTTTGAAGATTGGGCTAATATTCTGCCTTCACTCGATATCGGTCTGGCTCCAATTTTCGGTGATTACGATGTCCGTTCGAGTTGGATAACCGTTCTCGAATACATGGTTTCAAAGATTCCCTGGGTTGCCAGTAATCTTGCCTATCGCACCCTTGCCCCTTATGGCACATTGGTCACAAATTCTACACGAGATTGGGAAATTGCGTTAAATGAAGCAGTCGATAATCTCGATGCCTATCGAAGAAAAGCGGCTGGGGAACCTTTTTTATTCGCGCTCAGCCAGGATGTTAATGGAAATATTGATAAAGTACTCAAGCTTTATACTACTATTCTCAATCAGGCATAGGGAACAGGTGCAGGATGAAAAATGACTCAAAGTTAAATGCGGAGGGTTGGGAAGTAACTCCACCACCTTCCAACAAAGTAAAGCCCCCGACTATGATTGAGATTCCAGCGAGTCAATTCATGATGGGAACCAGTGACGATGATATAAAAATGCTTCAGTTAAAAGAATCGGACTGGGCATATGAGTGGTCCGATAACGATCTTTTTGCTGCGGAACAACCCCAACATTCAGTGGAACTGGCTGCATTTGAAATTGCCCAATACCCGGTCACGAATGCCGAATATCATACTTTCATTTGGGACGTGGGTCACAGATTGCCTCGTAACTGGACCGGTTTTACCTATCGTGAAGATACTCAAAACCATCCAGTCGTTGGAGTGTCAAAAATTGATGCCGAGGCTTATATTGCCTGGTTGAATAAGAAAACAGGGTTGAAATTTAAATTACCTACTGAAGCCGAATGGGAGCGCGCGGCCAGGGGCGAAGATGGCAGGATTTATCCGTGGGGAAATACCTTCGATCCCTGGCGCTGCAACACTGCGGAAAGTGTCAAAAGAGGAACCACCGCAGTCGGTTCGTATTCCCCTGGCGGAGATAGTGTTTGTGGCGCCGCCGACATGGTTGGAAATGTATGGGAATGGACGCAGTCTTTATTTTTGCCTTATCCTTATCGCCCCAATACAAACCGGGAAGATTTTAAACCTGGCGGGCGTTATGTTGTGCGCGGGGGCGCCTGGTATTACACGCGAAAACTGGCAAGGTGTGCAGCCCGCGAAGGAATTCTGGCTAATCATCTTTCTCCCTCTATCGGTTTTCGCATCACGCGTTCGCTGCCCTGATCACCATATACTACGTTTTTAAATGATAAAAATTGTTCCCACCTGGTCAAACCGGGTGGGAACAATTTTTATGCCCAAGGAAACAACCCGTTTTTGTTATATCTAGCTTCGAGCAATATCCGGCAGGATGATGATAAATTTAGCGCCTTTCCCTGGAGTAGAATCTACGTCGATGGTGCCGTGGTGGTCTTTGATTACCTGCTGGCTTACCGATAAGCCTAAACCGGTGCCTTTTCCAGCTTCTTTCGTGGTGAAGAAAGGCTCAAATATCCGGTCTTTGTGCTCGGGCAAAATTCCTTTTCCATTGTCTGAAAAGACAATTTGGAACTCTTTGTTTTCATAGCGGGTAGAAATTGTAATTGTTCCCTGCCCAGAAGGAATTGCACCGAGGGCGTTCGTGAGCAAATTAATCCAAACCCCCTTGAGCTGGTTTTTATTGGCAAAGATAGCTGGCAGGTCTTTTTCAATGTCCAATATCACTGAAATTGACCGGTTATTGAATTCATACTGAAGCATTGAAATCGAATCTCTTATTGTTTCGTTTAATGAAACCTCTTCGAATTCGTCATGTTTTTCCTTGCGGGCGCTTTCAAGCAGGTTGCTGACAATTTTAGCGGCTCGCATTCCGGCGGTTTCGATTAATTTAAGAGAATCAAGCGCATATTCATCTGTGTTGGCCAGATCTCGCATTAATAACTGCGCATTGGCGATAATGGCTGCGAGTGGATTGTTGATCTCATGGGCCACATTCGCTGCCAGTTGCCCGATGGAGGCCATCTTTTCGGATTGGATCAGGTTAGCTTCCAAAACCCATTTTTCGGTTATGTCCTCATCGAATACAATCACCTGGTTGATGGAATTCTGGTTTTCCCGGATGGGGACTGTTGTGATTTCCCAGTGAACAAAAGTCTCTTGTAGTCCCCATTCTCTCAGGTTGCGTACTGCGGTTGTTCCGTTAAATGCTTCTTCAACTTTGCAGAGCGGGCATGGGCTGGAATTCCCAAACAGTTTCTCGTAGCACTTCCCGCCCACAAGCTCATAGGGTGCTTTGTTTACCCTTTCGCTGCGGCGGCTGTTAATTGCCATGATGGTATATGTGCGGTCAATAATATAGACGCAGGAAGGAATATTATCGAAAAAGGTGCGCAGTGTATTGCGCGAATTCAGGATTTCCCACTGACTTGCTTCCAGGTCCGCGTTGCTAACAATTAATTTTCGATTATGCTCTACCGCGTAAATTGCGTTTGCCAGACCTTTGATAATCAATTCCAGAATTTTTCTGCGCTGTTCGACATTAAAATCAAATGAAGGGTTAATAAAAACAAGCCCACCCAGGGTCTTGTTTTCAACACACAGGGGAGTGATCAACGCTTTTTGAATTGGGGTAACAAAATCATCTTCCAGGAGTGGGTCTGTTGAGTACTCGGAAAGAGAATCGCCGTCAATTAAAGTCATACCCCCAAAAAGTGATTTACACAGGTTGCTGTCTTGAATAAAGAATGAGCTTTCTGTTCTCCAGATATGTTCGCTGCCAAGTAGCTTTTTGATAGCCATATCGGGATTTTCGAAGTCAAACAGAACGAATAAGGTCTCGTCTGCTTTGACATAATTGCTAATATTACTGACCGCGTTCACCTGGAGTGAGTTCTGGTCAATGTGCTTATTCTGTTCATTGATCAGAGCTTCCAGTATCATCAGCTCGGTTTTTAAATCGCTGTTCTGTTTTGAAGGTACGTCCATCACGCATCTCTGTAAAGAAAGATAAGAATGTGTTTTGTTTTCGCAAGCTTGACTCACTGGGTTGAAAGCCTGCTGAAAGCAAAATATTAAATTCGAGCAGCAATTGGGAGTCAGTAGCGTTAGTGTTTGGGACGGATAAGCTTGATCGGTGGATAACCAAAGAGCTTATTCGTTTTCATCTATTTGAATAGTGTACCCATAGCCCTGGATGGTTTTAATAAAAACAGGGGTTTTTGGATCTTCTTCAATACACTCGCGCAAGTTCTTAATATGTACTCGCACCAGATCAGAACTGCCTGTGTCACTGGGGTAATCCCAAACTTCGTCGAGCAACTGGGAAGGTGAAAAGATTTTATTGGGATGGGTCATTAAATGATAGAGTAAGGCGTATTGCACGGGTGTAACACGGAATTTCCCTTTTGCCGGGCTGGTAAAGATGTAAGTACGCGTGTTTAATGAGTATTTGCCTAACTTAATCACATGGCTTTCGTCAGATTGATTGAGCGGATGGGTCTTTTGGTCACTACTTGCGGCTTGGTTAATTTCCGCGATGGAGGCCGGCTTCTTATTCTTCTTTGTACGGCGCAAGATCGCATTGATTCTCAGCAGAAGTTCGTCAACATTAAAAGGCTTTGCCAGGTAATCATCGGCGCCAACACTCAAACCAACAATTGTATCTTCAACTTTGATCTTAGCAGTCAAGAACAGAACCGGTACATCTCTTAGCATGGCATCTTCACGCATTTCTTTGCAAACTGTGAAGCCATCCATTCCGGGCATGATTACATCTAGGATAACGAGGTCGGGAATTTTTCTGCGGGCTGCGCGCAAACCAGCCACACCGGTGTTAGCAACCTGTACGCGGTATTCTCCTCCTCGAAGGCAGCGTTCAATCGTTTTGGCGACGATTTCATCGTCTTCGATAATCAGGATATTAGAAACGTCCATCTTCAACCTCGAGTCTCTCGTTCGGCAAAAAAGACCAATAATTAATTCAGCGATGCTTTATCGCATTTTACCAGAAATTTACATCAATTTTACGACCTCATTATGCCTCACAAAAATGTTATGGTTATAATGTTAATATACTTCTTTCTTTTTTGATGTTGATTAACCTGGTTTTGATACATACGTGCTGAAACGAAGCTGGTATGTGTTCAGAATTTGACTAAGAGGCTTTAGTGAACACTGTTGAAACCCTGTCTCCTGAGACGGAACAATTATTACGGCAGCAAAAGGAAAACTGGAGAGATGTTACCTCACCCGCGTCTGGGACGTTACGTGAGGAAGAGCAATTAAAAACTCGCCTGAAGCCAAGGCAGGATTTTCTTTCAGAAACCTCCCATCTGGAAGAGAATGAGATACCTTATGCTTGTTTGTTGATTCCACGCTTTTCTGAACATTATCTTTCTGGTGATATTACCCAAAATTTACCAGTTTGGCTTAGAGAGATTTGTATTTCCTATGGTTGGCGGCTTGAGTCTATTGTTATTCGCCCCGGTTATATGCACTGGGTTGTGAGTGTTCAGCCTTCTACCAGCCCGGCAAATATGATTCGCATAATTCGCCATCACAGTTCTCGTAAAATATTAAGCGAGTTCCCCCGTTATGAAAAGCAAAACCTGGCCGGTGATTTTTGGGCGCCTGGTTTTGCTGTCACCGCTGGTTGCCAGTTCCTTCCGCCTGAGGAAATCAGCAATTTTATCAAGCTCACCCGCCAGCAACAAGGGACGTATTAGCTTATCTTAGCGGTTTGCTAGATTGCCTGAAGTATCCAGAGCCAATGCCAAAATCAAGGGGCATTGGTTTTTTTATTCCCGCCAGAATTTGGCGCAACGGTTAGGAACATATCTTGACAAATTGACGTCTACGGCACATACTGGTTTATGTGGTTTTGTTTCGAAGAATCTACAAGAGGAAATTATATGAAATCTTACCAACACATTATTGGGTCTATTGTTTTTCTATTTTTCAGCCTGTTGGTGTCTGCCTGTGAAGGAGTCACACCTGTTCCAGAGGCGGTACCGGATTTAAAGAATTTATCGATTGAAGTGACCCCAGCTCTTGCCCCGCAGATAATCTCACAAAAGCCTTTGCCGGGTGAGCGCCTGGCGCTTGAGCCTGTATTGGAATTTGTCTTCGACCGGCCAATGGACACTGCGGTAACCTCTTCATCCTGGCAACTGGTCGATGAAAATGGCAAACCTGTGATCGGGAAGACCAGCTGGAATGATGACCGTACTTTTCTTTTTCGTCCGGAGCGCGCCCTGATGGCCGGACAAGTATATACCGGCATATTTTCTGTACAGGCGCGTGCCGCTGATGGTACCGCGCTGTCGCAGGAGATCAGATTGAATTATCGTGTGACCGATTCATTGGTGGTTGGGCAGGTATTCCCGGTCGACAAGTCCGAGAATGTCGACAATAAAACAGCCATCACGGTCATTTTCAATAAGCCGGTAGTGGCTCTCATGAGCATGGAAGAGCAAGCAAAATTAACCAGCCCAATAAGTATCCAGCCGGCTCTCAGCGGGATAGGTAGGTGGGTAAACTCTTCCGTGTATGTTTTTCAGCCAGAAAGTGGCTTGAAAAGTGGCACGGATTATAAAGTGAGTGTTAGGGCAAATTTGCAGGACACTTTGGGGGTTAGGCTTGGCGGTGAGTATACCTGGGGCTTCAGTACCCGTTTCCCTGTTGTGACTGATTTCGGTTTACAGGATGTGTCCCAAGGTTTCGTGGACTCTGTCAGTGGCGTGCTGCTTGACCAGGTTTTCCTGGTTACTTTCAGCCAACCCATGGATGTGGAAAGTGTCGCCTCGGCCATTACGCTGCGTAACTTTGAGGCTGGTACGGATGTGCCGGTCAAGTTGAAATGGGATGATACGTTCACTGTTTTGAAGGTCACCCCAACCAGTCGTTTGACAGTTGCCAGTTTTTACAACCTGGTGATTGCTGCATCTGCCCGGGCCAAAGATGGTGGTTCGCTTAAGGATCCGTATCGTATCAGCTTATCAACGGTTCCACTTCCTGCTATCTCCAGTGTTATTCCGGATGGAGTCAAGCAAAATGTATTTTCATCTGTTGCGATGGTAAATTTCACTACGCGCATGAACGAGGAGAGTCTGAAAGCGCATATTAAAGTGATCCCTGCTCCTGCGAAACCAGTGACTTTGTATTATTACAAGGATCGGAACCAGCTTGATATTCGCGGTTTAGAACCATCCCGCCAGTATGTTATCCGCTTGTTACCAGGTATTACTGATATTTATGGGAATGCTATCAATAGCGAATACTCATTCAGCTTCGAGACTGCCTCGTTAAACCCGCAGTCTCGCCTGGTAATACCAAATTACCCGTTGATTTTCAGACAGCAGAGCGACCAGGGTATTTTCTTTGAATATACCAACATTGACTCTGCAAAACTCTCGCTCTTTAGCCTGACATTCGAAGAGTTTTCGGCTCTAAACAGCGGGACCACTGAGATGGATAACCTCGGTAAAAGCAGTGGCACGCTGCTGCGCGAATGGAGCCCCAGCTTGCAGGCAGGCCGGGACCGTTTTGCGCGCGTTTTGCTGCGACTGGATGATCCCAAGGCGTTGTCACCCGGATATTATTATATCGGGATGAATGCAAAACCTTTGGTTCCATATCATCGCTTTGCTCAGGGAGCCATCTTCATCGTCTCGAATGACAGCCTGGCGTTGAAGGCGACTCAGAATGAAGCCCTTGCCTGGTTGGTCGATTCCAACAGCGGCTTGCCGGTGGAGGGTGTTCCGCTGGCTTTTTATAACGATTCGTGGGCACTTGTGGGCAATGCCACAACCGGTAAGGACGGGATTGCGCACCTGCCGGAAGCAACCAATGTGCAGTATGTGCGTTCCGTTGACGAACAGCACCTGGCATTAGCTGCCCTGGCCTGGGGTTCGGGGGTTAACGAAGGTCAGTTTGGTGTGTGGACCGACTATTGGAGTCCGATAAAGAATACCTTTGTTTACACTTACACCGAACGACCGCTTTA
>Ga0172367_10007368_pt1 | contig 12633 bp, 8 predicted proteins | sample Lak10m_FD_114542 | JGI IMG/M metagenome (GOLD analysis project Ga0172367, IMG submission 114542) | Freshwater microbial communities from Kabuno Bay, South-Kivu, Congo - kab_022012_10m | ecosystem: Environmental > Aquatic > Freshwater > Lake | place: Democratic Republic of the Congo: South-Kivu...
CACGGTGCTTGAACCCACAATGATCACGTCGGCAAGTGCGCGAAGGCCCAGTAACACCGCGAGGTCGCCAGGGCTGCCAAGTGCGCGAGAGTTTCCTTCAACCACGGTGCTGCCATCGATGCTCTGCACCATGCACATGCCAATTGTGGGGCGCGACTTGCCGCCTCCAACATCAACTCGTGTGCGGGTAACGCCATACGCATCGGCAACCGTTAACGAAGCCACGGGGTTGGGGAACAGGCGTTGCATTGCGTTCAGCATATTGCTGATGGCGATATGTATGGCACGATATGGCCATGCCTAAAACGCCAAACGAGCGCACCCATTACCGAACATGTCCGTTATGTGAAGCAACGTGTGGTTTGGAAATCACCGTGAAAGACGGAGCAGTGTCGCGCATTCGCGGCGATCGCAATGACGTATTTAGCAAGGGTTTCATTTGCCCAAAGGGCAGCACGCTCAAGCAGTTGCATGAAGACCCCGATCGCTTGCGCAAGCCACTGGTGAAGCGCAATGGCGTACATGTTGAAGTGAGTTGGGATGAAGCGTGGCAAGAAGTTGAGCGCGGGTTAATGGGTGTGATCAACGAACACGGTCGGGGATCAGTTGGTGTGTATTTAGGAAACCCCAATGCACACAATTTGGCACCACTCATTTATAACCGAGTGTGGCTACAAGCCCTTGGCACGAAACAACGTTTCAGTGCATCTTCTGTTGATCAATTACCAAAACAAGTGAGTTCGGGTTACATGTTTGGTACGCCGGCTTCCATTGCCATTCCCGATTTAGATCGCACGCAATACATTTTGATGTTGGGTGCCAACCCATATGACTCAAATGGAAGTTTGTGCACTGCGCCAGATTTTCCCGGTCGGCTTGAAGCGATGCGCGAGCGCGGCGGCAAGTTGGTGGTGGTCGACCCGCGTAAGAGCAAAACCGCAGAGCACTGCGACGAATGGTTGGCAATTCGCCCTGGCGCCGATGCGTTGTTCTTGGCAGCAATTGCCAACACCATTTTTGAAGAAGGATTGGCCAATGTTGGCGATCACATGCGCCCACATGTTGCAGGGCTTGATGTATTGCCAAGTGCGCTGAAACCATTTACTGCGTCAGCAGTAGAAAAAGCGGTAGGCATCGATGCAGAAACCATCAAACGCATTGCGCGTGAGTTCGCATTGGCCGAAAAAGGTCTGGTGTATGCACGCATGGGCACATGCACGGTCAGTTTTGGAACCACCGCAAGTTGGTTAGTGGACGTGGTGAACACCATTACGGGCAACCTTGACCGTGAAGGTGGCGTGATGTTTACGATGCCTGCTGCAGGTGGGCCAACGACGCGTGGTCAAAAGGGAACAGGCAAAGGTTTCTCCATAGGTCGCGGACATTCACGCGTACGCAAATTTCCTGAAGCACTTGGTGAATACCCCGTAAGTGTGATGGCTGAGGAAATTGCAACACCCGGCGAAGGTCAGATCAAAGCATTGATTACCGCTGGCGGAAACCCCGTGTTGTCTACTCCCAATACGAATGCCCTTGAAGAGAGCATGAAGTCGCTCGAGTTCATGGTTTCTGTAGACATTTACTTAAACGAAACCACGCGACACGCAGATGTGATTTTGCCTTCACCATCGCAACTCGAGCGCAGCCATTTCGACTTGGTGTTCACAGGTTTTTCTGTGCGCAATGTTGCCAATTACAGCGAACCAGTGTTTGAACGAGCCGCAGATCAGCCAGACGAGTGGGAAATTTTCTTAAAGCTTGCCGGAATTGCGCAAGGTATGGGGGCCAATGCAGATATTGCTGCAATAGATGACTTCACGCTTGATGCGTTCATCGGCAGCATTATTAAAGACTCTTCATCGCCGACTAATGGTTTGACTGCTGAACAGATTCGCGAGCAACTTGATGCAACAGGAGCACGAGGAACTGATCGCATGCTCGATTTCATGTTGCGCACAGGGCCATACGGCGATGGTTTTGGTGCAAACCCAAACGGCATCAGTTTGAACTACATGAAGAAGCATCCACACGGCATTGACTTTGGGCCACTTGAACCGCGGATTCCAGAAGTATTGCGAACTCAAAGTGGCAAAGTAGAACTTGCGCCAGAGCCGTTGCTCGCAGACCTTCCACGGCTTGTGCAATCGATGAATGAAATCAATGATGAACAATTAGTGCTTGTTGGTCGGCGTCACTTGCGTTCGAACAACTCCTGGATGCACAACATTGAAGTGTTAGTAAAAGGTAAAGAGCGTTGCACATTGCAAATGCATCCGAACGACGCACAACGTGTTGGTGTGAAAGAGGGAAGTGTTGCGCGAATTACCAGTCGTGTTGGTGCAGTAAACGCAGTTGTTGAGTTAACAAGTGACATTCGCGAACGTGTTGTGAGTTTGCCGCATGGTTGGGGTCATGACATGAGTGGTACACGCATGTCGGTTGCGGCAAAACGTGCTGGCGTGAACTCGAATGTGCTTACCGATGAGAACGAAATGGACCCTCTCTCGGGTAATTCGGTGATGAATGGCATTCCTGTCACGATCACCCCGGTTGCCTGAGAGTTATCAACAGGCTGTGGGCTGGTTGTCCACCGATAAAACCCACAATCCACACGGGTTTCCACAAGAAACTTATTAAATTCACATGGTTATCCACTTCCTCCTCACAGGGGTAGTGCCGTATCCTTCGCCCGAAAGCTGCAGTAGGGCATGTTGAGGTCATTTATGACTTTTTTATGTCAATTTGCGCGGGGGTCTCGATCCCTTATCCAGTAAGGCAAAAAGGTGGTCACAGAATTCGGAAATGATTGACAAGGGGTAATTACAATGCTGTAATCAATCCCTACCAATTGTGGGTTTTCCTGCGAAAGGGGCAGGTACACCACAACATCTTGTGGCTATCGGGTAAAAAGTTTTTAACGACGAAGTAAACAAAGAAAACGGAAGGCAAACAACATGTCACTCGCACCAGAGCGTCTCACCATCGGCATCGGCCGCAAATTCACCTCCCCTGGTGTGCACCCATACGACCAAGTGGTCTGGGAAAAGCGCGATGCGCGTATCAACAACTGGAAGGACGGCACTGTTGCGTTTGAGCAACTCGGCGTTGAGTTCCCAGTTGGCTGGTCACTGAATGCAACCAACATCGTTACCCAGAAGTACTTCCGCGGAACACCAGGAACACCAGAGCGTGAGCACTCATTGCGTCAGGTCATCGACCGCGTTGCCAACACCATCTCCGACTGGGGTATCGAGGGCGGATACTTCGCCGATACCAACGAAGCTGAAGCATTCCGCGATGAATTGAAGTTCATCTTGGTAACTCAGCGCGCAGCATTCAACTCACCAGTGTGGTTCAACATTGGTGTGCCGGGTGTTCCACAGCAGGCAAGTGCGTGCTTCATCCTTGCAACCGAAGACACCATGGACGGCATCTTGAATTGGTACCGCGAAGAAGGAATCATCTTCAAGGGTGGCTCGGGTGCAGGTATCAACTTGTCCAACATTCGTTCAAGCGCAGAACACCTGAAGGGCGGCGGAACCGCATCGGGTCCTGTCAGCTTCATGCGCGGTGCAGACTCATCAGCAGGAACCATTAAGTCGGGCGGCAAAACACGTCGCGCAGCAAAAATGGTGGTGCTCAACGTCGATCACCCAGACGTCGAAGAATTCATCTGGTGCAAGACCCGTGAAGAACAGAAGGCACGTGCATTGCGCGACGCCGGCTTCGACATGGACCTCGACGGAAAAGATTCATTCTCCGTTCAGTATCAGAACGCAAACAACTCAGTTCGCGTAAGCGATGAGTTCATGTACGCAGTGAAGGAAGACCGCGACTGGACATTCCGTGCAGTGAAAGACGGTTCACCTGTTCGCAGCGTTCGTGCACGCGACTTGTGGCGCCAAATTGCCACCGCTTCGTGGGAATGCGCAGACCCTGGTTTGCAGTTCGACACCACTATCAACAAGTGGCACACCGCGCACGCTGCAGGTCGTATTAACGGCTCGAACCCGTGCTCCGAATACATGCACATCGATAACTCGGCATGCAACCTTTCATCCATCAACTTGCTCAAGTTCTTGAGCGACGATGACATCTTCGACGTAGACGCATACCGTCACACCATCGAAGTCATGTTCACCGCGCAAGAAATTCTTGTTGGCAACGCCGACTACCCAACGGAAAAAATCGGTGAAAACAGCCGCTTGTTCCGTCAGCTCGGCCTTGGTTACGCAAACATCGGTGCGTTGCTCATGGCACTTGGTATGCCATACGACTCCGCAGGTGGACGCGCATGGGCGGGTGCTCTTACCTCAATGATGACCGGCCACGCATATGCAACCAGCGCACGCATCGCCAGCCGCATGGGACCATTCGCAGGCTTCGCAGCGAACGAGCGCTACATGCTCAACGTGTTGCGCATGCACCGCGATGCAAACGCAGAAATTGACAACATCGATGTTGTTCAGCGCGACTTGGTCGATGCAGCAACGCTCGCATGGGACAACGCAGTGCGCGACGGCGAAGAGTACGGCGTGCGTAACAGCCAGGCAACTGTGCTTGCACCAACCGGAACCATTGGCCTCATGATGGACTGCGATACCACTGGTATCGAGCCAGACCTTGGTTTGGTGAAGTTCAAGAAGCTCGTTGGCGGCGGCAACATGTCCATCGTCAACCAGACGGTGCCACGTGCGTTGAAGAACTTGGGTTACGAAGGTCCAGTTGTCGACCGCATCGTTGCCTACATCGACACCAACAAGACCATCGTTGGTTCACCAGACCTGAAGGCAGAACACTTGCCAGTGTTTGCTTGCTCAATGGGTGACAACACCATTCACTACGAAGGTCACGTGCGCATGATGGCAGCAGCTCAGCCGTTCTTGTCGGGTGCAATTTCCAAGACCGTCAACATGCCAGAAGAAGCATCCATCGAAGACATCGAAGCTCTGCACATGATGTCGTGGGAACTTGGCATCAAGGCTGTTGCTATCTACCGCGACAACTGCAAAGTTGGTCAGCCACTTTCCACCGCCAAGAAAGACGGTGAAAAGGGAACCGCAGATGCAGCAGCAGCAACGCAAGTTGTTGAGCGTGTAGTTGAGAAAATTGTCAACCAGCCAGTACGCCAGAAGTTGCCACGCTCACGTCGCGGACGAACCTTCGAATTCCGCGTTGCTGATTGCAAGGGCTTTGCAACAATCGGTGAATACGAAGACGGTCGCCCTGGCGAAGTGTTCCTCACCGTGTCGAAGCAAGGTTCAACACTTGCAGGCATCATGGACAGCTTCGCAAAGAGCGTGTCGTATGGCCTTCAGTACGGAGTGCCATTGCGCGCTTTCGTTGAAGCGTTCATCAACACCCGCTTCGAGCCAGCCGGCATGACCGATGACTCCGACATTCGCATGGCGTCATCCATCATCGACTACTTGTTCCGTCGTTTGGCAGTTGAGTATCTATCAACCGACGAACGTGCAGAACTTGGCATCTACACCCGCGAAGAGCGCATGCAGCCAACACTGCCAGGCGTTGAAGAGTCGGTTACCGACAGCGCACAAGGCGTAGACGTCATCAGCGATCCAAAGACCATTCCGTCGGTGCAAGAACTTGTTGCTCAAATGGATGCGTCTGCACATGCAGCGGCAACTCCAGCAAAGACTGGCGCGATCTGCTCATCATGTGGATCAGCCAACATGCAGCGCGCAGGTGCGTGCTACGTATGTGGTGATTGCGGATCTTCGAGCGGCTGCTCCTGATCTAGCGCTGCGAAGCACCAGTAAACGGAACTTCACATATCGTTGCCCGGCGCTCAGCGTCTGGAGCAACGAGTGTGAGTTCTGTTCCTAGTGGTGCATATTCCAGCTCAACCATGCCAAGTGCAACGTTGTACTCAAGGCGTGGTGACCACGTAATGGAAGTGATCTGACCAACCTTTTTGCCATTGGCCATCACTGGCCATGGGTCACGTTGACCAGGCACACGGTCGCCACCAACATTGAATCCAACAATGCGTTGTGACAAACCTTGTTCACGTTGTTTACGAAGCGCATCAATGCCGATGGCATCAATGTCGCTATCAAGTGAGCAGTACTTTTCTAGGCCGGCTTCAAGTGCAGTGTGTTCACGAGTGATGTCGGTTCCATACGTCATCAGACCAGCTTCAATGCGCTCAATCAAGTTTGGGCAACCAGGGCCAATGTCGTATTTCGCGCCAGCTTCGCAAATGGCGTCGTACAACAATCCACCAATTTCCCAATCGTCGACCAAGATTTCAAATCCGCCCTGTGCGCTCCAACCACTGCGTGAAACGCGAAGTGGGTGACCGCGAAAGTTTAAGGTTTCAAAGCGGAAGAACTTAATGGCACGAACTGCGTCACCAAACACTTCGGCGACAACATCTTCGGCTTGTGGTCCTTGCACGGCAAGTGGGTTGATATCAATCTCACTCACTTCAACATCGAGACCAAGGCCAAGCGCTAACCCGCCAGCCCAAAACGCAACATCGGAATCCGAAATAGAAAACCAATAGCAATCCTGCGCAATGCGAAACACCACTGGGTCATTGAGCAACTTGCCGTTGTGATCGCACAGGGGAACAAGCCCGCCACGACCAACGTCGTATTTACGAATGTCTCGAACGGTCATCATTTGTGCGAGCTTCGCGGCATCGGGGCCTTTCAGTTGCACTTGACGTTCGCACGCAACATCCCAAATTTGTACAGACTTTCGCAAATGCCAGTAATCCTCTTCAAGGCCGCGAAATCGCGAAGGCAACAACATGTGGTTGTACACGGTGTATGCCTGAACAGGGAACTGCTCAATACGCGAGGTGTAAGGCGTATTACGAAGGCGACGCGAAAGTGCAATCAGTGGTGCGCTCACGGTCCAACCCACTTAATGTCACAGATTTCTGCACTCCGACCTTCAAAGTTCCAGACGCGACCGAATGCGCGCACGCGGCCAAGGCTTGCTTGGGCAACGGCAACTTCTGGGCCCATCCAATATTGAGTATTTACGATCATGACGGGTTCGTTGTCGCGCTGACCAGTAATCGGGGCAACCGCTCCTTGAATGAATTTGCCTGCACTGAATTTGCGGGTTTCACCTTCGCAAACAAATGAAATTGGCGCACGCTCTGCGCCAAGGTATTTGCCAACCAACAACTTGAATAGACCGGTGGTGCCGCGGCTTGCACCCGAAAAAATACTTTCGAGTGCTGCGAACTGTTCATCGGTAGCGCGTTCGTCGATCCACAATGCAAGCGTCCAGTTGCCGCGCTCCATTTTTCCTGGAATGTCAAGCAACATGGCAACGTTCAAGCCCGAAAGATCAACATCGCCCATTGATCCTTTATCAATTCGTACACCCGACCACGCTTGGCAGTAACCCTCGGTTGGGGGGTGTTGACCAAGTGAAACAACGCACGGGCAAAACACCGTGCAGTTGCAATTAAGAATGAGTTCGCCTTGTAGCGACCATGCGGCAATGCCGCTGTCTTTTGTTTTTGTTGCTGTGCTCATGTATTGCCTTTCAATGTGAGTTGTGGAGAGAAATTGCATCAGGGGTAAAAAAGAGCAGCGCGGCCCAAACTAAAAGCGCAATGCCGATGGGGGCGGTAATTTTTGAGCCGTATTTGGGCAGTTTTTCCACCACCATGATTGCGGTTACAAGAGCCATGAATCCCCAATGCGAAGCGGTACCAACAAAAGCCAACAACATGAGCGCCCAACAGCAACCAATGCACACCACGCCGTGGCGAATGCCCATTGCGTAGCCGCCGGCCTTACCTGAGCGCCAGTGCGCCATAAAAAATGTCATTGGTCGCAGACACAAATCTCGACACATGTTCTTGAGAGGAGTGAATTGGTACACGCCGGCAAGTGCAAGAACACCGGCGGTTAGCGAACGAGAAGTGAGTGTTCCGTGATCGGAAAGCAAATCAGTGTGGCTAAGTGCAATTTGACAACCACCACCAATCAGTGCAAATGACGACCACATGGTGATGTAACCAGCGATAAACATCCACCATGTTTCTTGCGAAGAATTGCCAAGAATTTCTCGCAACGAATTGAGCATGGGAATCGTTGTGGGGGTCATCATGGCAGCGGTCATTGCAAACCATGCAGCAATGATGGCGATTGAATTGCGGTCAGTAGAGATGGACTGATGAAGACCTATATCGAGAGCCCACGTGGCAATTACGAACAGGCCAAACAGGGGCCAAGGCGACAATTGGCGCGAAATATCGCGTGTTTGCAGCGATTCGCTGGCCATCCCCATGGGTGAATACTATATTTATCACCTGTCATGAAGCAACAACGACCTTCGATCAACCGTCAATTTGAGTTTGACCCCATCGGGTTTGCTCAGTGGTTGTTCAACGAACGCAAACTTCGTGGTTGGTCTACACGCGACCTCTCGCAACGAGCGGGAATATCGCAGCCATATGTTGTGGCACTCGAGCGAGCTCGTGCAGGAGAAGAGCGCCGTGGTCCAACACCAACGGTTGATGTTGTTGCAGCACTTGCGCACGCACTTGATAGAGACTTGCTTGACATTTTTATCTACTCATTACGACCAGTTGCCCAACACGTCTTGCTTGTCACTCAAGGCAATGCAACGCCACCGCTAGATATTTTGCGTGCAGAATCTGGTGAAACTGTGGACAACTGGGTGCACCCCATCACTCTGCATCGCGAAAAGTCTGCAACCTATGACCAGAAGAAAATATCGAAGCAACTGAATGTGGAAATCGCCGCAATGAAAGAGCACATTGACGGAAAAAATGTTGGTTTGGTGTTTACCGAGACATCAAATGTGATGCAATACGTATCGAACCCACAAGCAGTAATTAGTTTTGAACATACGTGGGCCGATGTCGTTGCGCAGGCTGTAAAAAGTGTTGGTGGCCACGCTGCGTGGAACGTATGTGTATACACCGCTGCATCAATGAGCCAGCTCCCAGATGGCATTGCCTCAGCTCAGGTGCTATTTGACACGCACAGTGAGGTGTGGTTTGCATCGGGTGAAGACGTGACCATTGGCGAAGTTGCCAAACAAAAGATTCTGCAATTAGTGGCTTAAAGGAGATCACCATGACAGATGTACGCGCAATGTTGGTAGGAAAGGTAAATGATGTGTGGACACGTCGCGTTGAAACCATTTCATCTGATGCTCTTGGTGACGGCGAAGTGCTCATTGCTGTTGAGTACTCGTGCATCAACTACAAAGACGGATTGTCCACCACCGAAAAGGGCAAAGTTGCGAGAATTGACCCGTTGATTCCTGGTGTAGACCTAGCAGGAACTGTCGTTGAGTCAAGCGATGCTTCTATCGCAGTCGGATCACAAGTCATTGCCCATGGCAACGACATTGGAGTTGCACACCACGGTGGTTTTGCAACCATGGCTCGCGTTCCAGCCAATTGGATCGTTCCAATGCCGGCGGGTCTTACTACCAAAACTGCAATGATGGTGGGCACCGCAGGCTTTACAGCGGCAATGTCTGTTGATGCACTGGAGCGTGCGGGTTTGAAAACCGAAAACGGTCCGGTGCTGGTTACTGGTGCAACCGGCGGAGTGGGTTCGTATGCCGTTGGCATGTTGGCCGCGCGCGGTTACGAAGTTGTTGCCAGCACTGGCAAGGCAAGTGAAGTGGAATGGTTGAAATCAATAGGTGCAACCGATGTCATTGATCGCAGCGAAACCTCGGCGGAGCAAACAAAACCACTGGAAAAAGAGCGTTGGGCTGGGGCAGTGGACTGCGTTGGTGGCAACACACTCGCATACGTTTTGCGCACGCTGAAATATGGGGCATCAGTTGCTGCAAGCGGGCTTACTGGTGGTGCAAACCTTCCAACTACGGTGCTGCCATTCATTTTGCGCGGTGTCAACCTGCTCGGTATCGACAGCGTGAGCGGTTCAATGGATGATCGCAAAATGATGTGGACGCGTATTGCATCTGACTTGAAGCCAACGTGGCTTGACACACAAGAGTCGCAAATTGTGGGCCTTGATGTGGTTGAGCCACACCTCGATGCAATTCTGAAAGGTCAAGTCAAGAGCCGTGTGCTCGTAGACCCGCGTATCTAGTCGCGAAGTTACTCAGCCAGCATCTGGCGTAAGGCCTGCTGCAACGATTCCAGCAATTGCCGCGGCTTCATCGTTGTCGCTGGTGTCGCCACTAATGCCAACAGCCCCAATCGTTGCTCCGCTTGTGTCCTTTACTAGAACACCTCCCGGTACAGGAATGAGTGAGCCGCCTATTGCCGCGGTTGCTGCATTAATGAAGTAAGCCTGCGACTCTGCGCGTGCCATGAGTGCGCGCGAACCCATGCCAAGTGCGAGAGCGCCATTTGCTTTTCCAAATGCAATCTCAAATCGCTTATTCGAAGAACCATCTTGTTTTTCAAAAGCAACTACGTGAGCACCCTTGTCAAGCACAACTACCGATAATGGTTTGAAATTATATTTTGCTGCTTCGGCCTGTGCTCCGGCGATGATGGTTTTGGCAATAGCAAGTGTGATCATGATGATGCTTTCTGTTGTGCTTTACGTTGAATGCGGCGTGAATGAAGTATTGGTTCGGTGTAGCCCGAAGGTTGCTCGCAACCCATAGTGATGAGGTCGCGAGCCGATTGGAATGCAATGGTGTCAAAGTTGGGGGCAAGCGGCGTGTATGCCGGGTCGCCAGCGTTTTGTTGATCAACAAACACCGCCATTCGTTGCAACGATTGTTCCACTTGATCGCGTGTAATCACTTCGTGGCGAATCCAGTTTGCAAGTTGCTGTGAAGAAATTCGACAGGTTGCGCGGTCTTCCATGAGACCAACGTTGTTGATGTCGGGAACTTTTGAGCAGCCAATGCCTTGGTCTATCCAACGCACGACGTAACCAAGAATGCTTTGCACGTTGTTGTCAATTTCGCGCTCAATTTCTGCCTGTGTCCATTCCGCAGGGTTTCCGAGTGGAATAGTGAGCACTTGTTGCAACGTCGCTTCGTTTCGGCCAGTTAGTTCGCGTTGGCGTTGTTTCACATTCACTCGGTGATAGTGGGTGGCGTGCAATGTGGCTGCAGTGGGCGAAGGCACCCATGCACAGTTGGCTCCCGACTGAGGGTGGGCAATTTTCTGCGCCAGCATGTCGCCCATCACGTCGGGGGCAGCCCACATTCCCTTGCCAATTTGGGCCTTTCCGTGAAATCCGCAGGCCAGACCAATGTCCACATTGCGGTCTTCGTAGCTCCTTATCCAGCTCTGCATTTTCATACTTGCCTTTGGCACCATCGGGCCGGCAAGCATGCTGGTGTGGATCTCGTCGCCGGTGCGGTCGAGGAACCCAGTGTTGATGAATGCAACTCGTGATTTTGCGGCGCGAATGCATTCCTTTAGGTTCACCGACGTACGCCGTTCTTCGTCCATGATGCCGATCTTCAATGTGTTCTGCGGTATGTCAATGATTCGTTCAACAGCAGTGAATAATTCGCATGAGAATTGCACCTCAGCTGGTCCGTGCATTTTGGGTTTCACGATGTACACCGATCCAGCGCCCGAATTTTTCGCACTTGACTTGTGTAAGTCGTGAAGAGCACATGTTGCGGTAACCAATGCGTCAACGATTCCTTCATGCATCTCGCTGCCATCGGATTGTAATACGGCAGACGTGGTCATGAGGTGGCCAACGTTGCGAGCGAGCATGAGCGAAGTGCCTTTTAATGAAGTGGGCTTACCGTCACGAGCGGTAAAGGTCTTATCAGTAGCAATCGAGCGCGTAAACGTGAGACCACCCTTTGTCACTTGTTCGGTGAGTGTGCCCTTCATGAGGCCAAGCCAATTGCGGTACACCGCTACTTTGTCTGATGCATCTACAGCGGCAACCGAATCTTCAAAATCCATAATTGCGGTGAGCGCAGATTCAAGAACCACGTCGCACATTCCTGCGGGGTCGGTGGCGCCGATGGGGTGGGATCGATCAATCACGATCTCGATATGCAAGTCATTGTGCTTTAAGAAAATGGAGATAGGTGATGCAGGGTCGCCCTTATATCCAACGAATGCATTCGGATCATTGAGCGCGTGTGCAGCACCGGAAACAAAACCGACAAGTTCTTCGCGTTGCACTTCGTAATTGGTTACCTGTGCATGTCGTGCGCCACTGAGCGGTGCTGCAACATCAAGCAGTTCTCGTGCCCAGGTAATGACTTGTGCACCGCGCTGTGCGTTATATGCGCCACCGGGGTTTGGTGTGCCGAGTGCATCGGTTCCGTACAACGCGTCGTACAGCGAACCCCAACGCGCATTTGCTGCATTGAGTGCGTAACGAGCATTCATTACTGGAACAACAAGTTGTGGTCCGGCGATAGTGGAAATTTCGGGGTCTACATGTGCGGTCTCAATGGTGAATGCATCACCCTCGGAAACGATGTAGCCAATGTTGCGGAGGAATGCTTCGTAATCATCAACATCAAAAGGGTGATCAAGATGGTCTCGATACCAATCATCAATACGGTGTTGCAGCTTGGCGCGAGTGTGCAATAGTTCGCTGTTGCGCGGCTCAAACTCATTTGCTAACTGGGCCATTCCGTCCCAGAAGGCATCTGCAGTTATGCCGGTTCCCGGCAACACTTCTTGTTCAA
>Ga0172367_10007370_pt1 | contig 12629 bp, 14 predicted proteins | sample Lak10m_FD_114542 | JGI IMG/M metagenome (GOLD analysis project Ga0172367, IMG submission 114542) | Freshwater microbial communities from Kabuno Bay, South-Kivu, Congo - kab_022012_10m | ecosystem: Environmental > Aquatic > Freshwater > Lake | place: Democratic Republic of the Congo: South-Kivu...
CGTAGTCCTGAGCTTTTTTTAAAAACTCTCTGTCCGCATGAGCTTCGGCAAGCAGTACTTTGTAACGCTCAAGTTCCTGCTCAAGTTCACGGACTCGCTTGGAGGGCTTATCACCCAGTGCGCTATTTCTAAATTTATCCCGCCACTGACTAATAAGAATCGGGGATAACTCATACTTCCGGCCAGCGGCTGAAAGGCTTAATCTTCCGCTTTCAACCTCTTGAACCACCTGGCGCTTAAAACTAGTTTCAAACTGACGTCGTTTCTTTACTACTGACATGGGCTTTGAACTCCTTGACCCGCCAGAGTTTATATTACATTCTGGCAGGGCCTACTTGGAGTCGGCTAACCCTTAAAACATCCTTAGGAAAATGCTGTCCAAGGTTCGGGGCACACCTCAGTCATTTCAGTTGTTTTAAAGAATGGTTAGATGGATTGAAAATAAAAATCCCATCAAATTTAAGCAGGATTGCTTAGATTCGATGAGATTTTTATTTTTGAATGATATGAATTTAGGAATTAATAGGCGAGTAAGCAGTTTCCAACGCCATAACCATTTACAAAATAAAATGGATAAGTGGCGTAAACATAAGCGAATTCACACTGACCTGGCATCAGATAAAGATCTACAGCTTCATGGATCCAAAGACCGGTATTGACTTGACCATAAGCGACAGCTTGGCAGCGCATCGGTACATTGTAACTGTTATTGCAAAAGGTAGTTTGGACTTGATTGGTGGTCACAATGGCTTGAGCATTGACCATAAATGCTTGCACATTTTGAGAATAAAAAGCGCCAAAAACAAGAAGAATTAAACAAAGTGACTTTATTAAGGACTTGAATGATTTCATAAGATTACTTCCTGAAAATAAGTTTAAAAATTGAATAATAAAGTGAGGGTATTATAGGTCATAGCTACCCATGTCAAGGCATGTTTCACGGATGATGTCCATGTCGATGGTGAATATCAGGTGAATGAGCGTGGTTGTGAGTGATCACCTCGTGAATATGGAAATGTTCATGAGGTTCAGGACCTTCAGTACCATCATGGGCGTGTTGATGATGTTCATCGTGAATGTGGTGATGTCGATGAGCCAAGGGTTCATGAGTATGAGGATGCTCATGATGTTCAAAATACAAGAGGATGATTCCACTCAACATCACTAAAGCAGAGATCCATGAGATGACTCCGGGATGTTCTCCTAGAAATAAAAGGGCAAAGATGATTCCAAAAAATGGGTTAATTGCAAAATAAGTACTAGTTCTTGATGCCCCAAGCCTTCTTAAGGACTCAATAAAAAGCACTAAGCTCAAGCCGTAACTGAATGATCCAATCAAAAGAGTCTCTCCTACGGATACCCATCTTCCTTGGAAGCCTCCTATGGACCAGGCAAGAATGCTCATGAAGGTGGCAGAAGTGAGGCTTTTAAAAGTCCCTAAAATTGATGGCGAAAGAGTGTCTACCTCTCGGGTCAGATTGTTATCTACAGCCCAAAAAATCGAGGCAGCAATCAGATAAATGCCTCCCGGAGAAAATGACAGTCCGAGTTTCGGATTAATCGCGATGAGCAATCCGCCAAAGAGAAGAAAGGCTTTTCCGATCCAGACCCGAGATCCTACATTTTCATGGAAGATGAACCAAGCGATTAGAGTGGTGACGACAGTTTCCAGATTCAGTAAAATAGAGGCTTCAAAAGCAGTCGCTTCTCGAATCCCATAAACTAAACAAATAGGAGCTAATACTCCTCCTGAAATCACCGAACCTAAGAGCATTCCTTTTTGTCGTTGAGATAGACCCACCAGTTCCGAGAGTGAGCCCGTTTTCTTAAAAAAGCGAAAGAGTAAGAGTCCCGCCGAAGAACCCCAGTATAAGAGTGCCGCTAAAAAAACAGGATGAAGCTCTCCAAAGGTCAATTTAACCAAAACAGAAGAAACACCAAAAAGGGCTGCCGAAGCCACCGCCATGCTTGGACCTAAATGATCGGATTTATTCATTCAGATTCCTTTCGTTGAGTGCGAACACGGGTTTGTACTAGTCTTGCACCCATTCCCAGACATTTCCCTGCATATCATAGAGACCATTGACATTCGGTTCAAAAGTAGCCACATCCTGAGTTTGGCTATCTGAATTTTTTTGTACCAAAAGTGAGACTGGAGGTGAAGGGGATCGTTTCCAAACGAATAGGGAGTTTCTGTCCCAGCACGTGCGGCGTATTCCCATTCTGCCTCTGTTGGTAAACGATAGAGGTACTCAGGATCTAATTTATTTAATTTGTGAATAAATGTCATGGCATCTTCCCACGTGACACTTTCAACAGGGCGATTTGGCTGGATCGTAATATCTCGGTCTTTGAGTGTGACGGCAGTTCCTCCTGTTTTAAAACGAGAAGGATTATTTTCCATAACTAACGCGCATTGGAGCTGGGTCACAGGAGTCGCTTGCATTTTAAAATTTCGGGTCAATAAAACTTCATGATGGTTCTCATTTTGATTTCTTCCAACTTCGTCAAGAGGGCTTCCTTGTCGCAGGGGCTCTCCTTCTTCTGGGAATTGAAAAGGTTGGAACTCAAAACTTTCCAACCGTGCATTTTCAGCTAAAATTGCAGAAGCTGAATGACCTTTTTTTGATTCCTTATTTTTAACAATTTGTTGAAAAATCTTCAGATAAGTCGGCTCATTCATTTTATTTACGATGAGAGGAAGTTGCTCAGGAGGAATCAGTTCTTGGTACTTTTCAAATAATTGGCCCTCTGGGAGCTGAGGCGAGCGAAGATGGCTATGAAGAAAGCTTGCCTTGAGTTTTGGGTCGACTTCTTTTGAACTGAGCCAAAATTTTGCAGCTTGGGAGAAAAGTTTCAAATCTGAATGGTTTTTTTGAACTTGAACAATTTGTTTTAACGCACTTAAGATACGAAATTTTGGAAATCCAGGATCTTCGGCTCATGCAATTAAATTTAAGCCAAAGTCATTGATTTCTGAGTCTGGAGAATAGAGACATTTTAAAATAGCTTTTCCTAGGTTTTTCTCTCCTTCAAATCCATGAAGATAAGAGTTTTTAAAACTTCATCAAAATGATTTTGAAAACCTAACGATATCGCGAACCGATCGCGCTCATCGAATCCGAGACGAAAAGCATTTAAGCTGATCATAACATCGGAGCTTTTTAGGTCATTCAGTAATTCGGTTTGTTGAAAAAAAACTATGAATTAGGTTCACAATAGCTTGAGAAATAAGACGGATATCTTTTCCTCTTTTTTGAAGTTCTAAATGTTCCTTTTTTAGATAAGAAAAAAGGATCTGTGATCCTTCGTTCGCACTGACTTCTTTTTTTGCTAGTTTTTCACGAAACGATTTTGGTATTTTCTCATAGAGATAATTCAAAAATTCTTTATTGGATCTATCGTATTGAAGAATATTTTTCCAATAGCCAAGATTGGCGTCAATTTGAATGAGATTAGATTTAATCTGACTAATAATTTTAAGTTGTGATGATATAAATTTTTTTAACTCAGGAGTGACTGGATAGATTCTCACTTGAGTTTGGAGTTCATAATTGCGAAAAGGTTCCTTTTTTAAAGACGGGTATTTTTTTAGAATGTCTCGCATTTGGTCTTTATGATCTGGCGAAATTTCAGTGATCGGGTCTCCTAATCTCATTCTTCGATAAAGTTCAAAGGCGGCCCATTGTGATGGGTCGGAAGGGTTGGGTTCTAACCCTTGTGAAAACCCATTGAGAAGATCGTTCAAATCATTGACTTGACGCTCCTGATTTTTATTTTGGATCAAATTGGCAAAGGGCTGATAAAGTGCTCCGCAGATTATCTCAATTGCTCCTGCGCCATAAGCAAAAGTGAGAGACGTTATCATCGGTGTAATAATGAGCTGAGCAAAGAGTAGAAATGGGATCCATCTTGAAATGGATACTCTTTTTATCGACAATGAATTCATAGGATTGTTGTTCCTTCATTGCATGAGGCAGATTAATGCTAGGGTATCATTTGAGAAGGAGGAGATTACGTGTCGAAATCAAAAGAGCTTGCTCAAGGTTTGATTCAAGATGTTTCTGATACTGCTTTTTGGGTAGCCGCATACCGTGCGATGGAATCTGAGCGGTCCGATGCATTATTTAGTGATCCTTTCGCATTGAAACTTGCAGGAGAGCAAGGACAGGCGATTGCCAATCAAATTTCAGGATCGAATTTCACGGCATGGGCAGTGATTATTCGTACTTGTATGATTGATGATTGGATCCCAGTTCTTTTGTCACAAGGAGTAGATACTATTCTCAACTTAGGGGCAGGATTAGATACTCGGCCTTATCGGCTAGACCTCCCTTCTACTCTGAGATGGATTGAGGTGGATTTTCCACACATGATTGATTTTAAAGAAAAGATATTAAAAAATGAAAAGCCAAAATGTCGCCTCCAAAGGGTACGTTTAGACCTGAGCCATCGGTCTGAGAGACAGGAATTATTTTCAAAGGTGGTGCATCAAGGAGCTTGTGTTTTGGTTTTGACTGAAGGAGTTGTTCCTTATTTGTTAAATGATCAGGTAAAAACACTCGCCGAAGACCTTAGGTCGCAGGAGTCTTTTCGATATTGGATTGTCGATTATTTTTCACCTAGGCTGATGCGTTGGTTAAATATGGAGCCAAGAGAAGTTCAAGCTTTCAAAAATGCACCGCTTCAGTTTGCACCTCATGAATGGGATCAGTTCTTTGCTCAGCACGGCTGGATCCCTCAAAAGTTGCGTTATCTTGCAATTGAGTCGATGCGGTACGGACGTGAATTGCCAATTCATCCCATTGCTAAATGGGCCACACCTTGGATTCCAAAAAAAATTCTCGAAAAGTTTTACCAAGTCTTGGGCTATGCCTTGCTGACACCTCAGGAAAAGTGAACGGTTTGCCGAAGAGTTCTTAACTATTCATATAGGGGTGACTCTTGGGAAATTTAAAAAAAGGTGGAAAAATTCAAGCGCTGACAGTTTCTCAAGCTGTCATGATTTTGACAGTAGGTTTGATGACTCTTCTGCTTGACCAGGTCACTAAACGATGGATGGTCTATCTTGGAGAAACCTGGAATATCGGTACAAATCTTATTTTTTCGGTCGTGCATAACCCGGGTGTTTTCTTAGGAGCAGGAAGCCAACTGTCAACCCTTCTCAGAAATGTTTCATTGGTCACAACTGCTGCCTTTATTGTTTTTATTTTTGGAGTGATTCAGTACTTATTACCTTTACCCGTCGTGTTATTGCGAACAGGAATGACATTCATTTTATTTGGCATCTTAGGAAATGTGCTGGACCGAATTTTTTTGGGTTATGTCATTGATTTTATCTCTTTCCAATTTGGAACTTTTCGAAGTCCAATCTTTAATCTGGCTGATTTTTTTCAACTCGTGGGCGAATTATTGGTCGTGGCTGGAGTAGTGCGTGAGAGCGGTAAGCTGTGGCCGGATCTTGAGTTACGTGGACGTCTTTGGATCAATTCGACGTATCAGATGCGATATGTGTTAGTTCTAGTTTTTGTAGGAGTTACATTTGCCCTGATTGCTGGGGTTTATTCGTATACTTTTCTCAAGATTAGTTCAAATTCGGATGATCGCCAGACTTTGACCTATTTTATGATGGGTTTTCTATCCATTGTAGGTGTTTTTTTAAGTAGCCTAGTGTGGCTCGGCATTCGACTTTCTCATGAAGTGGCCGGACCGGTTTTTGCTTTTAAGCGATTTATGAGGGAGTGGTTGCAAGGTAGTCAACAGCGTCTTTGTTTAAGAAAAAGTGATTGTTTCAAAGAGGAATTAGAAAGCCTTGCCGATGAACTCCAAGAGTATCAGCCTGTAAAAAAAGAAATCTTTTCTAAATCCGCTTAATTTTGAACCAAAGTAAATTCATCGAGATAAACAGTTCCTTTAAGACCTTTGGGATAAATTTTCACCTGAAAACTTCCTACTTCTGCACTTGTCGGTTGATAAGGTCGACGAACCATCGTCGCGCTCTTTGTCGCAATTTCTGCCAATTTGACTGAACCCATGGGTTGATCTTGATGATCAAATTCTTGAATTTCAACAATCACTGAGCCGTCAGTGCGAGCGAGCTGATTGAAGTAGCCTTGAAAAACGTATTTTGTTCCAGTCGATGTCTCAGCCGGGATCTGAATTTTTTTACTGTTGATGGTATAATTATGGGCTGAAGTCGAAGGCTCATTTTCTGATTCGGCAGAACTCATGGCTATTGAAGTTCTCGCGCTCGGATAATTTCCGTGCTCTTCATGATCAATTTTAAGGGCGGACCCAGGAGTCCAATCTAAAGTTTCGGCATCAGTCGTGTTTAAGTCACTAAAAGCAGAGTGTAGAATCCTTGTTCCCTTGAGTGCAGCGACTTGAGCGTCGGTTATTTGAGAAAGGCCAGATTCTTGAATTGCTTTTAAAGCTTGTTCTAGAGTGGCAATATCATAAGTGTAAACATAATCTTTTGGATTTGATTCTAGAGTAGATCCTAGATGCCTTACTGTGAGACTTTTTCCATCCAATTCTAAGTCATGAAAAACAAGTAAAAGGTTCTTTTTTTCGTCCTTCGCCTTTTTTAACCACTCTTTAATCTTATCGACAGAAATATTACGTTCGATGGATTGAACTTGAAGCAAGTAGGAGTTCAAAGTATCTGAAGTATTCAAGTCTTCACGATCCCAAAAACCGCGTAGGTACGAAAAAGTTTTAGCTAGTTCAGCAATGACTTTCGGATTGTAAGAACCAAATGGAAAAGCTAAACCACATGCGTTTTTAAAGCCATGTTCATGGAGACTTACGAGTGAGTTCACTCCTTCGTCTCGAGCTTCTGGAAGTGGGATTTCTTCCATAATAGGATGCGTCACCGAATGAGCTTGGATTTCCCAACCTTCTTTTTCGAGTTCTCGGATTTGATCCCAGGTCATGAAGCCAGGTTGTCCGACAGCGCCAGTGGTGATGTAAGCAGTTCCGACTAATCCGTATTTTTTGAAAAGAGGCAACGCATATTGATAAACCACCTCGTAACCATCATCAAAGCTGAGTGAAACAGCTCCTGAACGGGTATCTGGATCGTGAGTTGAGGTGGCAAATGCAAGTGAACTTTGTATGATCCATAAAATGACCGATCCCATTATCAAATTCTTATTGAGAAAACTCTTACTTAAATTCGTAAGAAGATCGTTCATGTAAAATATTTTTTTCATATCTTGTCTCGTTTAAAGCAAAATGAAGGAGCTTTAATGCCACCTCAGAATAGCTTTTAAAAACAATAACAAGCATCAGAGTGTCAAGTTAAATCGTGAAAAGTTAAAAAAAGTAGTCAAACTAGGGATTATCTAAAATTTTTAGAGAAGCTGTTTCGCACTTTGCGATTGCTTCAGTGTTTCCGATCTTGGTTTGGATATAAAGATTAAGGATCTAAATTTACTGGCTCAAGTCTTGTTCATTAGAATAATGACGATAAATAGCTTTTATCTCATAAATTGAATCAATTCATTGCACTGAAAATGGAAACCTCCGTCACTTGTGATTACAACAGGAACATTCGAAGATTTGTGATCTTTCAGTGTATGACAAACTGCTCTTGCATAAGGCAGTGAAGTTCCCATTGCGGCATACCAGGGATTCGTAATGCAACTGTGGTTCAGATCGGACTTGTGTGTTTTTAAGCTAAAACTAGCGAAGAAAGAATTTCCAATTTCCGGAAGCTCGGCTGAGATTTGAGAAAGTCAAAGGTTCCTGGGACGAAATGTGAGATTATTTTTCTTCAACCTCATTCAAGAGACGAGGATCCCATTCCATGGTTTTAATTTCTTTGATCTCAATATGTTGAAACACTTCTAAAATATCAGAAATCAAAGGACAGGTACCCTTGAGTACTGTTTTATTTTCAAATGTATCAACTTGATGTGTTTCTGTTCCAAACGCGGTTGAAGTATCCTGATCGAGAATGCTAGTATCGAATTCTAAAATGTAATCAACATGATTTTCAATGTAGTTTCTCACTCGCGAGGTTGAAAAAACACCATTGTACATTCCAATCCAGAGTTCATGATCTTCTCTAATTAAACTTTTGGAAAATAAACTCGAGGCGTATGGGATACGATGTTTTTCGAAAAATGAAAAAAGAGTTTGAATTAACTGAGGGTTTGATTTGATTCTCTCGCCGAAATAGAGCAATGGTTTTTTGAATTGATTGAGTTGAGAAGTAATTTGTCGAGCGATCGATTCGCTTCCATTCAGGATATTGCGACGCGCTACAATCTCGCACCTGTTTTTAGGTAAACTCATGGCCTGCACAAAACTTTTGGGTAGGTCTCTAGGGATTTCTGATCCCTTGGAGCCGTTCAGCACGAATTCCAAGGCCAGAAAAAGCTTTGAGTGCTGAATCATAATCGATTTTTCATGCATCATGTGGACATGCGATATGATGAATCAATGTATCTGTAATTTCGTTTTCGTCTTGACCACATGCAATGAATCCAGCATGCATTTTATTCCCGCAGGGAAGAAGCTCTATTTGATCTTCTAAAGACTTGATTAAACTTGCAGCATAGTCACCGCCTACTTCATAAATTCGCTTGCACCCATAAAAATTCAAAAATTCTGCAATGAGAGAGATCATTATTCAATAAAAGAACATGAAGTGATTCCGGCAAAAAAAGCGGTTCAATGTATAAATTTTTTAAAAATGAAAAAATCTTAAACACAGCTCAAATGAAACGGATATTTTATTCAGCTTTTAAAGCAGATAAAACGGCATGAATTTGGCTTATTTATTGCTCTGCTCCATGCATTGAAGTTGAACCAGTGAGTAGATCAATCAGTAGGATCAATAAGTAGGAATGATGTTGCGTTTTAAAACAATTGTGTTCTTATTTGTGTTTTTTATCTCTTTTATACCTGGCGTATACGCTCAAGAAGAAGTCTCCGTTCCACCTCTGGAACCTTCTCCAGTCACTTCGCCAACGCCTTCGTTCATTGCTTCGCCTGATCCTGAACCTACGCCTATTCCAACTGCAATACCCCTTCCTTCTGAACGAATGGAGTTATTGGTTCAGTTGCTTGCGGACATCGGTGAGCTCAGTGCCAATAAAATGAATATAAAAGGAATTGATCGGAAGACCATTCATGATCGTATTCAATGGGCATTAAGTACTGCAAACCAATATGGCTTTATGTTGAGAGGTATTTCTATCGGTAGATATAAACAGATGGCTTTTTTGGCTAGTCGACAGACCGGTAAAGAGATTCAATTTTTTCCAGATGAGACTAATCCGAATGTCTGGCACTTGAGAAAATATTTAGTGAAGGCTTGGGGAGCAGGCGTAAAAATTCAATTTAATGGAGGTCTCAATATTGGTCTCATTTTTGATTGGGCTCATCCAGATCAGTATCAATCTCGTTTTTGTCAAGCTGAGCTAGCAGCGACAACTCTTGTCGGTGTAGGAGCATCATTTAAGTTCAATTGTAGCCCTGAGGATTTGACGGAGCTTTCCGATTCTTTAAAAGAGAAATTTACTTTCCAAGATTCAAAGACTTGCTCAGATGATTGCAAAGAAAAGTCAGCCCGTTCAGCTGATGAAGAAGTTCTTAAAAAGAGCGCAACTCGTGGTGAGGTCTCTCAACCACGAGCCAAGGTCATTCTTCTGAGTTTGGCTGTGGGAGCAGGCGGGGGTTTTTCTCTATCTTCTCCAGTTCATGTTTTGGTTGGTAAGGACAAGAAATTTGATTTTTCGGGACTTGGTTTTGTTAAGGAACTGCTCTTTCAGGTGTTAGCCGAAGAGTTAGAACTCGATGATCCGACAGAGACTTCTCACTGAGGTGTCCTTGACTTGATTAGACGATCATACTACGCTGCGTCAGAATTTTAAGATAATTTTGGCACAAAGTTTGGAGTCTATTTTTGAACAAGTTGTCTAGTTTTTTGGTCATGATTCTACCGTGGATTGTTCCGAAAGTAGGAGCTGCGGCGTCGTCTTCTTTTTGTGAAAGAGATGTTTTTCAGAAATTCCAAAACAGTGAAGAAAAAATGAGTCCTTTAGATCCTTCTCGAGGCGAGATTCATTATCAAGTTTTTGGTGAGCATCATTTAGAAACGATTGTTCTAGTTCATGGCTTGGACAGTGCCGGTGTCACTTTTGACACGATTATTGAGAAACTGAGTACGGGGTATCAAGTCTTGGTTTATGATCAAAGGGGACATGGAAAGTCTCTGATGAGAGGAAATGATTATTCTACTCAGACGATGGCGGGAGATTTAAAGGCACTCTTGGATCATCTCAGAATCCAAACGGTTCATCTTTTAGGGCATTCTTTAGGTGGTCGCACTGTGGTGCGATTTGCAGAGCTATTCCCTCATAGGGTGAAAACTGTCATGATCGAGGATATGGAAATGATTCGGCGAAGCAAAGCTTCTCCAGAAAGATTTCAAGAGATTCAGCAATTCGCAGATTCGCTCGATCAGTCTTTTAAAAATAAGAATTTTACATCCCGACAAGAGTTGATCGAGGTTCTTCGTCCTCTTTATGGTGCTGAGTCAGAATCTTTGACTTATCGAAGAGCAAAACAGAATCCAGATGGGAGTATGACACTCTTATTTAATCCTGGAGTTAGTTTTAGGTATGGTTACCAGGCTAATTTAGAAGATTTAGGGAAGGCGCTTGCAAGCGTAAAAAAACCGATCCTCTTTATTCGTTCCGATCCTGCTCAGGGAAGTGCGATGAGTCCAGAGGGAGTTCAGGCGATTGAACAGGATATTCCTACGGCTAAAGTGACACTAGTTGCAGGAGCAGGACATACGATTCATCGGAGTCATGCGGATGAATTTATAAAAATCGTGACTGATTTTATCCAAACTTCTCAAAACACAAAAAAGACTTAATTTAATTTTAAAAGATCAGGCTTCAGGACTTTTATCGCAAAAGCCTTAACGGCCACTCCACGAATCGTTTCTTTAGTAGCGGTAGCCCAAGCGATATTACTACCATAGGTACCTGTGATTGTTGTCATCTCAGAATCTGTAATATCTGCGAGAATGACGAGATCTGCTCCCATTTCTGCTGCTGTTCGTTTTAATTCTTTGACGTGGATAGAAAGATTTTCTACACGATCTGATGGAAAACCACCCGTGCAAGGGTAGTATAAAGGTACTAAAGCCCAAAGACCTAGAGTTACAGTTTTGAATGGAGACTGAGCTTTACAGTAATTGACCCGGAAGCCGCCATGGACGCCTTCGTGTAAGGGCGTGTACCACAGCCAATCTCTCAGTGCACTTGAGGAGTCGTGAGCAGAGGTGATTGTACCGAGAAGTTGAAAGGTATCTTCGTATTGCTCAGCGATTTTTAATTCTGAGTGTTTTTCGTTAAAGCTCAGCCCTTTAGGTAGCTTTCCTTGAATCACTCGGACTGGATAATCTTTCCATAGTTTTTCTCTGGATTGCAGTGCTAATTCTTCGCCCTTTTGAAGATCAATATCCCCAAATAAATCGACATCCGTTACATAGCGCCGTGTTGCGCATCCGCCGATAACGGTGCTGATTAATCCTATGATTAATAAATAAAAATAAGAAATAACATTCGATTTCTGATTCGAAAATCCACTCATAATAGTTAGTTTAAAGTCTGTCATTTAGGGTGACAACTCTAAATTTTATACAATTAATAGAAAATATAACAAATTTCATGAGTTAAATTTTAGTTGATAAGTTTTTTGTAAATAGAGATTCTTGCTCACCTAATGCAAATTCGATTTCAATTTTGACGGCATTGAGTGATTGCAAAAAATCGTAGATAAATCCAATTGTAAGAATCACAAGTGACGCCAATGCGAAGAAAAAGATGGTAACGATAATCCGCGGACCAGGAAATCCAACTAATAAATGTGAAAACGTTGCTGCAATAGTCAACACGACAAATAAAATGCAAATCCCAGCAGAAATCATAGTGTTTCTGAGAATAGTTGTTCTTCGGTAGAGAATCTCTAGTTGATTAAGATGATTCTCTCTTTGTGCACCAGTAACCACTGAACTTTCGAGTTTGATGAGGATCGTTCTAATTCGATCAATACATCGACCAAAACGAGGTGCCATGATACTGGTCAAAAAAGCTACGCCTGTGATCAAGGTTACCGGAGCAATAGCAGACGTTAAGATTTCAATAATGCTTCGTTCAGACATCATAAAAAACAGTTTAACAGATTCTTCTAAATTCACTTTTTTAAGGTGCAATTTTTTTTCAGATAGTCAAAAAAACGTCACTTCTTTCAGGTCTGTCATCTTGCGAAATTGGGTTAAAAGTTGATAAAAGTTGGGCATCAACAAGGGAGAGATGTAGCATGAGAGGCATAAAAGAGATTCTTCGGGAGTGTTCTTGGCGTGATCATTCTTGCAGGGGTCTCTAGTCAAGCAGGGGAGCCTAATTCTTTTCTTAAGCAATACGATAAGTCTTATTCCTATTTCATACAAAACATTTGTCGTCCTTTCCAATGATGACAAGTGTACCTGACCCCCATTTGACTTCGACACTCTAAAAGGACGTTTAAAATGGAACAGAATCAGGGGTATTCAGTCAGTCGGAAGCACTTTTCTAGGGAATTTAGGGTCCAAATCCTCAAAGAAC
>Ga0172367_10007371_pt1 | contig 12629 bp, 12 predicted proteins | sample Lak10m_FD_114542 | JGI IMG/M metagenome (GOLD analysis project Ga0172367, IMG submission 114542) | Freshwater microbial communities from Kabuno Bay, South-Kivu, Congo - kab_022012_10m | ecosystem: Environmental > Aquatic > Freshwater > Lake | place: Democratic Republic of the Congo: South-Kivu...
CGAGGGGTGCCTCGCCTCCCCACCGAACCCTCCCTCCTGGACAACTCCACGCTGTTGCCAGTCTTGCTGCTGAAGCTGAGTAAGCCAGGAGGGAGGGTTCGGTGGGGAGGCGAGGCACCCCTCGGAGTTGAGATGGATTCCCCATGTGGTTCGATCTAGAACGGTTGAATGATTATGCATACAAACCTGCCTATAGTAATGAATTGATAGGATCAGTATAAAGCAGGCAGGCTCTGGGATTGGGCAGACTGTCGGTAGACAGCAAAAAGTGGATTAATTGTTTATGGGAATGTTTTAAACGAAAACACCCCTATACGTGGGGGTATTCATTCGTTTTTAGATTTTTTATTCTCTATTTGGCGGGTACAAAATTTTGAGGCCTAAATTTATACCCGTATACCAGATATGTACCGCGCTGTGCAGATCTTTGTTGTGATATAAGCCGCCTTAAATTGCATGTCTACCCTCAACGCTCCGATACCGTATGGAACTCAAACCGTCACTTTTTTCAAGATCGGCGATGTTTTCGATGCGCAGCAAGCCGCTTTGATACAGATATTCGACATGCGCGCCGGTTTCTTCGAGGGCGAGCAAAATGTCGTAGCCTTTCACTTTGTTGAATAGTCGTTTGGATATTTCGGATACTGTGAGTGGTTCGGATAAGAAACCCAGCACTTTGTCGAGACGCTGCATGTGAAGGGAGCGAATGGTATTGATGCGTTCTTCAAGATTGGTGATGGGAGTTTCGTGCCTGCCAAGGGTCAGGGAGATATCGCGGCTCCAGGGGCGGAGCAATTCGAGAGAATTGAGATAATGCTCCAGTCCGGTGGAGAGGGTCAAGCGTTCGGGGGTCTGGTGGGGGCTGGTTTTATTCAGCATATGGTCGCCGCTGAAAAGAACGTTGTGCAGGCGGATGACCACGTGTCCGGGACAATGTCCGGGCACGTGCATAATCTCGAATGCTCCCAGGCGCATTCCCCGCGATTCGTAGGTGAAGTCAACCGTCACGGATTGGTAGACGCGCTTGGTGATTTTATACATTTCCAGGATCGGGCTTCGTCGTTCGGGGGAGACCCCGGCCTCGATCAGGAACTCGTTCAAGCGCCGCTCAACCACGGACAGGCGTTCGGCGTGGTTGGTGACGATCCGCTGATCAGTTCGTGAATGCCGACGTTGGCAGGGGTCAACGGACGAACGTAACTGAGTCCGCCGAAGTGGTCGATGTGACCGTGGGTGATCAGGATGTGGGTGAGATTGGGCAGGGTCACATCCGTGCCCGCGAGGCGGCTGGTGACTTTCAGTCCCCTTTTCCAAGTGCTGATTGGAATTGCCGAAACCGGAGCCGGTGTCAATCAAGACACGCAAGTCATCCACAATGACCGCATACGTATCCCCACAAACCGGGAAATGCACACACCGGGATGCGATAAACCTTTCCGCCACCGCTAGTTGTGAACCGGGTCACATCGCCGGGGCGGGGTGTTTCTGCTTTGCTCATTTTTTCTTCCTCTCGTTGTGATTGTACTGCTTAACCCCAATCCATCCCCTTGAGGGGGATGGTGCTTTCAAAACCCCGTTTTCTTGCCTGCAATGGAAATCAGGGTTCTTTTTTTCCGAAAATTGATATAATCAAATTATTGACTTTAACGTTAACGTAAAGTATTATCGGCGTAGGAGTTTTCCCATGGCCGATCTTGTTGAAGAAGTAATTCTCAAACCAGCCGAAGAACTATTCACAATTGGCGACCTCGCCCGTGAGTTGGGGACGACTACCCGCGCCATCCGCTATTATGAGGAGTGTGGGCTTATTTCTCCCCAGCGGACGGATGGGAATCAGCGGCGGTACACGCGTAGGGAACGCGGCCATCTCAAGTTGATCTTGCGCGCAAAAGAAGCATTCACGCTGGACGAAATCAAAGAATTGTTCCAGATTTACGATGAGCACCCTGATGAGTTGGGTGAGCAGCAGCAGTTCAAGCGCTTGTGCGAGATGATGGAGCGCAAGGTTGCACAGATTGACAATCAGATGGCGGAACTGGCGAACCTGCGCGGCGAGGTGCAGGTGGCGCTGGATGATGTCCGTTCGAAGGTTTGGGTAGACGGGACAGAGCCAATCAGCAAATAAACGGAGAGACACATGGGCGACTTCGGGAATTATCTTTCCTTGTTTGCTGGACAACGCGGCTGGAAGCGCAGCCCGAAGGATTTTTCGCCCGCCGATGACGGCGTTCATATCGAAGATACCAACGACGAATGGGAGTGGTGGTACTTCGATTTTTCTTTTGACAATGGTTATAAGGTGGTGGTGACGTTCCACTATCACAATATGTTCCTGCTGCCGCACGTCCCCACCATGCAATTATTTATCTACCCGTCCGACGCGCCGCCCGTGGTGAAGATGTGGGCGCTGCAACCTGGTCAGGTGAACTCCGCCGCGCAAGACCATTGTCGCGTGCAGATGGGAGATTTAATCGCGGAAGATACGGGCGATGGTTACCGACTTGAGATGGACATGGGCAAGGTGGGATTGAGCGTCACGATTAAGAACGATGTCCCAGGCTGGAAGGCGGGGAGCGGCGTGTTGTGGACGGATGGGAAAAACGAAACGGGTTGGGTCGTGCCGATTCCGCGCGGACGGGTGGAGGGGTCGCTGACCATTGAGGGGGTCGCGCAGCCCGTAGCGGGAATGGCATATCACGATCACAACTGGGGCGACTTCGAGTTGGAGGAACATTTCTGGGGCTGGTATTGGGGGCGGATATTCGATCCGAAGTACACGTTGATTTATGGCTGGGTCATCCCCAAGGAAAAAGGCGCGCCGATTGTTTCGCCGTTCCTGTTGGGGCGGGATGGGAAAATCATTTTAGGCACCGACCAAATCGAAGTGACCATCGAAGAGATGCGCAAGGATGAACAGTTCGGGATTGAGATTCCACAGAAGTTGCGGCTGACCTGTCGCGGGGAGGGAATCCACGTGGACGGGGCGCTGACGACCGAGCGCGTCGTCGAGACGTTGTACCTGCCGCGTGGCGAAAATTCTTATCACTACTATCGGTTCCTGGCGACCTATCAGGCGAGCATTGAGATTGACGGTCAGAAGGATGAGGTCGCGGGCGAGACACTGCACGAGTTCATGCTGTTGGAGTAGACCATGACTGCTGACCGATATGACGCAATCGTGATAGGCGCTGGGGTGGGCGGGCTGACCGTCGCCGCGCTGCTTGCCTACGAAGGCAGGCGCGTTTTGTTGGTGGAAAAATCCAGCCGCGTGGGCGGGCGGGCGAAAACGCTGACGGGGCGGGAAATTCTCGATAACGGCGAGACGTGGTATCGGGACATGCTCGGTCAGCAGTATTGCTGGCTGGCGAAGACAACGCCATCTTTCAAAGAAATCCAAAAGCAAAGATTACTGGACGGCTACCAGATTGACTTGGGCTATCACGGCGTCTCGCTCAACGGACGCGGATATTTTTATGACCTGGACAAAATCATCGGGTCGGGGGAAGCGGCGGGGGTGAAGTTCGCGGGCAACGTCAACGCGACCTATGTGGACGAGGAGTGGTATCTCGATTTCCACGCGGGGAAACTCGACCCGCGCATTGCGACGATTGTCGAAGAGAGCAACTCGCCATTTTTGGAATTTTATTTTTCGGCAATGAAAATGAGGGAGGAAGATTTTCGGCGGTTCGAGCCTGTTTCGCTGGCGCAGTGGTGCCGCGAGCGCGGGATTGACCGTCAGCATGTTTTGTATGAAATGCTACACGCGGTGGGAACGCTCATCACCACCATCAACGACCCCGAAGAAATTTCGGTGGGCGATATTTTCCGCTATTTCGGCGAAGTGATAAATCCGCGCTTCAAGACGGGCGTGGCAAGGTATCCGTCGGGATTTGCGGTGGGCGGGATTCAACAATGGATGGATTCGGTGCGCGATAGGTTCATTCACTTTGGCGGGGAGTTGATGCTCGAAACATCGGTGCAGGAGATTCTGGTGACGGATGGAAAAGTTCGGGGTGTGAGAATCCGTCAGAATAACGGGAGCAGTTGCGAGGTCCAGAGTGGAACCGTGGTGAGTAATATCCCAACGCAGGAAACATTCCATTACGTCGAGCGCAGTTTGTTCCCAGAAGAATATTTCAATCGCACTGAGAAGTTAAAGAGTTACGGCTCGATAGCGCCATATTTTGGTTTGAACAAATTGGCGCTGCCCGAAGCGCAGTGGAAGTTGGGGATGAAGGACACGCTGGTTATCCAGAAAGGCGACCGTCTTTCGCATGACGTTTATATGTGCTGGAATATCCAGTCGCAGACGGATCCATTGTGTGCGCCAGAGGGGAAACATTTGCTGACGGCGTACGCGCCCGTGACCGAAGACGAGGCGCGCGACAAGGATTTGATGAACTGGGCGTGTGACCAGATTGTGGCGTATTTGGAACGGCGCTATCCAGGATTCAAGGAGAGCGTGGACTTGGCGCTGTTCCCTGTCAGTTGGCGGCTGGAGGGCGTGGCGAAGGATGTCAATCAGGCGGGGTCGTTGAAGACGCCTGTGCGCGCGCCGAATGTGGAGGGGCTGTACTTCGCGGGCGACACGGTGAAGGGGTATGGCGTGGCGATGGATTGCGCCTGCGCGGCGGGGTTGATTTGTGCGGCGGAAATTACGGGAAAAGATTACGGCGTGCATTGATGATGAAGGTTAAAAACCTTTAACCACGAAGGACACGAAGGGACACAAAGGAAAACCTTTTGTGGGTTCGTGGAAAAATTTCTGTTTTTGACATAAGACAAATCAGAGGAGAGACACGATGATTAAGCATATTGCAGTTTTGGGCGCGGGGACGATGGGGCACAGCATTGCCCAGGTGGCTGCCACGAGCGGCTATGAAGTGAGTTTGTATGATGTGAGCCAGGAATTCCTGGATAAGGCGGTGGGGAAAATCACGGGGAACGTGGAAAAGTTTTTGGTGGCGAAAGGCAAGATGTCGGCGGAGGATGGGAAGGCGGCGCTGGCGCGGATTCACGCGTTCGCAGATTTGGAGAGCGCGGTCAAGGACGCGGACTTTGTCATCGAAGCCATCCCTGAAAATTTGGAACTCAAGAAAAAGACCTTTGCCGACCTGGATAAATTCTGTCCGCCACACACCATCTTTGCGACGAATACATCTGTGTTGCCTGTGACCGCCATTGCAGGCGCGACGAAGCGAACCGATCAATGTATCGGCACGCACTTCTTTAATCCCGCGGCGGTGATGAAGTTGGTGGAAGTGGTCTTGCCGCTGGGCGTCTCCGAAGAAACGGTGGCGACGACGATTGCGGTCTGCCAGCAGATGGGCAAGACTCCCATCAAATGCAAAGACCTGCCTGGTTTCATCGTCAATCGTTTGCTTGGACGGCTGTATCAGGAAGCGGCGCAGATGGTGCTGGACGGAGTCGCCACGCCCGAAGAGATTGATACCGCCATGAAACTTGGCGCGGGTCATCCGATGGGTCCCTGCGAACTGGCGGACTTCGGCGGGTTCGATGTGATTCAAATGGCGCAGGACGCCATCCACGAGTACACGGGGCAGGAGAGCGACAGGCTGTCCATCATGTATCGCAAGATGTTGGAGGCGGGACGGCTGGGTCGGAAGAATGGGAAGGGGTTCTACGATTACCAAGCAGATGGGACGAAGACGGCGGTGAAACTGCTATGACGCCTTACGAAGACATTCGGCTCGAAAAATCAGGCAATATCGCCACCATCACCATTGACCGCCCGAAGGTCTTGAATGCGATTCGATTCCAGACCATGCTGGAGATTCAGTCGGCGTTGAAGGATGTTGAATCGGATGAATCGATTCGGGTCGTGGTGGTGACGGGCGCGGGGGAGAAGGCGTTCATCTCGGGCGGTGACATCTCCATCATGGCGCGTGGTCAGGGTTACATCGAGACGTTGAGCGAAGTCCCCAAGGGACAGGCGATTTGCACGGAAATCGAGAATTTCCCGAAGCCTGTCATTGCCCGAATTAACGGAGTTGCGCTCGGCGGCGGGACGGAAGTGGCGCTCAGTTGCGATATCCGCATTGCGGCGGAGACCGCCATCATGGGTCTGCCCGAAATCAAATTGGGAATCATCCCTGGCTACGGCGGGACTCAGCGGTTGCCGCGCCTGGTGGGGATGGGCAAAGCCAAGGAGTTGGTTTTCACGGGTGACCATATCACGGCGCAGGAAGCATTAAACATCAGGTTGGTGAATCAGGTCGTGCCGCCCGATCAACTTGATGAAGCGGTGACGAAACTTGCCCAGCGGATTGCGGCGCGCGCGCCCGTGGCGCTTCACATGGCGAAGGTAGCGCTCAACAACGGCACCCAAGCCGACCTGCGGACGGGTCTCGACATCGAAGCGCGGTGTTTCTCGCTTTGCTTTGGCACCGAAGACCGAGTCGAGGGCATGAATGCGTTTCTGGAAAAACGGAAGCCTGACTTCAAAGGAAAGTAAATGGAGTTGACATGAAAGAAGTAGTCTTTGTTGATGGAATGAGAACAGCCATTGGTCGGATGGGCGGGTCGCTTGCGGCGTTCCGTCCCGAAGAACTGGCGGCGTTTGCCTTGAAAGGTTTGCTGGAGAAGACCAAACTCGACCCTGCGCTGGTGGATGACATTCTCATCGGTCACGCATGCACGAATAACGCGGCGGTCAACATCGGACGGTGGGCGGCGCTCAAGGCGGGCTTCCCCATTTCGGTTCCCGCGCAGACCGTTGAGCGGCAGTGCGGCTCCGCGCTCCAGACCATCAACACCGCGGCGGCGTACATCAAGGCGGAGTTTGGCAAAATCTACATTGCGGGCGGATGTGAGAGTTGGAGCAACCAGCCCCATCTCATGCAGAGACAGAAAACCCCGTTTTCGCTGACGCCGAATGCGTGGATCACCCGCGAAGTGGGTCCCGACGCGAACACGGATGTGCCGATGGGAATCATCGCTGAAGGGCTGGCGGAGGAATTCAACATCACGCGCGAAGAGCAGGACAGGTTCAGCCTGCGGAGCCAGGAACACGCCATCGCCGCTATCGAAGCGGGATATTTCAAGGAGGAGATTGTCCCCGTGGCGGTGCCGCAGCCGAAGGGCGAAGCGCTGGTTTTCGAGCGGGACGAACATCCGCGCGCGACCAGTTTGGAGAAACTCGCCGCGTTGAAACCATCCTTCAAAAAAGATGGGACGGTGACAGTGGGTTCGTCGTCGGGGCTGAACGATGGGGGCGTGGCAATCCTGATGATGTCCAAAGAAAAAGCGGACGCGCTGGGCTGTCAGCCGCTGGCGCGTTTTGTCGGCGCGGCGGTCACGGCGCGCGAGCCGAAGTACATGGGCATTGCGCCCGTGGACGCGGTCAAGGCGGTGCTCAAGAAAACGGGCTTGTCGCTGGCGGATATGGATGTGGTCGAGTGCAACGAAGCCTTTGCGTCGCAAACGCTGGCGGTGATGAAAATTTTGGCGCAGGACGGTCACACAGTTGACCCTGAAAAATGGAATCCCAACGGCGGCGCGATTGCCTTCGGTCATCCCAACGGCATGACGGGCGGACGGCTGGCGCTGGCGGTGATGAATCAACTCAAACGCACGGGAGGGCGTTACGGGTTGGCGACACTGTGCATTGGCGGTGGTCAGGGAATCGCGACGATTTTTGAGAGAGTGTAAATATCCCACCACGGAGAACACAGAGAGCACAGAGAAAAAAACTTAGCCACAGATTTCACAGATTGACACGGATTGGTTTAAAAAAATCAGTGAAAATCCGTGTAATCCGTGGCAAAGAATTAAAAACTCTGTGAACTCCGTGCGCTCCGCGGTGAAGAAGGTTTTAGCCAAAGGAGAGCAATGACAGAACGCGTGGCAATTGTCGGCGTGGCGCAGACTCGATTCAGTCCGAAGCGCGCCGAAGTCAATGTGGGTGAGATGGCATACGAAGCCATCGAACAAGTCCTGCAAGAGACAGGGCTTGAAATCGAGCGCGATATTTCCAACGCGGTCAGTTGCTCGCATGACATCTGGGATGGACAAACCATCTCCGACATCGGCATTACGGATGTCATCGGTGGGCATTTGCGCACCGAAGAAAAAATGGCGATGGACGGCGCGACTGCCGTCTATTACGGCGCCATCGGAATCCTGTCGGGGGAGTTCGATTGCACGCTGGTGCTGGCGCACACCAAAATGTCACAGACTAACCGCAACATCGTCAACAACACCGCCTTCGACCCGCTCTACACCCGCATGTTGGGATTCGACTTCACATCCGCGGCGGCGTTGCAGGCGCGGAGATATATGTCGGTGTATGGAATCAGCGCGGAGCAGGTGGCGCGCGTGGTGATGAAAAATCTCGGCAACGCGCGGCACAATCCCGTCATGCACAACGGCAGGGATTTATCGCTGGATGAAATTCTCCACGCCCCGATGATTGCCGACCCCATCCGCTCTGTGGACGTCGCACCCGATACGGATGGCGCGGTCGCACTGATTCTCGCGTCGGAAGAACGCGCCAAAAAAATCAGTGCGTCACCTGCCTGGATTTTGGGGCTGGGCACCTGCTACGACGCGCATTATCTCGGCGACAGGGATTTGGCGGACTGCATGGCGCTGGAGAAAGCGTCGGCAATGGCGTACCGCATGGCGGAAATCTCCGAGCCGCGCAAACAAATTGATTTGGTGGAACTTGGCGATGAATTTTCATATCAGGAACTGTTGTGGATGGAAGGACTTGGTCTGTGCGGACGCGGCGAAGCGGGCGAGATGATTGAAAGCGGATTCACCGCCAGCACGGGTGAGTTGCCCGTCAACGCGTCGGGCGGACTGTTGGGGGGAGTCCCTGTCAACGTGGCGGGACTGAATCGGGTGGCGGAAGCCGCCCTACAGGTCATGGGGCGAAGCGGGGTTCAAATCCCAGATGTGGATATTGCCGTGGCGCAAGGTCACAGCGGATTTTGCGGACAACATCAATGCGTCGTTGTGTTGGGGCGGGAGGCTCGGTCAAGATGAAACGAAAAGTGGCAATCATCGGCGGCGGGCAGACCTATCACGCGTCGCGCAGGCATGATGTGAATCAGGGTGAGATGGTCAACGAAGCGGTGCGCGCCGCACTGGACGACGCGCAGATGACGATGGACGACGTCGACGCGGTGCTGCTCGGCAACATGGAATTTTTTGAAGGCTGTCACATGACCGACTGCTGGCTGGCAGACGCCACGGGCGCGTATGGCAAGCCTGGGCTGAAAATCACCACGGGCGGCACGGTCGGCGCGACGGAAGTGGTGGCGGGCGCGCACCATGTCGCCAGCGGATTGTTCGACAGGGTATTGGTCATCGGGTTCGAGAAGCAGGAAGAAGGCGACAGCAGCGCGATTCTCAGCGGCGTGGCGCACCCGCTTTACGGGCGGTCACTGGCGGGGGCGGCGGTCGGATATTTCGCCATGATGGGCGCGTCGTACATGCAGGCATACGGGGCGCGGGAGGAACATTCCGCGATGGTGGCGGTCAAGGCGCGGCAGAACGCCCGCAAGAATCCGTATGCCCACCTGAAACTGGACATCACGATTCAGGATGTGCTGGCGTCGAAAATGCTGGCGTATCCCATCCGCCTGATGGACATGTGTCCGACATCCAACGGAGCCTGCGCGATGATTCTGGCGGATGAGAAAACTGCCAAAGATCGCTGCAAGAAACCTGTCTGGTTCCGCGCCGCCGAGACCGCGCACAACGAACAGTTTGAACTCACCTGGCGCGATGTGACCACGACCAAACCGATTTTCTCGCGGGTCTGCGCCGACAAACTCTACAAAAAATTGGGCGTGGAAAATCCCGCCGCGTTTTTCGATGTCTTTGAAATCTACGAACCTGCCACGTGGGCGGAACTGGTCTGGTACGAAGATTTGGGATTGTGCAAACGCGGTGAAGGGTTCCGCCTGATCGAAGAAGGCAAGACCGAAATCAACGGCGCGATTCCCGTCAACCCGTCGGGCGGCGTGCTCTCGACCAACGCCATCGGCGCGACCGCCATGTTGAGAGTGTGGGAAGCCGCCCTGCAAATCCGCGGCGACGCGGGCGAACATCAAGTGCCAAAGGATGTCAACTGGGCGCTGACCACCGCGTACGGCGGCACCAACTGGACAGTGATGACCGCGCTCTCGAAGGAATGGGAGGACTGATGGAACAGGAACTCATCAACATTCCGATGGTCGTGGATATGCCGTATCGCTTTGCGGCGGGCTGTTACCTGGCGCGCTTTCTGACCGAGTTGCGCGACAATGGAAAATTTTTCGGAATCAAATGTCCCAACTGTGGACGGGTGCAAATGCCGCCGCGCATTGTCTGCGCCGCGTGTCACGTCAAAAACGGCGAGTGGGTGGAAATCAGCCACGAAGGCACGCTGATGGGATTCAGCATTGTCCATCTGCCGCTGACCGACCCGACGACGGGTCAGCCGCACAAGACGCCCTACACCTACGGCATTGTCCGTCTCGATGGCGCGGATTCGTTCATCGAACACTTCATCGAAGTCGAGCCTGACATCGCCAAGGTCTGGGTGGGAATGCGCGTACGCGCCGTGTTGCGTCCGCGTGAACAACGCACGGGCGACTTGAACGACATCCAGCACTTCGCGCCGATAGGTGAAGCATGACTGACATCTTTGAAGTTGACCAGCACATCACCGCGTCCAGCCGTTATTACGCTGGAAAAGTCGGCAGCCGCTTTTTCGTCGCCCTGCGCGATGAAAAGAAAATCTTGGGGAGCCACTGCCCGAAATGCAACCTGACCTACTATCCGCCGCGCAGCACCTGCGGACGTTGTTTCTCGCAACTCTCGGAGAGTGATCTGCTGGAGATTGGACTCAATGGGACGCTGGAAACGTTCACCCGAATTGATTACGAGGTAGTCTCGGTTCTAGCACGAGACCACGAATCAATCCACCCGAAAGTTGATCCCGTTATCTACGGCATTATCAAACTCGACGGAGCCGATACGGGCATGGCTCATCTCATCGGCGAAGTGGAGTTCGAGAATTTGAAAATTGGAATGCGAATGTTGCCCGTGTTCGCCGAAACGCGTGAAGCGAATATTTTGGCGATACGGTATTTCAAGCCTGAATGACTTTGTACACGGATGACACGGATTTCACGGAGTTGCACGGATTATTTGTTTTTTGGAGTCGGACGCTTTGCGTCCAGCCTTCCGTGCAAAATCTGGAGATTTTACAGTCCGAATAAAAAAAGAAATCCGTGTTCATCCGCGTAATCCGTGAAATCCGTGTACGAGAAAGAATTTTTGGAGAGTCACTTGGAAAAACTGTACTTTGACGATTACACCATCGGCGAGAAATTTGTCTCTCCCGCCCGCACCATCACCGAAGCGGATATTGTCACCTTTGCGTCGCTGACGGGCGATTGGCATCCACTGCACACCGACGCGGAGTATGCCAAGTCCACGCCGTTTGGGGAGCGGATCGCGCACGGGATGTTGACTCTCGCCATCGGCGCGGCTTTGATGTTTCGGCTGGGCGAACATGTCCACCTGCCGAAATCGTTCATCGCTTTTTACGGCATGGACAGCGTCCGCTTTTACAACCCCGTCAAAATCGGCGACACCATCCACTGCGAAGTGGAAATCACCGCGCTGGATGTGAAAGATGAAACGCGCGGCGTAATTGCCGCCTTCTACAAAATTCAAAACCAACGCAACGAAGATGTGGTCGTGTTCACCGCCCGCGCACTGGCAGGTAGGAAACCGCAGGAGCAATCATGACATCGAAATTTATCAGCAAGCGCAACCTACAATTTTTGCTTTATGAAGCCTTCGACCTGCTATCACTAACGAAGTACGAGTTCTATGAAATGCACAACCGTCAGATGTTCGACATGGTGCTCGACACGGGCATGAAGATGGCAGAAGAGTCGCTCTATCCCATCCTTGCCGAGATGGACAGGAACCCGCCTGAACTTTCGGGCGGGACGGTCAAGGTTCACCCCAGCGTCCGCAAACTCATGCGTGACTTCGGCGAAGGCGGCTGGATTGGTTCGATTCATCCCGAAGCCGTGGGCGGGTTTCAACTGCCCCTGATGCTGGATAACGCCTGTAACTTCATTTTCTCTGCCGCGAATTATTCGGCGGGCGTCTACCCTGGACTCTCGAAAGGCGCGGCGGGACTCATCATCAACTTTGGTTCGCAGGAACTGATAGATACCTATGTCCCGAAAATGTTGAGCGGCGAATGGCAGGGCACAATGGCGCTGACCGAACCGCAGGCGGGCAGTTCGCTGACCGACCTGACGACAATCGCCGAACCCGCTGACGGCTATTACAAAATGCGCGGGCGCAAGATATTCACGTCCGCGGGCGAACATGACGGCGTGGATAACATTGTCCATTTGATGTTGGCGAAAATCTCTGGCGCGCCGCTGGGCGTGAAAGGCATTTCGTTATTCGTCGTGCCGAAGAAACGGATTGAGAACGGCAAACTCGTCTCGAACGATGTTGCCGCGAGCGAGGTCTATCACAAGATGGGTTATCGCGGCGCGCCGATTTTGGGACTGAGCATTGGCGAGAACAACGATTGCCGCGGCTATCTGGTCGGCGAAGCACACCAGGGACTGCGCTACATGTTC
>Ga0172367_10007373_pt1 | contig 12624 bp, 12 predicted proteins | sample Lak10m_FD_114542 | JGI IMG/M metagenome (GOLD analysis project Ga0172367, IMG submission 114542) | Freshwater microbial communities from Kabuno Bay, South-Kivu, Congo - kab_022012_10m | ecosystem: Environmental > Aquatic > Freshwater > Lake | place: Democratic Republic of the Congo: South-Kivu...
CATCCAGTCCGCCCTGCGGGAGTGGGCCTACGGCATTCCCTACCAGCACTCCGCCGAACGCGCAGACATGCTCAGGTGCTGGAACGATCATTACAATTGGCACAGACCGCATCGCGGCATCGGCGGTTCAACGCCCATCGCCAGACTCGGCGCGAGCGGAAACAACCTCTTGGGATCCCACAACTAGTGCAAGCTCCCCAATGCGGGGAGGAAGGCCGCCACGCGCACACACCAACCTTCAGGCATCAGCGTCGCAACAGGGCCAGTGCCTCCAGACGCCCGGTGCCGGGCATCATGTCGTAGCCGGTCACCGCTTCCACCTGCCAGCCGCCCTGGGTCAGCAGGAGGTCCACATCCCGGGCCATGGTGAAGGGGTTGCAGGAGAGATAGGCCAGGCCTTGCGGGCGCAGGTGGGCCAGGGCCTCCACCAGCGCCGGATCCAGCCCCTTGCGCGGAGGATCCACCAGCACGATCTCCGGTTCAAAGAGTTCCAGGCTGGCCAGGCAATCCTCAACGCGTCCCCGGGTGACGACGATCTCCTCCCGACCATCGGCACGGGCCGCCTCCATGAGCGGGATCTGGCTGGCGTGATCGGATTCCAGCAGAAAGAGCGGCTGGGTGCGTGTCACGCTCAGGCCAATGGCCCCGCAGCCACAGTAGAGGTCGGCCACGCGGCAAGAGGGCCCCACTTCCTGCACCCAGTGGCGAAGGCGCTCCAGGATCTGGCGGAAGAGAGGCAGGTTGGCCTGCAGGAAACTGGTGCCCGTCACCGCCACCGGCGTGTCCAGGAAGGTGCAGGGCACGGACCACTGGCCCTCCAGCTCCTGGGTGACGGCGCCGAGCACCGTGTTTCCCATGCCAGGGTTCAGGTTCTGGGAAAGGGAGCGCAGGTGGGGAAAGCGCTCACGCAACTCGACAGCCAGTTGCTGCAACTTCTCCTGCCAGGCGCCCTCCGCGTGCGGGGTGACAAAACAGGCCAGCATGCGGCCATCGGGCAGCACGCGCAGCAGCAGGTGGCGCAGAAAGCCGGTGCCACGGGACTCCTGGTACACGGGCAGGCCCAGGCGGCCCACCGCTTCGCAGATGAAATCCAGCACCGGCGCCATCCGCTCGTGGTGCTCCGGGCAGTGCTCCACGCCGATCAGGCGGTGGCTGCCGCTCTCGTAGAGCCCAAGACGCGCCCGCTTTTCCTGGCGATCCCACCCGAAGACCAGCTTCACGGTGTGGCGATAGCCGGCGCGGGCGGGTGAGGGGCGCATCTCTACCGCGTCCAGGTCCAGGGCCTGGGCCAGACGCGGCGCATGACCCAGTTCCCGCCGCAGGTGGAGGACTTTGGCGGCCAGCTCCTCTTCGTAGGAAGTGGCGGCAAAAGGGCCGGCGGCACAGTGGGCGCAGGAGGATGGGGCGAGTGGGCTTGTCATGGGCACAAGGTAAGAGCTTGGCGCCGTCCACCCAGCGCGGGGCGGGGTCTTCCACGGCACGGGGCCCAGGGCCGCGCAAGTCCTTCATGAAAAATCCCGGCGCCTGGCCGGGATTCTCGTGTGATGAATGGTGAGCGAGACTTAGGCCCGTCGGCGCTCCTGGCGTCCGCCCTCCTCGGGCAGCGGGGGCACCTGCGGGGCGGGCAGGGATGTGGCGCCACGCAGCGTGAGGCGCGGCCGGCGCTCGCCACGGATGGTGGCCGGCGTCACCAGCACTTCCTCCACATCCTCGCGCCCGGGCAATTCGAACATGGCCTCCATCAGGCTCTGCTCCACAATGCCGCGCAGGGCGCGGGCGCCGGTCTTGCGCTGCTGGGCCAGCCGCACGATCTCGCGCAGGGCCTCTTTGGAAAAGACCAGCTTCTGGCCTTCCATGGTGAACAGGCGCTCGTACTGGCGCACAATGGCGTTGCGCGGCTCGGTGAGGATTTGCAGCAAGGCCGCCTCGCTCAGCTCGTCCAGCGCCGTCACCACGGGCATGCGACCGATGAGTTCGGGGATGAGGCCGAACTTCAACAGGTCCTCGAACTCCACCTGGCGCAGCACATCGCCCATGCCCTTGCCTTCCAGCGCGCCGTGGGCGGCGCCAAAACCGATGTGGTTGCGGCCCAGGCGCTGGCGCACCATCTGGTCCAGATTGTCGAAAGCTCCGCCGCAGATGAAGAGGATGTTCTTGGTGTTGATGTTGACGAGCTTCTGCTCGGGATGCTTGCGGCCGCCCTCAGGCGGAACGCTGGCCGTGGTGCCTTCCAGCATCTTCAGCAGGGCCTGCTGCACGCCCTCGCCGGAGACATCCCGCGTGATGGAGGCGCTGCCCTCCTTGCGGGCGATTTTGTCGATCTCGTCGATGTAGACGATGCCCATCTCGGCGGCGGCCACATCGTAATTGGCCGCGTGCAGGAGGCGCACCAGGATGTTCTCCACATCCTCGCCCACATAGCCAGCCTCGGTGAGGACGGTGGCGTCGGCGATGGTGAAGGGCACTTGCAGGAAGTGCGCCAGCGTCTGCGCCAACAAGGTCTTTCCCGTTCCGGTGGGGCCGATGAGCAGGATGTTGGTCTTCTGCAGCTCCACATCGTCCTGCACATCCTGGCTGCGCACGCGCTTGTAGTGATTGTACACCGCCACGCTCAGGGCGCGCTTGGCATCGTCCTGCCCCACCACATACTCGTCCAGTCGGGCCTTGATCTCCCGTGGCGTGCCGAAGTTCTCCAGGGCGGGGCGCTTGCCACGGCCAAGGTTGCGCCGCACGATCTGCTGGGAGGCGTCCACGCACTCGTTGCAGATGTTGACGTTGGGCCCCTGGATCATGATCTGCACTTCGTGGCTGGTGCGGCCGCAGAAGGAGCAGATGGCCACAGGATCCTTGCGGCGCCGATCGTCGGCCATGGGCTATTCCTTGTCCTTGCGGATGATGCTCGTGGTGGACTCGAAGACCTCGTCCACCAGGCCGTACTCCATGGCCTCCGTGGCGCTCATGAAGTAGTCGCGCTCCGTGTCCTTGCCAATCACATCCAGGGCCTTTCCCGTGTGGCGGGAAAGGATCTCGTTCAGGCGCTCGCGCAGCAAAAGGATTTCCTTGGCCTGGATCTCGATCTCCGTGGCCTGCCCGTAGGCGCCGCCGGAAGGCTGGTGGATCATCACGCGGCTGTTGGGCAGGCTGATGCGCTTGCCCGGCGCGCCGGCGGCCAGCAACAGTGCGCCCATGGAGGCCGCCATGCCGATGCAGATGGTGGACACCTTGGGCTTGATGTATTGCATGGTGTCGTAGATGGCCAGGCCGGCGCTGACGCTGCCGCCCGGGCTGTTGATGTAGAGGTGCACATCCTTGTCCGGATCCTCGGCGGCCAGGAAAAGGAGTTGGGCCACCACAAGGTTGGCCACATGGTCGTTGATGGCCGTGCCTAGGAAGACGATGCGCTCCTTGAGCAGCCGGCTGTAGATGTCGAAGGCGCGCTCGCCGCGGCCCGTGGTTTCAATGACGGTCGGAATGAGCACCACAACCCCCCGTTTTGCGTGGGCGGCACCGGGCCTCAGGCCTGGGCCGCGTCCTCGTCGCTCACCACCGCATGCTCGCGCAGGAAGGCGATGAGCTTGCGCTCCTGCAGCTCGCCGAAGAGGCGGTCCAGCTGCCCGGCGCGACGCAACTGCACACGGGCCTTCTTGGGATCCTGGCCCATGCTGGCCGCGAAGCGCGCCACTTCGTTGTCCAGCTCGCTCTCGCTCACCGCCAGACTCTCGGCCTTGATGATGCTCTGGCTCACCAGGCTCCAGGCCAGGTTGCGCTGCACCTCATCGTGGTAGCTGCGGCGCACGATGTCGTCGTCGATGGGGTTGTCCGTGCCCCGGCGGGCCTGGTCGATGATGTTGTCCAGCTGCTGGGCGATCATCTTCTCCGGCACCTCGACGGGGTTGCGCTCCATCACCGCGGCGATGATGCGCTGCCCCACGGCCTGCTCCAGGCTGCGGTCCAGCTGGGCACGCAGATCCTTGCCCACCTGTTCCTTCAGCTCCTCCAGGGTGTCGAAGCCGGGGGGAATGTCCTTGGCGAAGTCGTCGTTCAACTCCTGCAGCTGGGCGCGCTTGATCTCGTGCACCAGCACGCGGTACCACTCCGTCTTGCCCGCCACATTGGGATCGGGATCGTCGGCGTCGTTCACCACATCGAAGAAGCGGGACTCGCCCAGGGTGGCGCCCTGCATCTTGCCGTCGAAGTGGGGGCCATACTGGCCCTTGCCCAGCTCCACGCGAATGCCCTTGTAGAGACGGTTGGGCAAATCAACGCCCGTCTCGTCCGTCTCCTGGATGTCGCACAGCAGCTGGTCGCCGTTGCTGGCGCCGCCATCCTCAAGGGGCATCCAGGTGGCGTAATCGTGGCGCAGCTGCTCCAGGGCGCGCTCCGTGTCCTCCGGCGTCAGCTCGCGCACGGGGCGCTTCACCTCCACGCCCTTGTAGTCCACGGCCTGCACGCGGGGGGCCACTTCCACCACCGCCACATAACTGAATTCGCCACCGGGCTCGTGGTCCATCTTCTCGATGCTGCCCTGGTCCAGGGGACGCAGCTCGTGGTGGGACAGCGCCTCCGGGTAGGTGATGTTGAGCAGGTCGTTGAGCGCTTCGCTCAGGGCGCGGTCGCCCAACATGCTCTTGAGCAGGGCCGGCGGCACCTTGCCCGGGCGGAAGCCCTTGAATTGCGCCTTGGCGCCCAATTCGCGCAACTTGCGGGCAACCTGCTCGTCCACGCGGGTGGCGGGAAGAGTCACTGTCATTTCGACTTTGGTCGCGTCGAGCTCTTTGATCGTGGTCTGCACCCTGGTTCCTCGCTCTATCTCGTGTGAATGCGTCCTGCCGTGGCGTGACGGATGCGGGAAGGGGGACTTGAACCCCCACGCCCATAGGACACAAGAACCTAAATCTTGCGCGTCTGCCAGTTCCGCCATTCCCGCGTGCGGCAGTCAAATGGAGGGGGGAAGATAGGAAGAGCTTTGGCCCCATAAAAGCTGTGGGCGGGCACCGGATGACCGGGCCCGCCCACGAAGGACCGAAGCGCTGACACTCCCCCCGAAGCAGCGGCGCAAGTGGATCGCGCCACAAAGCCGGCGTGGCCGGCCGCCATTGCACTCCGATCCGCCGTCTTCCACAAGGAGCGGTTGACGGAATCCCCCTCTTCGATTCGATCACCGGCGCAACCGGATTCCCGGCAGCGGCCCCATGATCGCAACTTTGTGAAGGCCATCGTGTGACGACCGTCACTCACGCGGCGTGAAAGTGCAGCCCTCCCGTGGAAAAGTCAATGCGAAACTACTCTTCCACAAGAATTCCGCCGCGCAAGCGATGAATCTCCTGCGCAACCACATCCAGATTTTCGTCGCGCAGCACGGGACTGTAGTCGCGCTCGCGTTGGGTGGCCTGGGAGTCCAGTTCCGCCACCAGCAGGGCCTCGTCCGCGTGATCCAGACCCGCCACGCGCAAGCCGTCCGCTCCCCACAGGCTGCTGCCACCCCAGAAACCAACGCCGTCGTCGAAGCCGCAGCGGTTGCAGAAGAGGATGGGCGTGCTCTGCAGCTTGGCGTGGGACGAGAGCAGGGTGTACCACACGCGGCCGTTCTCGCCGCCGGGGCTCTCCATCCAGCCGGGGGCGGAGGCCGGCCTGGGGCGCAGGCCACGCAGAGGGCTGGCCGTGGGCGCCAACAACAGGGTGGCGCCGTCCTGGGCCAGCACCATCGGGCCGCCCGCGTGCCACCAATCGTTGCAGATGAGCATGCCCACGCGGCCCAGCGGCGTGTCGAAGGCGCGAAGCGTCTTGCCCCGGGCGAAGAAGCGCCCCTCCTCAAAGAGGCCATAGGTGGGCAGGTAAACTTTGCGGTGCACATGCAGCAGGCGCCCCTGGGCGAAGAAAGCCTGGGCGTTGTACACCAGGCCGTCGCTGCCGCGCTCCACGAAACCCGCGCAAATGGCCAGGCGCTGGCTGGCGTCCTTAAGAGGCTGCAGGCGCGTGTCTTCCGCCGCACAGGCCACTTGCCACACGGCGTCGCGCAGCGCGTAACCCGTCAGGGAGAGTTCGGGGAAGAGCAGCAGCTCCGCGCCACAGCCCACGGCCTCTTCGGCCAGCTCCAGGTGCCGCCGCAGATTGTGCGCCACATCCCCCAGCAGGGGGTTGAACTGGGCCGCCGCCACTTTCACCATGGCGCCGTCCTCAATTCTTCAGCGCCGTGGTGGGCGCGGGAATGCGACCGCCCCGGCGGATGAAGAGGCTGCTGTCCTGTGGCCGCACGGGCATGATGGGCGCGCTGCCCAGAAGGCCGCCCCAATCCACCACATCGCCCACTTTCATGCCGTGCACGGGAATGATGCGCAGGGCCGTGGTCTTGTTGTTCACCATGCCGATGGCCGCCTCGTCGGCGAGAATGGCCGAGAGCGTGGTGGCCGGCGTGTCGCCGGGTACCGCCACCATGTCCAGGCCCACGCTGCACACGCAGGTCATGGCCTCGAGCTTCTCGATGGACAGCACGCCCTCCGCCGCCGCGCGGATCATGTTGGCGTCCTCGCTCACCGGAATGAAGGCGCCGCTCATGCCTCCCACATAGGAAGAGGCCATCATGCCGCCCTTTTTCACCGCGTCGTTGAGCAGGGCCAGCGCCGCCGTGCTGCCGTGGGCGCCCACGCGCTCCAGACCCATCTCCTCCAGGATTGCGCCCACGCTGTCGCCCTCCGCCGGCGTGGGAGCCAGGCTGATGTCCACCACGCCAAAGGGCACGCCTTCGAGGATGGCCACCTGGCGGCCCATCACCTCGCCGGCGCGGGTGATCTTGAAGGCCATGCGCTTGATGGCCTCGGCCAGCTCCACGAAGTCGGCCTGCGGCCCCACTTCCCGAATGGCGCTGAGCACCACGCCCGGGCCGGAGATGCCCACATTGAGGATGAGGTCCGGCTCGCTGATGCCGTGGAATGCGCCAGCGATGAAGGGATTGTCCTCCACGGCATTGCAGAAGGCCACGAGCTTGGCGCAGCCGATGCTCTTGGCATCCTTGGTGAGTTCCGCGGTGCGCAGGACGATCTCGCCCATCAGGCGCACGGCGTCCATGTTGATGCCCGCCTTGGAGCTGCCGATGTTCACGCTGGAGCACACATGCCGGGTGGTGGCCAAAGCCTCGGGAATGCTGAGGATGAGCTGCTGCTCGCCGGGTGTCATGCCCTTGGAGACAAGCGCGCTGTAGCCGCCCAGGTAGTCCACGCCGCACTCCTCGGCGGCCTTGTCCAGCACATGGGCCAACTCCACGAAACCCGCGCTGTTCATCTGCTCGCCGGGAATGGACAGGGGAGTGATGCTGATGCGCTTGTTGGCGATGGTGATGCCCCAGCGCTCCTCCACCTGGCGCGCCGCCGCCACATGGCGGCTGGCCAGACGCGTGATCTTGTCGTAGATCCTGCGCTTCATGGTCTCCAGGCTGTCGCTGGCACAGTCGCGCAGTGAAATGCCCAGGGTCACGGTGCGCACATCGAAATGCTCGCTCTCCGTCATCTGCACGGTCTGCAGGATTTCTTCGTGGGACCAGGACATGGCTACACCCGGTGCATGCTGACGAAGACATCCTCGTGCTGGGCCAGCACCCGCACGCCCAGGCGGTCCCCCACTTCCCCCAGCGCCTTCTTCAACGCGGCGAAACTGCTGGTGATGTGCGCGATGTCCACGATGAGAATCATGGTGAACCAGTCCTGCAGGATCTTTTGGCTGATGTCGATGACATTGCCGTTGAAGTCCGCCAGACAGCGCGCCACCTCGGCCAGCACGCCGGACTTGTTCTTGCCGAAGACCGTGACGATGACCTGTGTGCCGGTGCCCAGGTTCAAATGTGAGGCGCTGAAGCCCGGCGTGGCCACCAGGCCGGGGGCTTCCTCCTGCATGCGCGCGATGGCGTCGCGCACCACCTGGCGCACATTGTCCGGACTGGCCAGGGGGCCCAGCTCGTCTATGGCCTTGCGGGTCAGTTCGCGGATGGTGGCCTCACTGATCGCCATGGTCGGGCTCCTTTGCGCCCGGGAAGGCGGGCGGCACCTTGCTCTTGAACTCCGGGCTGGTTTCCAGCTCGTCCACAATGCCAATCACGGCGGCCTCCACGCTGATGTCCGGGTTGTTGCCCAGGGCCATGCGCGCGGCGTGGCCGTAGGCGCAAATCACCAGCTCGCCCACTCCCGCGCCAATGACATCGGCGCACACCACCAGGTTTTCGTTGGTGGCCACGCTCAAGTCGACAGGGTGGATGAGAAGCATGCGCAGGCTGCCCAGATTAGCCACCCGCTTGGTGGACCAGACGGTCCCCACGACTTTCCCGAGAAACATGGAGGGTCCTCGATTCCTTCTCGCGGCGCGCATGCCGGGCGGCCGGGCGGAAGGGCGCGGCCAAGGTAGCAAAAGCACCGTCGCGACCTCCCGACACAAAAGCGGCGCCCGCAAGGGGCGCCGCCACAAGGTCGACTGGGGATCACCGCTAGAATTTGTAGCAAGTGATCTCCTTGCTGCCCGACTTGAAGAAGAGGCGGCCGCCCACCTCGTCCACCTCGTACTCGGGCTCCTTGGTGCCCAGCACCACGCTCTTCTCATTGGCGCCCGTGGTCTTGTTCACCTGGATGACACCCGCGCCGGCCTTCTGGCCGCCCGGGCCCACATCGGCCAGCATGTAGACGAAATTGTCCGAGCTCTCCGACTGCTGGAAACGCTGCTTCATCACCGGATTGCTGGTGATGAGCGTGTACTTCTGGTCCATGCCGGTCGCCTGTGCGCGGCCATAGGCGGCGGAGGCCGATGCGGCGTTGGCGGCCACGATGAGCGCCGTGGAGGCGACTTTGGCCAGCATGCTGGCCTGGGGAGCGCGGTTGTAGGTGTGGTAGACGGGCTCGCCCTTCAGGCTGTAAAGGGCCAGGTTTTGGGTGGACTGCAACAGCAGGCCGTTCTGGCGCAGAGCCAGCGTGTGGGGAATCTCGCCGTCGCCCAGCTTGATCTTTTCCACCAGCTCGCGGTGGGAGCCGTCCTATAGATCGATCTCGTGGATGGCCTTGTCGGCGTAGATGAGAATCTTGCCGTCCTTCACCACGAAACTCGAGGCGTTCTCCAGATCCTTGAAGGGCTTCTTCCAGCTCTGCAGACCGGTGGCGGGATCCACCACGGTGATGAAGGCCTTGCCCTTGCCCTTGGGTCCGCCGGGTCCCCCCCGCAGCACAAGGCCGGCGTCCGTGACCTCCATCTGGTACACGATGCCCTTCAGCTTGGCCGGCTTGGTCCAACGCAGGCTGCCATCGGCCACATTCACCGCGTGCAGGGTCTGGTCCAGCGGCACGAAGAGGGTTTTGCCGTCTTCACTGAGCGCCATTTGGGCGAAGTTGCCCTTCAAGGCGGGCAGGTTCTTCACTTTCAACTTGGAAGTCCACAGCACCTTTCCGCTGGCGGGATCCAGCAGGCGCAGGCCCATGGGAGACACCAGCTCCAGCACGCCCTTGCCTGGCACCACCACGGGTTCCTGATTGCCCCGGATGCCCATGCGCATCTTCTTCTTCTCCGAGATGGGGAAGAGGGCGGGGAATTTCTTGTAAAGGCCGTCATTGACCCAAAGCTCGGCGCCGGTGGCCAGATCCACGAACTTCACCGTCATCTTGCCCTTCTTGCTCATGCCGTAGAGCATCAGGCCGCCCGCCTGGGGCAGATAGAACTGGCCCGGGCTGTTGCCCAGCTCCAGCTTGGCCGAATCCCAGATGATCTTGCCGGTGGTGACATCCAGCATGTAGGTGGTGCTGCCAAAGCCCAGCAGCCCGCCCTTGTAGGTCACCGCCGCGAACTGGGTGCCCGGCAGCATTTCAATGAAATCCTCGGGCATCTTCTTGAATTGGTCCAGTGACCAGGCTGTCTCGCCGGTGGCCGGATCCAGCGCCACCAGCGCCTCGTCCGTCACCAGGATGAGGTGGCCGGAATCGCTGAGTTTCTGCCAGGTGATTTCTCGGTCGAAGGACTTGACCCACTGGGGTTCAACTTCGGCGGCGCCAGCCAGGCCCAGGCACATGGCCCAGCCTGCCAGCAGGATTCGTGACAGCTTCATGCTCTCTCCAGAATGCTGTGTGATGTTGTGACAACCAAGCTGAAGAAGGCGATGAAGTGATTTGTAATGCAACACCTGGCACTGTTTATTCTCGAACACCGTTCAATTTCAGAACAAAGAAAAGCCCGTCACGAAGCGGGCTTGTACACTTCACCAGGATGCTGATGCGCAACTACTCGGCGGCTTCGGGCTCCACCAGCCTGTGCACATAGTCGTTCACCACGATCAAGTTGTCGATGGGCATGGTGCTCAAGTCCTTCAACAGCTTCTTGATGATGACGCGCTTCACTTCGTTCTTGCGCAGCAGGGCCTGCAGATCCTCGTTCAGCAGCTGGTCCGGCGTCACCGAGAGATAAAGCAGGCTGCTGATCAATTCGGAAATGGTCTCGATGCTCTGGCGGTAGGGTTTGCGCCCGGCAAGCCACATGGACACCGTGGCCTTGGAAACCCCGCACATCTTGGCCACATGGGCCTTGGTGACGCCAAGATTGGCGAAGATGTACTTCAGGTTTTCGATGAAGATGGCGGTCTCCATGAGAGTTTTCCTTGCGTTTTATTCTGAAATCGCAGTGGTCTGCGTTGCCGAATCCGGCCGAAACATGCGGCAAACAATGTAGGAAGCCCGCCGCGCCGGGACAAGGAAAGAGAATGAGTTCTAAGCATTCCTTAAGCAGAATTCAGTTTTGCAACAGGAACTTTCGCCACTCCCAGGCGACGCCAGCCCGTGGGACAGGCATGGGGAGGGCCACTTTGGTAGCTTGGCCCATCAAGCAGGAGGTCTCATGTCCATCTTCAAAGCCTATGATATTCGTGGCCGGGTGCCCGAAGAGCTGGATGCCGCCGTGGCCCACGCCATCGGTCGCGCGGCGGGGGATTACTTTGGCGCCACGCGATTCCTGGTGGGCACCGACGACCGCGCCAGCCGGGATGAGCTCTTCCAGGCCTTCACCCAGGGCCTGCGCAGCCAGGGCGTGCAGGTGCTCAGCGTGGGCCGCGTGTCCACTCCCATTCTCTACTACAGCACTGCCAACCTGGGTTTCGATGCCGGCGTGATGATCACCGCGTCGCACAATCCCGGCCACTACAATGGTTTCAAGTTCTGCCGCAAGGATGCCGCGCCCGTGCCCCAGGAGGAGCTGCAGGAACTGCGCCGCCGTGTGGAGAGCGCCGATTTCGCCGCGGGCCACCGCCTGGCGCCGCCGGTGGAAGAGCGCGATCCCTTCCCCGCCTACCGCGAGTTTCTCAAGGGCCACATCGCTTTCACCACGCCCTACCGCGCCGTGGTGGACGCGGGCAATGCCGTGTGCGGCCTCTTCGCCGGGGAGAATCTGGCCCTGACGCCCCTGCAGGTGGATCCCCTCTTTTTTGAGAGCGATCCCAGTTTCCCCAACCACGAACCCAACCCGCTGGTGGAGGAGAACACCGCCGCCCTGCGCGCCCGCGTGCGTGCCACCGGGGCCGATCTGGGCATTGCCCTCGACGGCGATGGCGATCGCATGATGCTGGTGGACGAAGAGGGTTCCTTCCTGCAAGGAGATCTCACCACCCTGCTCATTGCCCTGGGTCTAAAGGAGATGGGCCACCGCAACTTCGATGTGGTCATCGACTGCCGGGCCAGCCGCGTGGTGGAGGAGATCCTGCGTGCAGAGGGTCTCAGCGTCACCAAGAGCCGTGTGGGACACACCTTCATCAAGGCCCTCATGCGCAGGCAGGGCAGCCTGTGTGGCGGCGAACTGAGCGGCCACTACTACTTCAAGGACAGCCACTACACCGAGAGCACGGATCTGGCTCTCTTCACCATCCTGGCCATGATGGAGCGTCGCAAGGCCAGCCTGGCGGAGCTGTGGAAGCCCCTGGCGCGCTATCCCCAGTCCGGCGAGATCAACAGCCGCGTGCTGAGCGTGGAGGACACCCTGGCGCGGGTGCGGCGGGAGTTCGCCCACGGCCGCATGAGCGAGATCGACGGCCTGACAGTGGAGTTCGACAGCTGGTGGTTCAACCTGCGGCCCTCCAACACCGAGCCTCTGCTGCGCCTCAATCTGGAAGCCGCAAACCGCGACCAAATGGAGGACATGCGCGACAAGGTGCTGGCCGTGGTGCGCGCCGAGGGTGGAAGTGAAGGCTAAGCTCAGGCCACACTCGTTCTCGCTCTCGTCCTCGTGTGGGAGAACTTGTGCGCTCAAGGGCGAGCGCACGCGAGAGCGCACCTGAACGATTTACAGTGACGGCCCAAGGCTGGATCAAATCGAGAGCGGTGACGGCCGACAGGCTGGAACCAATTGAGAGCGGTGACAGCCGAAGGCTGGAACCACCTGCCATGGGCAACACCTGAGGATCAATGCGCGCTGCCGGCCCAAGGCTTGCGCCTTGGGCTGGGGCGAAGCCTGCGGCTTCGCAGATTGCCGCGTGAATCAAACCGCCGATGCCTTGAAGAGCGCTCTTTGGCGCAACCATTCTGGCGCGACAGAAAGAACGAGCACCAAAACTCCGTTTCACATCCGCAGAGAGCTTCTACCCTAAACGGTGACAGCCGAAGGCTGGAACCACCTGCCATG
>Ga0172367_10007375_pt1 | contig 12622 bp, 14 predicted proteins | sample Lak10m_FD_114542 | JGI IMG/M metagenome (GOLD analysis project Ga0172367, IMG submission 114542) | Freshwater microbial communities from Kabuno Bay, South-Kivu, Congo - kab_022012_10m | ecosystem: Environmental > Aquatic > Freshwater > Lake | place: Democratic Republic of the Congo: South-Kivu...
AAGGAGTACAAGAGAAAAGTGAATCAAACGGTCATTCCTGATACATTCGAGATCAACGAGGAGGGTTTCCAAGTATTCAACCAGTCATGTGAAAACATGTCTCAACTCAAAGACAAGAGTGTGGCATCCATCGTGACTTCTCCTCCATACTTTGCCATGAGAAACTATGGAAATGGTGAAAATGAATTGGGTCTTGAAAAAGACCGTGAGGAATACATCAATAACCTCATAAATATCTTCAAAGAGTGCCATCGAGTATTAAAAGATGACGGTTCATTGATGGTAAACATCAACGAGAAAGTTGAAAATGGATCATATCAAGGTGTTGTCCATGAGTTCGTTTACAAAATGCTTAAAAATGGGTGGAGACTCAATGATACAATTATATGGTTGAAAAATAACCCTGTATATACAGGTGGAAAAAGAACGAATTGTTCACACGAATACATCTTCCACTTCGTAAAGTCAATTGCAACTGACTTCTACTATGACGAAGCATTGGTGGAGAAATTCTACGACAACGATGGTTCATACATCTATGGTGATGGAAAGAAACTTCCAAAGTTCTTATCAGGAATGGACTTCACAAATGGCGCAAGAATTAGAACCAATGTTGCAAACACCGGTCAGTTGAGAAAGGAATGTGAGAAAGAATCTTTTTACCTCACACATTCAGCAACCTTTCCATCTGATGTGCCAGGATTATTGGTTCTTCTTACTTCAAAAGAAGGTGACTTGGTGGTTGATCCTTTCAACGGAACAGGAACCACAGGGGAAGTTTGCAAAGCCATGGGACGCAGATATGTGGGTTATGACCTAAATCCTGAGTTCATTATGGCGACAAAAGTTCGCATGAATAACTCAGATATTCAAATGAATATACTACGACACGATTTCATCAAAGGAATTCGATTGGCAAGTTAAATTGAATTATAAACCATATAAAACCAAACACAATGAACAAAGAACTAATCATAGAAAAGATCTTGGAGCTGGTATATGAACTCCCATTTGAGGAACAACTTGAAATCTTGGAAAAAGCAAAAGAGGATGCCCAAGTTAATTGGGAGGAAACTGAATCTGCCGCTTGGGGGGGGGTTGTTCCCTGAAAAATATTTAAAGGACACATCTCCAGTCCTTGAAGTTGGAGATTTTTTTAAACCATAATACCTGTTGTTATGAACGTGTCAAACATTGAATTTGTGAAGACAACCAATCTTCAATTCAGTAAGAACCTACAAAACAAACTTGTCGATGAAAGTGAATTCAATTCGCTTATGGAAAAGGTAAGAATGACAGGTATGACTAAACCATTATTGGTTGAGAGGATTACCAACAAGGTCTTGAGTGGCAATCTCCTCCTTCTTATCGCATTGGAACTGGGACTTTCCTACATCCCGGTGGTCTATACAGACCTCAGATCCAACTTGAATAGGGTTTTACGTTCTGTAGCCTAAATTCTTAATCTGTCACTCAAGACATCATCCCCTTGAAAAGTTGGGGAGGATAATACCTCCCCAATATTTCCAAAAAAAACTTAATCAGAGTTTATCTGATTCGTGAATCAAAACCCGATTTACCACTCGACTGGTAGTAGATTTTCGTGAACATAAATTACTTATTCAACCTTTAAATCTTTCAAAAAATGAAAAACAAGAAAATTATACCTGTAACCGCAAATCCAATCTTCACAAAATTGAAAAATAATTCAGAAAGATATTTTCACGGATCAGAGTGTCAAGTCGCTTATCATGAATATTCATCTTTAATTGTAAGTGGAATCAAGAAGATTAGACCATCTTTAACAATCAAACTAACTGATGGCAGTTGGATTCAAATTGGGTCTGGAGATTTGTCAGATCAAATTGAGATCATGACAATAGCAGCTCCAAATGGCAAGGGCAAAGGAAGCTTTCTTATGAAAGTATTTTTGAAATTTGTTTTGGATGTTATAGGATATATTCCAAAAATATGTTTGGAGTGTACGGGTGATCTAACCGCAAACGGATATATCTTCATTAGCTCAGTATCAAGTCAAACCAAATTCTTTCGAAAATTTGGATTCAGAGTAAAATCTAGAAAGGGCTATCCTTATTATGTAAAAATGGAATTTGATCATACAAAGATCAAACTTCAAGAATTACACTTTGATCAATTCACCATGGGTGGAAATATGGCCGCCTAATTTCCAAAAAAACTTAATCAGAGTTTATCTGATTCGTGAATCAAAACCCGATTTACCACTTGTCTGGCAGTAGATTTTCGTGAATTAATAAAAGTAGTAAGTGGAATAAAACTTTATATCATGTCAAAGGCAAAATATTTAGACAATCTTCAAATTCAATTTACAGCAGGAAATTATGGGTTCCTGATTTACGTTTGTGAAGATCATAACTTAAACGATGTTCAATTAATTCAAATATTCAGTTTTATTTCTGATGACCTAGTTTATGAAGAAAAAATCAATAAAGACAAGGATTTAACCCGATTAATTTCATTGATGTCGTATTTAAATGATTTTGAAGAAAAATATGGAATTCACTTTAAAGAAATACGAGAATTTGAAAATCACCCAATTTTTAAGATTCTTATTAAAAGCCATAAAATGAAGACATTGTAATTTTATTTAACTGAAATGAATATACCTCTGTTGATGAGTTGGTTGTGTGAGTGACCCTTACCCAAATGAAACATTTAGGTTTGGCACTCACATCTCCATCTTCTGTTAGATTGAGAGGTTAAATGACATCAGTGAAAGTCATTTTTTGTCGACAACTTTGGAATGCTCACTCATCCCCAGATCTCACCTTCCGACTTTGTGCTGGTGTTGAACTCTGATCTGTCCCCGGAGTAGTTCAATATTTTAGATCCCGCTCCCGTCTTATCTACCGTTCAGGATCTATTTAATAAATAGAAACAAGTTATTGATTTGTAAATGATAATTCCAATAATTCAATCATGCCGAGACGAATTAATCTTCAATGAGGTAAAATGAACCCAAGAATCGATCAATTTATTATCTAATAAAGCTCCTTTACCTTTGAATAACAGATATTTATTGTTACATTACTATTGTTTTCCGGTTATCAAAGAACCTAAATACTCGAAACAATGAAAACGCTATTCATTTCTACATTCTTATTCGGATCACTATTTTACGGTGCTGAGTCTGTAAATAGCCAAACCATAGACGATAGTCTTCATAATTTGGAAATAATTAACACTGAAGCGGATCCAACTTATCTAAGTTTTATACCTCACCTTTACCTACCCAAAGATAAGGTGGAGTTTCAGATGAATCCGGAATTCATTATTCCCACCGAATTAATGTTATCTGAACGTTATAAGTGCAATGTGTATTTTTTCGGATACGATAATGCCGCAGATGTGAATGATCCAATATTCGAGGTAATATCATACAAAAGTACCTATGGATCTCTGTTTGTTCATCTTTCAGCTCTCGAAAAGTTATATCAGAAAGGCATCTTATACGAACAAGTAAATCTTTATGGCGAGTATACTGACAGAATTTTTAACGCGCATATGCCACACGATTTAGCTGAAGGTGAACCAGACACTATGGACTATAAATTAATATCTGAAGACCTTTTTGCTTGTGATTGTCATGAGTTGCCAGACACTTTTAATTTCGGACTACCTCTCCCGTTGGACAACGATTTCTTTATGATTGATGAATTCAGTAAGTTTTTGATGAAACGTTATGGTGTTGATCAATCAAAATACGAACTTAGAATAGCCACACAAGTTTTACCAGAAACCGAAGGAATATTGTTGAAGGATATTGTTATTGACCTAACCTTGAGCCAATCTGCCATAGATAATGGAGAAGAGTATTTCATTGAAGTGTGGTTTGATGTACCACTTTGTGCTATTGAGAAGTTATTCAGGAATAAAGGTTCTGCAGGGGTAAATGAAGAATTTCGGAAAATTATCCAATTCGGTATTCGTCAGGAAAAGAAATCGTGGGAAAGAATGGTCAGAGAATGACATCCTAATAGAATTACGTTTTTTCAATTTTTTTGACCTTAATCAAGATCTGTATCAAAAGGACAATGGGTAGTAATCAACTAAAAGTATCTACTTTGAAACTTTCAACCACCATAATTTCTCTTCTATTAGCGAACTGTCTGTTTGCGCAATTTGATAGTTTAGGCGTCCTGAGGGATGGTGAGGACACACTAAACTATAGCCATATTTCTGAAGACCTATTTGCTTGTGAATGTTATAATTTGCCAGACACCTTTAATTTCGGACTACCTCGTCCGTTGGATAACGATTTCTTTATGACTCGTGAATATGGAATTTATCTGGCGAAGAGGTATGGTCTTGACATGAACGTTTATGATATCGGTATGATGTATCCCTTTGATCCTGGTCCAAAAGGGGAATTGCTGAAAGACATTTGGGTAGGAATTATACTCAATAAAAATGTTACGGATTATGCAGAAGACTATTACAAAACGGTGGAATTCATATTACCTGTCTGTTCGCTTGAAGAACTCTACAGATCTCGAGGTAAGGGTGCAATTAATGAAGAACTGGCGAGAGTGGTGAATTTTGAATTGCGTAAACAGAAGGAGTTATGGATAAACAGATAGAAATAAAATATATGTTCTCTATCAATCAAATCGATAACCAATAGACCATTGAAAATCTACTGGAAACCCAATACTATTCTTCCATATATTTCTATAAACGGCTCTAGAATATGAATTTTGATCTCCGGGAGGGTAGTACGTTTTAAATTTTGGAGTTAAGCAGTAGATATATCCCAAAGAAATATCAAATGAAAATTTATCATTGAAAAAAACGAATTTTTTTCCAAGTGAAAGACCAGCCAATGGTGCAAAATATTTTGCAGATTCGGAGAGAGGATTAAATAAAGGCGTACTATAATATAAGTTGTAATTGTTGTAGAAATCGGTGTAAGTGTTTGAAAATTCTATATTGAAATCCTGCTCCGACAAAGATTTAACCAAATTATAGCCTGCCTTACCCATCAAGTACCAACCAGAGTTGTAGCTCTCCCCTTGCTTGAAATACCATTTCAAAGAAGATTCAAATGAAATACCTTTATATTCCTTCGAATAGGAACGGACTTTAAACATAGAAGCAAATGCCGTTTTATTTTCACCCTCCAACTCAACCCCGATTTGAGCATCTGAAGCGATTACACCGTAACTTATAAAGGGAGTTATTATTTGGGAGGAATACAGACCCGGAAATTTAAATAGAAAGATGAAAATTATAATTGTTGTCCTCATATTAAAATGTTGTTAAATAGAGATAAATTGTCAAAGAGTGTAATTATTAACCCGATAAAACACTTAATTGCCACAATTAAGAGCACATTTTTTACTGCAAAATTTAAATTCTCTAACTGCTTGTTCTGGAGAATAAAACATACTAGTGTATGCTATATACCTTGATGATATTTCACCATTGTCAGTGAGTCTAGTGCAATCATAATCTCTACAGTTCCATCCATTTTTTCGATAGAATTGTTGCGGACAACAGTAACAAGAAGTTATTTCATTTAACAGTGAGTTTAGTTTTTGATCTTGTTTCTGTAATTCTTTCCTATAATTTAGTTCTCTCTGTTTTTTTTGTTGTTGTGCTATGATTTCCGCTTTCTTTTCCTCTTTTTTGATTTTACCCAATATTGAATTCAAATTATTTAATTTCGTTGCAACATTGTTTGTCCATTTGTCTTTTGGTATCCTGTTTTTTTCAGCATATTCAACAATTTGATCAATTAATTCATTCGATTCTAAGCAAAGATTAAGTGCTCTCTCTATGTCTTTCGAAGATATAGATTGATTAATTGATTTCTCCAGGTTAGTAATTTGTATGAACTTATCATTTATGAATTGAAGAGTGATGTTTGCACCACCGCTAAACTCATAATTGTACGACTCGTTACCAGCATCGAAAAAAATTGTTTTAGCCAAAACGCCATAACGGTAGTAAGAAATTTCTTTCGGTAAACCATTTGCCATATTAATTGAAAGACTTGTTTTTCCAGCTTCATAAGCCTTTAAAACCCCTGAAAGTTTGCCATTTAAATATGTTATTTCTTCAAAATTTATCTGATCAGTAATGGCTTCAATTTCCGCCCCCATATAGGTGAAGTAGTCGTAACCTTTCAAGGCATCTCTTTCTGACATTTGATCAAAATAACTTCTGAAAAAATTAGAGGAAAATAACTTTGCAGTTCCAGATGCCGCAGATACATTATTCAGCATACAAACTAAAATTTGATCACTTGACTCATATTTCCTAAAATTTGGAAAGTCATAATTCAGTTTTGCTGACAATTCATTTTGTTTTAATTCTGTATTTGCCTCTACGATCTTTTTGAATACTACATCACTAATCTTTGCTTTGTATGAATAGGTTTTAGGTAAATCAATCCCTTCAAATCGAGTGGCAAAATCGTCGAATTTTTTCCAGAGCTTAGAATAAACGTCGTATTTATTTGCGTTGGTTGTTATATCAAACTCTTTTATTATCGCCTGATCAAGTTCTTTTGAAACCAATGAGAACTTTTGATCGTAAATGTTGGAGGTGAAGTATTCTTTATTCGGTATCAAGTAATTAGACAAATATTTATCAAATTCTACTACCATTTTTTTACTTAGAGCGATTTTTTCCGCGGCTTCAGTCAACTTTCTGTGAGCATCCGAATTATGAATTGAAATCGGGAATTTTGATAAAAAAGACTCATATGATTCCACTGTGTTTTGGCCACATGCTAATACAAAGGCCTCCCTTGCAACAACCATATCAGTTTTTATCTTCTTTGCACTATTTAAATAATTTGAACTTTGGTGAGTACTAATATATGTGTCTATGGCCTCTTCACTTTCTTTTTTAATAGCAATTGATAGCTCTAGGGAATCCTTAATGTCTGTAGCACTTTGTATATCATTCGATTTTGGGAAAAAAGAAATATAATCTTCAAATAATTCAGGGTTTATGGAGTCTTTAATAGCAAGAAACTCAGAATGCATGTAGGACTGTTTGTAGTCCAATTCCACATAAAATTTTTGAGATGTTTTTTTTAGTTTATAAAAATCACTTCTGAACACATCAACTATGACAGGAATTCCAGCTGTAAAAATTCCTAATCCAACATCAGCGGCAAGTGCGCCGATTCTTACAGTCTTCTTTAATTGAATGGTCTTTGTATCATACTTTTCGGAAACAATTTCTATCGTCTGAAATCTTTTGTTTAGTTTGGGAAGAACAAGGTTCAATGTGCCATGGGAGGTGCTTTTAGGAAGAGAGCTGTTTAGGTCTAAATATTCCGTATTTGACCACTTAGGGAAATCTAAATGAAATTCTTTAGCGTTGCTTGAAATGGAAATTGTGTTATTTTCTCGTTTTTTATTGTAATGATAAGAGGCACAAGAAGTAAACAAAAAGAGAATAACTAAACAGTGTATACAATTTAACCGTTTAATGGTTTCTTTTTCACTGATGTATAACATATAGTAGTTTTTACAAATATGAAAACTTACACCAATGAATCCAATGCCTTTAACACATATTTTATGTGAATTTTGAAATAAAGATTAATTTTAGATTGATTAACAAGTAGAAATGAAATTGCACGATAAAGTAAAGCTATACCGAGAATCAAAAAAATTATCTCAGGAGAATGTCGCATATAAATTAGGTTTAAACCAATCTCAATATTCAAGAAGAGAATCAGGTAATATATTATTTAGTGTAAAAGAGTTAGAATCCCTGAGTAAGCTTTTTGAAATCCAAACGTCAGATTTGCTAAATGATGAAACAATTATTTTCAATAACAAAGATCAAAAAAGAGGGAATTTCGGTCAATATATTACAATGCCAAATGAATTGATTCAGCAATATGAAAAGAGGTTACAAGAAAAGGATGAGTATATCGCAACATTGAAAGAACAGATTTCATTACTAAATGAGGCAATCAAAGAATTGAATAAACCTAATTGAAACAGTAGATTCAAAAGAATCATTGTTCGCGTTGTATTTAGCCTACACCCAAAATTGTGAAATCTATTTTTCGCTGAAAACAGCATAAACTGTAGCCTTTTGTCGTTTTTAAGTTTAAAATAAGGGTAATCCCCTATTGAACTTAAAATTGTGAGGTTATGAAGGTGTTTTATGTAAGGGTATCAACCCTTGATCAGAAGACGGATCGTCAGAGGATGAACGAAAAAGAGTTTGACCTGGTGGTGGAGGATAAATGCTCCGGTTCCATTCCCTTTTTTGAAAGAGAAGGAGGAAAGAAAATCAAACAACTTTTGGATAAGGGGATGTTGACCTCACTTTCGGTTTGGACGATTGACCGCTTGGGGAGAGACCTTCTAGATATCTTAAATAGTATTGAGTACCTCTCCAAACAAAAAGTAAAGATCCGGTTCATTCAACAAGGTTTAACATCACTTGATGAAGAAGGTAGGGAAAACCCTATCTCCAAAATGATCATCTCCATTTTGGGAATAGTTGCAGAAATGGAACGAAAGCAGATCAAGGAACGCCAACGGGAGGGTATTGAACTGGCAAAACTTCGTGGTGTTTATAAAGGAAGAGCCAACGGATCCAAAGAGGATATACGTTCCTTTCTTTCCAAACCCAAAGTGGCAAAAACAATTGAATACCTGAAAAAAGGATACAAAGCTTCAGAAATAGCACGAATTGTGGGCATTCATGTGAATACCATTACAAAGGTGAAGAAGATAGTTAAAATTGGTAGTTAAAAGTATTTATATAGAAATGACCAAATGAATAATCAAATCATATATCAATTTTGTTATCACAATTATTATAACGAGTATGATATGCTCTCACGTGTGAAATACACTATTGATGAACACACATCACAATTGAAGGGATTTTTCAGCCGCACTGATAATTTTGATTTTTTTAAAACTGACAAAGAAATAATTTTAATCGACATTGTTCCGGACTTTTTAAACCCCGAATTTTCAAAATTTCATTTTGAAAATTTTTCATCGGAAGAAAAAATGATTTTGTCAATTACTAGCAATGTTATCGATTACATGAAAAAGGACAAGAGTCATTTTGATACTTTGGTTGTCCAATTAATCCAAAGTTTCTGAAATCAAAGCATAAAAAAGTTCTCTTTACTTTTTTCAAAGAATATCTTATTGTTCAATTAAACAGTAGAAATGAATCAAGAATTAATTAAACATCTCAGATCAACATATGGCATTAATGTTAAAAAAATCGAAGTGATTGATAAAAACGATGTTTTTGATAATATCAGCTATAAATTGAATGATTTTTTCAATCGAAGTCCACTTAAGGATTACATGAAATATGAGCTGTCAGAGATAAATACTTTAGTTGAATCAAAAAAAGGGTTTTTTACCTTAAAACATCATCCATGTATAACATTCAGTTTAGAGGACGGCTCACATATCAGGTTTTCACCAAATCAGGAAAATGGGATAGAAATAACACGAGTTTATGTTCATGAAAGCAGTAGAAGATGTAAAATAGGAACCGCTTTGATGAATGCATTTAATTCTCTGTGTTATTACTCGATTGGACATCTTCCAAATATGACTCTCGAATGCACTGGCGCTATTGGATTCGGAAAAAATCAAAGTTTAACGCCATTAAATGATCAAATTCATTTTTTTGAACAATTTGGCTTCACAATCAAAAAGAAATCTAAAACAATTGGTTATGTTCTCATGGAATATAAGGAAATAGAGAAAGGATGTGATTTCCTCATGGCTTCATAAAATAGGTTTCCAAAATCCTCTGATAATGACGGATTCCGTCATATGAATTTAATAATGTTCTGTCTTCGCTTGGAATATCCTCTATTTTTCCGATTTCAACTCGTACATAAAGTATTTTCTTAATCCGAATAACCAATTCTTTTATTAGTCTTTGCTGATTTGCAAGTTCTTTCGACTTCAAGAATAAAATAATGTTAACCTCATCATTAAAAATTGAAGATCTGTAAAATCCCTCCTTAAAGTTGGATTTAAAAAACTCTCTATTTGTCATGCCAAGAAAAATATGTTGTGAGTTAGATAGTAGCCTATACCAAGCACTAACTCCTGAATTATTGAATTTCTTTAAGAAATAGGAGAGTTTAATGGTGATTTTCAAGAAGAACCATCCCTCATCATTTTGAATATCATTTAATATCATAGTGTATTCGTTTTCCAGCAAATTATTTCAATAATGGTACATATAGATTTCATATTTTTTAAAACACGTATTCTTTAGGCGAATCCAATAATGCCTTGTAAAGATCATTGGAGTAATACTTTTTTAATGATGGATTCTTCGGTGGTGAAGGTGTTTCTAATAATCTTACAGGCATTAATTCTGTAATAATATCTGTATAGCTTTGATTAGGTTTAAACTTTGTATCCAAATTACCTCCAATTTCATCAGTTACGAATGGTTTGATTTTATCCTTCAGTATCTCGTCTAAACCTTTTAAAGATCTTCCAATAATTAAAAATCTAAAAAATACCGTGTCAATATCAGGAACAGAACTTGGCTCCATTTCCAATGAAAAGATAATTTTCTTTATCCTCAGTTTTGACTTATGTAGGCTTAATTCAATTTTATCTAAAATGCTCTGAAATATTTTATTTATTTCCTCTTCATTCAATATCTCAATGTAAGTGTTAGAGTAATTCTGGTATACCTCAAGAACTATCATATCTGTTAACTTCTTTTTAAAATTCATAGAAAGGGTAATCGCATTGATCATGTCCTTTTTCAAAAAATATTTATATCCGTTCATAATTAATAAATATCAGTCAGTGTAGAAACTTACTTCCGTACAAGCTCACTCGCTAAAATTTTTTAAATAATCTTATTCGATAAGAAGGGTATCATGATTTTTTGAAAATTTTTGGCAGAATTTTTTTGGTATTTTCAATAAAAGATATTGAGTCGGCCTTTTTGGGGCTACAATTATCTACTGAATTTGCATACCCAATATGGGGGGTAGGACTGGGGCAGTAATCTGATTTTTCAAATAGAGAAGACTAAAAAAACAATCCTTTAGTTATGATTTTTCATCAAAATGATATCCCCAATGTTGTCCCCGAAAATAAAAAACCCTTGTAATCTATTGATATACAAGGGTTTACTTTTAACTTTCGCGGTCTGGACGGGACTCGAACCCGCGACCCCATGCGTGACAGGCATGTATTCTAACCAACTGAACTACCAAACCAATTTTCTTCGTATCCTATCAACAGCAGTTGAATTCAGAAATTGTGTAATGCTTTTCGTTAAAAGCGAAGACAAAAGTAAAACAAATTTTATTTTCTCCAAAGAAAGGACGAAAAAAATCTAGGAAAGTTCGGTTCAGTATTTCATTATTGTGAATACGGTTGTCTTGGATGGTCCATGTAATTGTATGTAATAATTTCCTTTTTCTTCGGGTATGTGGATCTTAGTGGCTGCATCTTCTCCGATCAAAGTGGTGAATAAAGATCTGCCTGAGGCGTCGAAAAGCTCGATCGAACGAAAATCATGTCGAAAATGTTCACGAAACTATGTTGGCAAGACTCCTTTTAAGCAGTACTTTCAGTTAAAACGATTGGATGTTCAATCGAAAGGGTTCAATCCTATCTCAAAGAAAGCAAAAGAGAAAAATCAGATCGTTGCAATTGTTTTGCCTTGACCCAATATGCGCATGAACTGCAAATGAGAGATGATGCCACCGGAAAAAGTGGTTTGGGATGGTTTTAGATCATGCTTCTTTAACACGGCGTAAATGATCTTGCTGATCTCCGGATAATAGACATGCGGCGTTTGAGGAAAAAGGTGATGTGCGATGTGATTGTTAAACCCACCAAAAATAAAATTCGCTGTGCGACTAAACGGATAGAAGTCGTTCGAACTGGTGATCTGATTCTTTACCCAGCTCATCTGAATCACAAGATCCTCATTGTTCTGTGGATAAGTGGTACTTTCAACGTGGTGAGTGATCAAAAACGTAAATGCCAGAAAGAGCGATTGGATTACATGTAAGCTGATGAATACGGTCAGAATGATCCATAGGGGTTGACTCGAAAAAGCTATTGGAATAACAAGCATGTAGGCGAGGTAAAGTAACTTTCCAAGCCAGAAACTTAGATGATGCTTCACATTCTTCCGGGAACCTGTATAAAGAACGATGGGATCTTTTATAAAAATCCAGAAGAGCGAATAAAAGGCATAGATGAAAGTTGCATAAATATGCTGAAAACGATGGATCGGCAGATGAGGACTTGAAGGACACATGCGAAAGATCCATAATATTTGAAGGTCGGGATCGATCTGATCTACGTTGGGTGCAACGTGATGTGCTTGAATATGACGTTCTTTCCAGGCAGATCCGTGCGCTCCCATGAGTGAGTAGATCAAATTAAAGAGAAGATCATTCAGTTTTTTCGATTGAAAAACCGTATCATGTGCCAGGTCATGGGAAAAGTTAAAGGCAAACAAGAGTGATGAAAAACCAAAGATGAGGTAGCTTGCACAGAACAAAAAGGATGAGTCAAAAAAGAAGATACCAGCGTAACCCAGCGCAATGATCGTGAAAAACAGAATGAATTTCAGC
>Ga0172367_10007376_pt1 | contig 12622 bp, 12 predicted proteins | sample Lak10m_FD_114542 | JGI IMG/M metagenome (GOLD analysis project Ga0172367, IMG submission 114542) | Freshwater microbial communities from Kabuno Bay, South-Kivu, Congo - kab_022012_10m | ecosystem: Environmental > Aquatic > Freshwater > Lake | place: Democratic Republic of the Congo: South-Kivu...
ATTTCCACAAGGTCGAACAGCTTCATAATGAGCGCATCCTTTTCGGCTGCGCTCATCTGATCCAGTTCGGCTGGGGTGGGACGTTGGAGGTTTTTCATAGGGGAGGAAGATTAGCAGAAAATTTGGGGTGAGTAGTTACTTTCCATTTTCACTACTTTACTTATCTGCATCAGAAGTTAGGGCTATATCATTATTCTTTCTCATCAACAGGAAAACCTCGAATTCAACTATTGCGTTTGTTTTTCCCCGGCTTGTATCATCTAACTCTTTCAAAGTAAATGCAAGTCGGCATAGATAGCTATTTTGTATCCTGCGATGAGAAACAAGGCAAATTCCGGCGTTCCTACTCTTTTCGGATTGAACGTCGATGACTGAGTGTGCGTCACCAATTTTCAATCTACCGTTAGTCAGTCCCAATGCTTGGTTGGCTGAAATAAGAAATGAGACTGGCGCACCATGATCGAAATCACTTTGGGCGAGACTGAAGGCCTCAAGATCTCGCCCTCCGTTTTTGGTTTGATAACAGAGTGTGTCGGCCGCGAACGCCTCTGGGTTCAAAGTGAGGTAGCCTAAACGCAGGGATCCCAGATCCACATCCCGCCAATGGAGACGGTAACTTAGTGTGATGCGGCCCTTTGTCTCGTCGATTCGCCATTGCTTTTCCACCAACCCAAGCGCAGTCTTGATTGCACCTTTGATCAGTACTGCTCCATCTTCCCATTCAACTGCAGGCTCAACTGCGTTAAGGTCAGTCACCTTTGGTCGCCCCGGCGACTCGAACACTAGATGGCCGCTGTAGAAGTCAGCCGCCCATTGGATGTCGTCGTAGAACCCGTGATGCAACGTTCCACACAGGGCGAGTTCGCTTACTGTTAGATCAATGAGGGACTCAAGCGCAAGACCTCGAAGACAGTTCAAGCGAACTTTAAACCGCCTTCCTTCAATATCTAGAAACCTGCCTTTTCGCACAACATTCATTCCATCTCTTGGCGATTCGGATCTGGCTGGGACGGCACTAATATTTTCAGGATGGGTTTCGTTGACCTGCCACCTTTCGGCAAATATATTCAGGCGGGCTCGGTATTCGACCCAACGCGCCTCGGTGATGTGAGTACGGAAATCACTACTCCACAGATAGCACAGTTCGGTCCAGTCCGATTCTGTTGCAATCGCACTTGCCGCCATCGCCTCGAAAATTTTCCAGCACTGGGTGTTGATTCCCAAGTCGTCGCGCCCGGTTACAGCCCAACGCAGCAAGTTGTATTTGTCTTGCTTCTTTACTGGCACGGGGTGAGCCGCTGTTTCAAGGTGGAGTCGATTGCCTGCTCCCGGCAGATCCATTATCTTGAGTACGTCACTGGGTGCCACCATTTCCAGGTCGGGATTCTCCTGCAGCGCCTCATACATCGCTTCGATGCGCTGCCATTCACCAGAGGCGTGCAGCGGTGCCTCTGTCATGTAGCGGCCGGGCCTGAAATCGAAAACCTCGACATCATTGCCATAAATTGGAAACGCCCTCGTCGTCGCCCCAATGTGAGCCAACACGTAGGCGAGATACTCATCCAACGCCATCTCGCCATGAACATATCGCTGTACCTTCTGGAACGAAACGGATTTGTTCCAGATGAGCGGTATCTCAGTACCACCAGTTCCGCAGGCATACTGAGGCAGATAGCGCCACTCCGCGTCCCACTCAGGATGAGCCCTTGCGGGGTTGTTCCACTCCATGATTAGGGCTTCATAGCCCGCTTCGAGGTACAAAGGGACGAGGCCAGCCGAGTAAGCCTGCTCGTTGACTAGCGCGATTTTGGGACGTATTCCCAGCAGAGCTTCGTAGCGTTGCATGCCGATACGAAAATTGGCCACATTGACTTCAGCTGGCACCAAAGGGCCAATTACCTGCGCGTAGCCACAACCGATGAATTCGCAAGGTCCGTTGGTCACTAAGTTTCGCAACTCAACCAGCCATGCGGGGTCGATTGCTGCGATGGTTTCCAATGTCCAAGCAGATGCCTCAATACCGAAAGGCAATTGGTGTTCACGGGCCAATTTAAGCAACGGCCAGTAGCATCGCTCCACCACCTTAGGCCGCTGATCTACTTCTATAGCTGAGTAGGCAAGGTTCAAATGAAAAATGGAAAACGCTTTGATTTTCATGATCATGTTTTATTCAGGTTCGCTACTTCAGTGCAAAAACGATGGGCACCCGATTTGTCTAGTAAGACCCGCGAACGCTGAGACAATTCTTTTGCCAGCAATTCATCATTCATCAAGTCTAGTAATAACTCTGTAGCTTCAATTTCATCGCGCGCTACCAAGGTTGTTCCCAATTTGCTGATTGCTTCGAGTTCAGGCAAATCCTTGCCGTTGTAAGGCGAGAACACTACGGTCGGGATACCAAGGTACAACAGCTCGAAGAAGCTCACTCCGAACACTGTCACGGCGTAGTTGGACAACTGCATGAGGGGTCCGAGTCCGGCGGGGGCCAAGTGATGGTGAATATCGATTCTTGGTGATTGCGGCAGGCACGGCATGCCAGCAAAGGGCCCGGTTACCCAATGCAGTTCAGTGCTTGGCGGTAATGCATTGTTCAGTTGGCTAGGCCACGTCTTACCGAGCGACGTAACATCACTGCCCCCAGTCAAGGCTAGTACCCGTGGTCCCGGTCGCCAGTCTAAGGGCACCTCCCGAATGTTGAGAAGAAAGCAATCCCACCCATGAACGATCGGGATGCCATCAGTCAAATCAGGTGGTGGGTCGAAGAAAAACGACGGGTGAAAAATCAAGTCTAGCTTCTGCCTAAATCGAAGCAGTCCATCGATCGCTACCAAGCGGCATGCTGAGGTTCGAAGGCCATCAAGCATGACATCGAAGGCAACAGGAATCTTTTGAGGATGTAGATCGAACACAACCACATCCAAGTCATCTAATAAGTAGATATCTTGAACGCTACTAGCCAGATCCTGTTCCGGACCAATGATTCTGTGCGGGAACTCAGAAAGATCATAATTTGTGACAATGTCACCTTGGATCAATAACTGGACGACTGCACTAAGCTCATGCTTGAACGCCCTGGCGGCTACAAGCACTCTCGTCAGATGGCCAAGACCGACACCCGAGCCAGCATGGCACACGCATAGAATTTTCATGACTGCCTGAAGCCTATCTGGCGAGGTGCAATCCGACCCGAGTTGTCTTGAGCGGACGCAGACCATCGGACGGATCGGCGCGCCATTCGCGGTCCGGTAACTCTGATGGCACAGGCTCTTTAACACCATTACCATCGGCGGCGAAGCCTTTCGCTACATCGCGGATGACGGAGCCGATCTGATCTGGCAGCCAACAGTGCCCCGCAGAGTATTCTTCACCCTGTCCATCTAGATCGAGGTGGAATTCGATTACTTTGGCACCCCATCGATTGATGGCACGATTGACCACGGCTGGCTCCACAGTGTGGTCAGACCAACCCACCTCGCATCCCGTGGCGTGGCGAATGGTTTCAATAGCAGCTAGGTTGGCCTCTTCGTGGGGCGTAGGATAGGCTGACGTGCAATGCAAAAGCACGGGTGCCGAGCAGCCGTTGAGTTTTAAAACGTCCACGGCATGCAAAATCTCCGGCATGGTTGCCATACCAGTGGAAATCACCACGCGCTTTCCCGTTCTGGCACAGGCCGCCAGCAGGTCGTCCCACAACAATTCGTAGGAGGCAATCTTGTAGAAATCAACATAGGGCTCAAGTTCACGTACCGCATCAATATAGAACGGCGTGCATGAGAACTCTATGTCCAATTCGTGGCATCGCTGCGCCAGAGATGGCAGGAACTCGATAGGCAACTCCCAATTTTTACGACGCGCCACTTCTTTGTCAGGCAAGGCTCCAGCGAAGAAAAGTTGGTCGACGCGGAAAAGCTGAAACTTGACCGCCGAACAACCGGCATCCGCAGAACGCTGTATGAACTTTAAGCAGCGGTCTAGATCCCGGGCGTGGTTGCTTGAGACTTCGGATATGAATTGAATCATGTGAACTTAACCTAATATGTTGCCGCCGCCTGCTAGCCAGCCACCATCGACGTAGAAAGACTGACCAGTGATGTACGAGGAGGCGTCTGACGCCAATAAAACGGAAATGCCAGCTAGGTCATCAGGCCTGCCTGCACGCCCCATCGGGATAACCTCCAAGAAGCGCTTTGCCTTGCTCTCGTTTTTGAAGACATCCTCCGTCATCGACGTGAGGAACCTCCCTGGCCCGATGCAATTTACAGTCACGCCATGGGGTGCCAATTCCACGGCCAAGGTTTTAGCCAACTGACGGATGCCCCCACGACTGGCGGCATAGGCTGCGATATTGGGGATGCCGATCTCGGACGTCAGCGAAGTAATCATGATGATTCGGCCGACCTTGCGGTTCACCATGTGCTTCGCCACGGCTTGCGCACAATAAAAGGCGCCGGTCAGATTTACCTTGATTATCTCGTTCCATTGCGCGTGATCGAAGGACAGCGCCGGACTACGGTGCTGAATGCCGGCGGCGGTGACGAGTATGTCGATGCGACCGTGTCTCTCCATCACCGAAGCCACCATGGCATCAATCTGGACTGCGTCGGAGACATCGGCCACGATCGACATTGTCCGATCCGGAGAACCCAGTCGGGCCTGCGCCTCATCTAGCTTGGCTGCACGGCGGCCTAGCAAAACGACTAAGGCACCTGCATCCAGGAATGCCTTGGAGATAGCTGAGCCCAAGTCACCAGCGCCACCGGTAACGATGGCGACCTTGCCCGACAGCGAAAAGGGATTGCTCATTTCTTATTTCAACTCGGTGTGATTGCCCCACCAGGCATTCTTGGTCCAACCGCCGTCAACGACTATCTGCTGACCGTTGATGTGCCTAGCTTCATCGGAAGCCAGAAACGCAATTGTTGAGCTAACGTCCTGCAAGTCGCCAATCCGGACATTGGGTGTGCGAGACAACATGCCTGCCGGATTACGCTCGTCTTGGCTTAGGAACCACTGTGTGCGAGGTGTCATGATCGGCCCTGGAGCCACCGTATTGACCGTAATGCCGTAATGACCCCACTCAACCGCTAGCGCTCGGGACAAACCCTCAACACCAGACTTTGCCGTGTTGTAGAGCGTACGATAGGGGTAAGTGGCCACATTGTGAAAGCTGGTCAGGTTAATGATGCGACCATGGCCTTGCTGGATCATCGTTAATCCGAATGCGCGGCAGGCAAGGAACACCCCATTCAAGTCTGTGGCCAATAAGGAACGCCAGTCGGATAACGACGTAGCCTCAAACTTGCCGGTCGCGGCCGATGCGGCGGCGCAGGTTACTAGGATATCCGCCTTTACGTGTTTAGTAAGGATATGCTTAGCGACCTGAGTGACCGAAGTCTCATCGGTCACGTCGCAGACTTCGAAACTGGCACGCCCAATTGTCGGGTGCTCCAGTTGTGCCACGGCAGTCCCGAGTTTGTCGGTTGACCGTCCTAGCAAGACCACATGCGCACCCTGTCCGTGCAAGGCTTTCGCCGCTGCCAAGCCCAAGGCCCCGCTACCGCCAGTAATGACAGCTGTTCGTCCGGTCAGATCAAACACTTAAATTTTCTCCCACGACTGCTTCTTGCATACATAGGCCCACACGTAGTGGACTGTCGATCCGGGTTCACCTACAACGGGGTGGTAGCCCATAGGAATGGTACTGAAGGTGTGGTCCTCGACAAACCAGGAGTCTTTCACAGGAGAGTTGTCGTACCAGACGCCTTCGCCCACCTGGATGGCACGGCTCTTCCCGCCAGAGATCAGGTAAAAGAAGACTTCCTCGAACCCAGGTTCCAGGTTCAGCTCGAAATCATGGGGTAAGCTGGACCATGTGCCGATGCCACGGTGCTTCGTGATGCCGATACGCAGTTCTGGCGCTGGACCTTTGGGCGTCAAATAATGAAAAACATCACGCTGTGCATTGCCCTCACCAACAACAATGTGGTGAGAGTCAGCATTCTGGATTATTGTTTCCACGCTACCCGAGCGGTGCACTACCTTGCTAATGTCCTGCCCATCCAAGTAAATCTCTGCAACTTCCTTGTCGGTTGTGAAGACAAGCTTCGAATCGGCCCCCTCCACTTTGAGGACATCCAGTCTGATCTCGTTGGACCATTTATAAGACATATTGGTTTACCTTTAGGTTCATAAGTGAAAGTTGGAGCGACTGCTCCCGGTTGAAATCAGTGCCTAGAGCAAACTGGCGCCCAATACAGTCCTTGGCATTCGGCAAAATTTTGGCCGCGATAGATGCATAGAGGTTAGGATTTTTGAACTCAAAAAAAGCGTGCCAAGCATTTAAATCCAATGGTTTTCCCAATGCTAGGTGGATTGCCCCTGCATGGAAGTCGGCACCACGTGCAGGCGTCGTCGCAGAACTGTCCCACCCCCCGGATAGACGCGGCGTCATCTCGATAATGATGGGCCCTTCACCGGTAAGCATAATATCGGCCTTCAATACATGCCCTCCCTTTTCCTCGCCCATGCCCAGAGCCAGCCCAGCCGCCTTGATTTGCGCGTGTATCTCCTCGCGAACCGCCACTGGGTGTTGCGCGGGATTGATATGGCCAACCTCAACACCCCAGTTGATTTTCATGTCTCGGTACTGCGCCAACTGGGGAAAGAACATAAGGTCTGGCGCGAAAAGACGATCAACCCAGTTGAGCCAATACATTTGACCGTTGTACCAGAGAGTCTCAACGGAAAGCTCGGAAATACAATCTTGGCGAGGCACTAGCGCCTCTTCGATCAGCGCTACACCCGTGGTGCCTGCCACTACCGCCGACTGGAAGACAGGTTCGGTCAGTTCGTCAACCGCATTGATTCGGGCAAAGCCACGGCTCCCGGAATTGTCCGTGGCCTTGATTACACCCTGTCCGCCCAACTCGGCAATGAACGATTTTGCTTCCGCGAGATCAAGAACGCACTTGAACTTAGGCTGCTTTATTCCGGCCTTAGACAGGATCTCTCGGGTCAGGTTCTTCTGGCGGCATGCCTTTGAAATGTCTGGCGAGATACCTTGAAGCCCCAGGTGCCTGCTAAGTACAGCTACGGTGTAGTGGCAATCGGCTGCTAGAGTCACGACTGCCTTAATATTGAACTTCTGAACAAGATCGCGAGCCGCTGTGAGATTGCTATCGACATCAAACGTGTCGAAGGCCAAGAACTCGTCGGCGTATTTTGCACACACGCACAAGGGGTTGAGATCAGTCACAATCAGCTTGTATCCAAGCGCAACGATGCGGTTTGCGGCCGACTCTTGCATCGCGCCGCCGGCGAACAGCCATATGGCATTTTCTTTGCTCATTAGTTAGCTTTCAAGACCGAAAAGTAGTACTTGCGTAGCGCCAAAGTCGAACCTTTTTGCCAATTTATCGTATGCCGTTTTATATGGTTCACCAACATGCTTAATAAAAGCATTGGCACCAAAAGAAGCTTGCGCCAAACATAAGAAGCCCTCATCTTCGAATAGATTAATTAATGCTCTACGTGAAAATAAATGTAAATGCTCAACAACCAGATAGTGTGCGTATGCATCTCCCATGTAAATTGCCAATTCACCAAAGTTTGGAGTTTGGACAAGCACCTCCCCCCCTCCTTTTAAAAGTGATTTGACTTTTTTTACAATACTCCTTGGGTATGGCACATGCTCAATAACATCCCACAGCGTTATTAAATTAAAGCTATGACCCTCTAATCTTTCGATATCGCTAGTGCAGTTAAAACCATTACTAATAGCTTCATTTACCATCGAAACACCAATGTCGTAACCATGTAGATTGTCCTTTTTACAGCCATTACGAGCAAGCCAATCCAGAAATACTCCATTTGCGCAACCATAGTCTAAAACGGTGTGATTTTGTTCGATCAAATTACCTATACTCAATTTCACATCAGCACATGAATACCGATATTCGATAAATACCGTCTCTTTATATTCCTCAGAAAAACGAACTTTGTGACTAACCCCAGAATCACCTCCATCCACCAAGTCCATATTTAGATAATTTGAGTTGTAGTATTCTACGAGTTGATCTTCAGTCGGGTAGGGATCTATATGAGCGCTTCCACATCCTTCACAAAAAGCCCAGTTGGAAATGAAATTTGCAACCTGTTTTGTTTCCAAAACATTGCCAGATGAAGATCCACATATGCGGCATGAGTTTTCCATTACTCCCATCGCTGCCCAATAGTGTACATCCAAAAAAGCCTGTTTTCCCTGTTGCCATCAGGGTTCCAGCCACTTTCTGCCTGTCCAGTTTCAGGGGGAAAAGGGAGTAGTTAGTGCTCTCTTTGTTGTAGGATGATCATTTCTTGGCCTTTCCAAACATAACAACTTCACGCCCGATATTCTGGTTTGCGAAACTGGTGTATAAGTCCGACAGACCGTCGCCCATCCCGGACTGGATCATTGCTTTCTCAAAGTTCATTCGTCTTGTGTGGCATGCCCGGCCCAAGGAGTCGTTACCCACGTAGTTATCGCCCATCAGCAGAAACAGGTCTATGGGGAAAGTTGACTCTTGATGAAGAACCTCGAAACCACATCGCTGTAACAGCACCGCTAGCGTTTTGAAATCATAGTAGTTGATATGGTGCGGCGGCGCCACCCACCATGGGTTGAAGCCCAAGTGCTTTTCCAGGATCAGCTGGAAGGGGTTGAAATCATTCGGAACAATGATGCAGATCAGCCCACCGGGATTCAATCGTGAATGCGCCAAGTTGAGTAATTCGGCTGGTGCCGGGATGTGCTCAAGCACCTCCCCCATGTTAATGGCATCAAAAGTACCTAGTTTCGGCGCGGTTTCTTCCGAAAAGAAAATGTTCTCGATATCGAGCCCCAACTTCTGACTGTGCGTAGCCGCTTCAGTTGATGGCTCTACCCCCTTTACTTGCCAACCTCGCTTCTGGCCATTCAACAGAAAGAAACCAGGGCCCGATCCTATATCCAAAAGCTTGCGTTGTGCAGCTGACAAATGCTTTTCGAATATTTCGTATCGGTGTGTATACACGGTATTCCACCAATCCAAATCCTGACGGTATCGCTCTAAGTACAGTGGTTTTTCCAGAGTGTAGTATTCGTGGCGATAGGCTGTAATCAGTTCCTCTTCGGTGGGGATCGGCACCACGTGCTTGAAACCACAGCATTCACAATCAATTACGTCAAACGGGTTGACGGACGCGACGACGGGGCCCTCATGGTCTTGCCATTTCTTGTTAAGTCCAACTGACATCCTCTTACTCCTTGGTCAGCCGTTGAAAGCCAGCGTGGTGCTTCGGTGTGTCCAGATCGTTGCATTCAGGGTCAGCCACCAACTTGGCGAACACCCGTGCAACAGCGGACTCATACAAGGCGAGGACATCGGCTTGGTGAGCCAAAGACGGCTTGAACTGCCGGAACCCAAGGAAGCCCTCCTTGAGCATTTCAATCGTGAAACGTGTGTTCATGCCCATTGGATGTCGTGCCTTGAATGAGAATGCCGCCAAAGACGGCAGTCCGGTGACATTCAGGTCCAGACCAGTGGCTTGCGCATTACGCTGCCAGATATCCTTGACCTGATTGCCGATCGCGATGATGTGCTGATCGACCGATACACGCTGATACTTTTTTAACGTTGCGAGTGCCGCCGTTGGACCGATGCGATCTGTCCAGTTGGTGCTGGAAATGAAGGTTGTCTGCGCAGCCTGCATCACCTTTTCGGTACCCAAAATGGCCGACATGGCGTATCCATTGGCCATACTTTTGGCAAAAACGGCGATGTCGGGATGCACACCGTAATTGCGATGGATACCCCCGGCACACATTCGAAATCCACTAGTAATTTCATCGAACAGCAGCACGGCACCTATTTCTGTGGCTAATTCACGCAGTGCCTTCAGATAGCCTGCCGGCGCGTCCTCGCCACGGGCTGGCTCAATGATGATGGCGGCGATCTTGCTTTCCTGTCCTTTAACTTTTTCGCGCAGTGACTCGATATTGTTTGCATCGAAAGGTATTGCAGTCCCAGTTAGCCCCCGGGGTACGCCATTAGGTTCGAGCCCCGGCATAAGTTGTCCATCCAACCCTGTACCATCAGATAAATTGGCGGCAAGATACCAATCGTTCCACCCATGGTAACCACTGAATAGTACAGTGTCTCGCTTTGTGTGCGCCCTGGCGATACGTACAGCCAAGCCCATGGCCTCGCCACCGCTACGTGCGTATCGAACCATACCGAACCAGGGATGCAGTTCTATTAATGCCTCGGCCAGTTCCACCTCTTCCGGGCAGTTCAATGAGCTATTAACTCCACTACGTACTGCATGAACGACCGAATCATCGACCTCATCGTCGGCATAACCCAAAATGCAGGCACCCACGGCCATGATGGACATGTCGATGAATTCACGTCCGTCTAGGTCCCAAACACGACAGCCCTTGGCCTTGGAGTAATAGGAAGGCCAAACCTCCGGCGCAAACATCTCTGGACGCTTTGATAATAACTGCGTACCGCCGGGAATGAGTTTTTTTGCCTTAGCATAAAGTGCAACACCCTGACCGACCTTCAGTTCATTAAGACTATACATACATTTCTCACTAAGTTATTCCGCTATTATTATCTACAAACGACGATTCATTTCGTTTCTGAAAGAGACCGATCTGAATCCGTCCAGGCCAGTCGTCCTGTCCCCCAATCTAACCCGATTGATTCGATGGGTTTCCTTAAGTCTGGGTTGTTATCCCAAAAGTCAATAATATCAGAAACTAAAATAAGGCTATTTTTTTGTTTCAGCGCTTTATAAACTTGCTGACAAAAAACTAAGTCTTCTGCATAATCGACAGTCAGTCTAACCTCAGGCCGCCTCAGGTTCAAAGGTAACTCTTTGAATAAAAGCTTGAACTTCTCTTGGTTTTCACAAATAAATGACGTAACTAACTCGCTTCTGTTTCTACTGTTACCTTCAAGATGGCTACGTTTTAACGCACTGGTTTTAATCAATTCATAGCCGGTACCCTCCGGTATATCCTTATACCCCGCCCAGTCATAATCACCCGACAGAAACTCAGCGATTAACTGGTCAGCATGCTCGCTAACGACAAAAGGACCTTCTGTTGTAATCCGGAATATATGCGTTATATCATTAGCCTCAGCTGTCTTAATCATGCGATCGAGGACATCATTTTCACTACCAATAAGGTAGGGAAGGTCCATATTCTTGGCTAACTGTATAAACCCATAGTTTTCATCGCCCTCTGCTATCGCAAGAGCTATGGTTCTAATTGATTTCATACTCTTTAAGTATTCAATAAGCGACTCTATAATAGTTATTCCATTTGGAGTTAAGCGCTGAAGCGGCTTTCCATAGAGTCGCCCCCCTTGTACTCGACAAGCCAGAATAGCATCCACAGTATTATTCACACTAATCCCTCCTTTGTAACAGCCTCATCAATGGAAAAATCATGTTTAGCAATTTTCCCGACAGCATCACTGAAATTAATTAGCCCAACACTTGGATCGCCTATTCGTTTAACGGTAAGCATATCCATAGTGAAAGCATCCCCCTTCTTAATCGCTCTTTTTGCAACTAAATACTTCTTTGAAGTCCTTCTATATCCTGCCTCGATTTTATTGAAATCAGTAGATACATCTCCAATAGACATTGCAGAGTGCCTTAGGTAATCTATTGCAATATCTAACTCCTTTGGAGTCAAAGCCGACTCATAATCTTCCCAAGCCTTTGATCGGTCTAATATGACATGTTTTTCTATAGTCGCTGCACCGAACGCCAAAGCGGTCGATGATGAATATAATCCCATCGCACTGGAGATCTGAACATTTCCATCAACACATCCCGGTGAATGATCTGAGTAACCTACAGGGACTCCAAATTTCTTTAACTCTTTGATTTTTGCAAAATGCGAATCCTGTAAAGGTGTTGGACAAGCTTGAAAACCGTGCATCAACGTTATATCCAATTTAGAATTCTTCTTAAGTATTTCCACCGCTTGTTGTATTTCAGAATCAAAACAACCACCAACCCCCATATATATAGGAACCCCTAACGCGCTTACCGCAGTTAAGAAAGGAATATTTGAAACGTCGGCTGGGTGTATCTTCAACGCATCAGCGCCGAATTCAACCATTTTTGTTGCAGACTTCTCACCAAACACCTCAGCAACAGCTCTTTTTCCGGTCCTTTTTATTCGTTGAACTAAATCGGAGAGTTGACCATCATTAAAACGTAGTTTATTAAAGAAAGAATAGTTAGAGTTTTCAGGCGTAGCAAGCTCCTCTACGAACACTACCTGAAACATCACCATATCCACCTGCGTTTCCCCAAGTGAATCAATTATTTTCGACAAAACATCAAAACTTCCTTCATAAGACTGAGCAATTTCGGCAATTATATTCATTGAAAACTCCAATTAAATAAGTGATATTACAATATACATGGCTAGTGCGTAATATCTTCAAGATATTTTTTACTCCCATCCCCCTCGAAAAGTGTACAATGCCCTCAAAGGTTGAGCTTCTGAAGAGAAGAAGCGGAGGATGTCATGAACAGAAAAATTCGCGCCAGCCAGCTGGCACCCAAAGATGTC
>Ga0172367_10007381_pt1 | contig 12612 bp, 15 predicted proteins | sample Lak10m_FD_114542 | JGI IMG/M metagenome (GOLD analysis project Ga0172367, IMG submission 114542) | Freshwater microbial communities from Kabuno Bay, South-Kivu, Congo - kab_022012_10m | ecosystem: Environmental > Aquatic > Freshwater > Lake | place: Democratic Republic of the Congo: South-Kivu...
GACCCCATAACAGACGTGGCTTATAGAGATGTGAGATCAAGAGCTACATTTGGAGCTACTGGTGACGGTTATGGTATCTATGATATATGGGGAAGTGGAATACCAACCTCTCCGACGGGTCCTTTTGGATATCACGTTGTAGATAACACTGTTCTTGCCCCGCAGGTGGGTTCTTTTTATATAAGCAAACCTCAGAACTCCTCTAATATAAGGTATTTCGTAGATCTTTCTTCCGTTAGTAACTTTTACACCGATTCTATAACATTTTCTCTACCGTCAACATGGGCAGGCGGAACAGCAGCTTACGTTAAAATACCAGGCTACCAATCATCACCTCCTTCAAGTAGCGCTTATCCTTTATATGGTCCGGACTATGTAAACGAATATAAGATATTCATTGACTATGGAAGATTCACAACAGGAACAAATCAGGGTATAGATAAGAAAATAGTTGGTGTAGTTTGGGATCAATTAGGAAATCCTCCCCCTGGATCATCCTCACCAACAATAGCCCAGAAATTTTTAACATTCACAAGGCCTTGCTATTTCTTTGAAATTATATACCATTTCAACAATAGCAATCAGGTGGTTGCTTTTATTAAGACCTGTAATGGACAAAGCACACCAATACAGATAACAAACTATACCTCAAAACCCCCAGCACAATTTTCTCTGGTTCCTAATTAAATTATTGAATAAAGTAATGAATTTTTTAAAATAGATAAATATGATTGAATTAACAATAGAGGAAAAAAACTATATTCTATCACTTTCAAAAACCTATAAGAATCTTCATTCTGAAATAGGCGAAATAGAGGAGATGATGAAGAATTTTTCTGAGAAAGCTCAAAAACTATTAAATGAGCTAGAATCCAAAAGGGAGGAAGAACTATCTTTTCTAGAGGATTTGTCAGAAAAATACGGAACAGGACAAATAGATCTTTTCTCTCTAAAATGGAAAAAAATAGAATCGGATGAAAAAATTAAACACACTGCTGGAGAAGAATAGCAGCTATAAAGAGAAGATCTACTCTTTCTTAAAGAAGAATGGAGCCATAATAGGTGTTATTATACTGGCTTTACTTCTACTAAGGCAGTGCAATGTTTCTGGTAGATTGGAAGAAGAAGCTAAAAGAGAGCACAATAATTACCTCGCAGCACAGGACTCCGTTAGGTTCATTTTAAATAAAAATGGAAATGCGGTCTACGAAAAATCCGCTTATGAACTTAAAATGTCTGAGCTTTCTAAGGAGAACAAAGAGCTTATAGAAAAACTGGATCTTTCCAGAAAGAAAACACCAGAGGTTGTTATACAAACGGTGGTTAAGTATGTTGAAATTTTCAGGGACGTCCCAACGAGGGTTCATAAAGATTCAACAGGTCAAGAATTTATAACATTCCTGCACAACCCCCAATTACCAGGTGAAAACTCTTTGAAGTTATCTGGAAAAATACCATATGACATAAAGATCAATCAGGATCCGAATGATCCTAAGATAGTATCTGCTTCCCTGTTTTCAAAGCCCGCTGAGATAAACATCGACCAAAAAATATCAATAGTTTCTGGATTATACAGGGATCCCAAGACAAAAAGGCTAATGACTAGGGTTTCTACAGACTATCCGGGGATAACTTTCTCTGATATAAATTCATTCCAGATTAAGGATACACCGGAGAATAGAAAAACTCTTATGCAGGAAAGAAAAAGATTCGGAATAGGATTGAATGCTGGATTTGGTTATGTAGCAAGTCCTCTTGGAATTTCTCCAGGAATCTATCTTGGAGTTGGTTTTCACTTCTCCCCTAAATTTTTACAAACAGACGGTTTTAAATAAATCTATAGAAAGTGGCATACAGTACAACATCTAAATTCGTTCAGCTTACACCTTATCTTTTAATGGAGTGGATGTACGCTGACCAGCCGGACCCCGAAACTTACCCGGTTAATACGGGAAGCACAACTGTCGGGTTTAATAAAATGGTAAATGGGTACATAACTGCCATAGTGAATAACTCATCTATAGTACCAACAAACCAAATTTACAATCTTGATGTAGACTATGAGATCACCCACAACACGGCGGAGAACAGTGTAGTACAGATAGCTACGAACTCTTTCGTTACTCTGGATCCTGGTTTAATTATACCATTCAATGACTTTTCTGACGAATTAACTCCAACAAATGAGCTGGAGATAAATTTTCCGGGGAATATTCAGGTTGTATATGATTCGATAAGATATCACATAGTAGCTGGTTATAATCTCTCTAATATAGATGGTATTATAGTAAATGTCAAGTATCAGGACATCAATCAGACTTATGTTACTTTCTCACAGATCCTTATTCAAAAAGGAACCCAGCAGGTTTACACGCTTAATCCAACACCTTTAAAAATAGGTGCAAATATCTATGATAGGTATCTTGAGGTTAAGGTTCCTAGCTTAGCCGATATGAATAACAAATATCAGGCTGCTGCAGCTTCTTTTAGAAGTCAAACCCTAGCTGGTCTAACGAGTCAAAGTGGAAGAGGATATGTTTACGGAGCTCCTATCAGGATTGAATTGTGGACCGTAAGAAATAAGGTGGACTATTTAGGGTATGAGAGATATGAATCGGAATTAACTTCCGCACTCTCCCTAGAAAGTGAGGATCCCTTTAGCAATATTGGAGCCGTTATCAAGGAGTCAACATCCGGACAATTCTTCGAATATTTTGCAACAGACAATGAGGGATTCGTAGAGGATTTTATCCTTTTCCAGAATTCTATAGGAAACAACTACTACATCAATCATCAAATAGAAATATTAGAGCAAATTGGTGTTGCTGTTATAACTACGAACACTTTTCAAACAATACAGACCACTGGTTTTGATGTTCCTAATTTCTATAGACCTATAATTAAGAATGCCGCAGTTGCTGCTAGTTTTACCCTCAAGTACACTATGTCCCTTGTTAACACAGTGGACAATTCTAGGATAATCAGAATAGGAACTTACACATCTAACAGTCCTAGTCAGTGGGGACCTAATATAACCCCAATACAGCTTAGTACATTCCCGCAGTCGATGAAGATCTATAACAAGATCTATAATCAAGCTCCCTTGAATGTACCGGGACCATCTAACCCTGTTCCAGTAGAGGTTGTGAAAGTAAACAACGTCTTTATAGACAGCAGAAGCGTTACCACAACGAATGTTCCTTTGATAATAAGAGGACCAAGCGTTCAGAATGACACATCATCCGAACCAGCCGTTGCTCGTCCATCTGGAACTATGGTTATAGATGTAACACCTTTTGATAACTACTATAAATTCAAAATGTATAAAAGCGGATCTGATTCTGCCCCTGTAGAGATAGATCTTGGCGATACAAGTAATTATAAATTGGTTTTTATAGATAACACAGGTAAGAAGATATACGTGCCATCTTTACAGGATAGAAACTTAGCTAATCCTTCTAAGGGTGAGGTTGCATTTAGAATGGATGATTCAATAGCTTCGACAATACTACAGTTAAAGGATAGAAGATTTTTCGTAACACAGGGCGGTGATCCTGTTAATAGTGCTGTGAGCGTTCAGACTAATCCTAACGTGAATGTTAGTGTTACACAAACAAGATAAATACAAGAATGGCATCTTCACAATCGTTAAGAAATAATAAAGCAGGTAGATCCGCTAGAAAGCAGTCCCAATATGCGGTGGTTGGTGGAAATGCAACCCCACAGGTGGTTTCATCCAGACCTGATGCACCTAGCAATCTTCCAATATCGGTTGTTTATTGGGGATATTGGAAACCTACCGGCACTGTTTATACTATTCCTGGATCAACGATAGCAACAGAATCGGTTCAGGTTGGCGTAACTTCCGCTACTGGCTCTTCTCCGCAACAGTCGCCTAATTCTGCTGTAGCCCAACTTGCACAGCAGGCTTTGTCTGCAGGATCTTTCCTTTATAGTTTAGGACCTCAAGCTGGTACAACCGGATCTATAACTGGAAATAATCTAACTAAGCAAACCCCGGTAAACACCGCTGTCTTCACAAGTGCAGAAATAACTCAAGGGGTTTCTGGAATAGTTAAAGCCTTTAAAGATACTGGATGGGCTGATGCTGATATCATAAAGTATTTTTTAACACCTGGCCAGCTTGGATATAAGCAATTTCCGGGATTAACTAGCCAGATTTTCATACAGGCTGTTTCTGGAATAATAAACGTCAGTAGCCTTTTGAACAAGAAAAACAAATAAGATAAGAGATGATTTTAAATTCCAAAGGTAGTAACTTTTACTTTGTTTTTCCTAAAGGATTTTTTCCGGATTCTGTTACTGAGAAGTACTTGCCATATCTGAAAAGAACACCAAGTCCATATGAGACAATAGCTCAGATGATGAATAGTAGTTTGCAAGCTGTCTCGTTACCACAGCTACAATCTGGAACTGCAGAGCAGACTAGATATCTAGGTAAAAAGCAAAGATATAAGTCATCTGTTCCAATCCAGGATTTATTCTCTCAGGACTTTACAGTAACATTCAAGCTCCTTGATGGCTACATCAACTATTTTGTTATGTTGGACACGCTTCTATGGTATCTTGATTTCAAGAACCCTGCTCAATATAGCTACGACCTGGTTGTTAGATTAACGGATAATAATGGTAATATCGTAACAAGCGTTAGTTTAAAAAATACTATCCTAACAACAATATCAGAACTATCTATATCTTACACTTCAAACTCTCCGGAAACTCAGACATTTACGCTTTCTTTCTCTTGCAACTTCATAGAGATATTACTGGAAGCAAAAGAGGGAGTTTGATATATACATAAAGAAATTTAATTAAGATGAGAAAATTTTCAACAGTTAAGGAATTAAACGAAATGGAGTTTGGCCAGCCTCTGGAAAACACCAAAGAAAACATGATGAACCTGCTTGTAGCAGCTTCTGGAAATGACCAAAGAGTTCTTATAGATATAGTGAACTGCCTTACAGACGAACAGATGAAGAAGTGCTACAATAAGCTTATCAAAGTTTACGGTTATACTGGGGCATACGGACAGAGAGTTGAACTTAAGTCTGAAAAATAATCTCTATGATTTTTGTAGGAGTAGACTTTTCAATAAGTTCACCTGCTTTTTGTGTCTATAAAGACGGAAAGTACACTTGGGGCTCTGTTACTAGATCTGATAGATCTAGAGAGTCACTAGTAAAAAATTCAAAAAAGCCCTATGCTATTTTGGATGGCCACGAATCTTTCATTCTCGACTATATACTTAAAGAGGATCTACCGTCAGAGTATTCTGAAAGGGAGAGAGCAAAGATAGACTATTTTCTAGATATAGTTCTTACTATTTGGAATAGGATACAGAACATAATAGACGATTACGGAGACGATGAAGTAAAAATTGCCATAGAGGGACTTAGTTTTTCCTCGAATGGTAATGCGCTGATAGACATATCGATGGCGACAGCACTTCTTAGAGAAAGAATATGCAACCGGATAGGAAGTCAGAATTTTTACGTTTTCTCACCAACGTCTATCAAAAAATTTGCTTTAAAGGGAAATTCTAAAAAAGATGAGCTCTACGATCGGTTAAGTAATAGAGAAAATGATGGAACAAATCTGGATGAATTTTGTAAAATATTAAGAGATAATAAATCAGAGTGGATAACAGGATCTAAAGTGGTTAATAAGCCTATTGATGATTTGGTTGATGCCACTTGGATCTTATTATATTTAAGAGGAATATTAGAAGGAAAAAATGAAGAACACGAGGGAAAAACTAAGAAGAGAAAATTGGAAAAAGTCTAATCCGCTATCTATTTCTGCGGTAAAAAATCAAATCAATTTATTTGCTTCCGAGTTTGTCATTGAAAAGTGACCAGACTTCTTTTTGCCTTTTTCTTCGAAACAAACGTAAGTAATTAAACTTAAATAAAAACAAAAAAAAACAATTAAAAATTATGAGTAACTTGAATGACATTTTCAATCTTGATGGCGACATGTTCGTAACCAAGACAAAATCTGGAGAATCTAAGGATTTGGAATTTTACAAGCCGTACCCAGAAGACGGCAAAGACGGGGTTTATAAATCTCTTATCCGTTTCATACCTAATGTTGTGGATCCGAAGAAATCTAAAATCCATAAGTACTATGTCTACTTGAACGATCCGCAAAGCGGAGATGGTTTTTCTGTAGATTGCCCATCAACAGTTGGAAAGAAGTCCATCCTTAAGGACATCTTTTGGAAACTAAAAAACTCCCATTCCGCTGCAGACCAGGAGCTAGCTAAAAAGTTCTCCCGTAAGGAGGATTACTATTCCTTGATCCAAATCGTGCAGGACAAAAACAAGCCAGAACTAGATGGCAAAATCATGATCTGGAAATTTGGTAAAAAGATCAATGATATGATCGAAGCCCAACTAAAGCCTGAATATGGTGATCCATGTAACCCGTACGATCTTTTCGAAGGTAGATTATTTGGGGTTAGCGTTAGAAAGGTTGGGGAATGGAACAATTACGATCTTTGCCAGTTCGTTGGTGAAAAAGGTGCCATTATGGTTGAAGGAAACAAAATGGAGAAGAACCAGGACGGAATGAATAAGGTTCTAGAGTATTTGAAAACGGGACCTCAGAATTTAGGTTCCTTTGAGTATAAGGACTGGGACGATAGTCTAACTGAAAAGGTTATGAATATAATCAGAAGCACAGTTCCAGACGGAAGACTTATAAATGACATCGTTAGTGGTATTTCAACATCTTCATCTACTAGCACACCTTCTCCTTTCAAGCAGGAGAAATCAGCCAATGAATCCTTAGATTTATATGCTGAGGTAACTTCCTCCTCGTCTTCTATGAAGCCGAACAATGATTTCATGAAGTCCGATGCTCCAAAGAGCTCTGGCAGCTCTTCATCTTCTTCATTGGAGGATTTATACGCAGACCTATAAAAATAAAACACTTTTCAACCGGGGATAAGTTCCCCGGTTGTTTTTTGTCCTATGGATCAAACAAGAATAGAATCTTTAGTAAGGGAAGTTCTTTCCAAAGAGTTTCCTGGATCTTCCACAAAGCAGAGGATATATCAGTCTGGCAATAGACTGAATTTCTCTTGCCCTTATTGTGGGGATTCTAATGATGCTAGAAAAAAAAGAGGCAATTTCTATATCGACACCCAAGCATATAAATGCTACAATGGCGGATGTGGGGTTTTCAAGTCATCTCTTTCTTTCTTTAATGATTTTGGTGTTTATGGAAAACTAAAGAGAGATGAGGTATCTGAGATCAAGAAGATATTAGAAGACAACAGAGACAAGAGAAGACCTGTTTTAGGAACAGCTGACATCTCAATGTTTTTCGAGGAAGACATAAACAAGTACATCATTCCAAGATCCCAGTTTATGGAAAAAATGGGTTTGAAGGAAATAGAAGGACAGAGCATAGAAAGATACCTAAAGAAAAGATACCAGAATATAGATAGCAGATTTGCATGGGATCCGAAGAAAGAAAAGCTTTTTTTATTCAATCTCACTAAGGATGATAAAATAATAGGTCTCCAACTGAGGAACATGAATTCGATAAAGGGCTCTTCTAAATATCTGACATATAAGCTGAGCGGTATCTGGGAAAAGCTTCTATATTGCAAGGATAAGGAATTTCTAGATGGGTGTAAAAAGATAGATCCAATATCATCTGTGTTCAACGTTGCTACTCTTGATTTTGGACAGGATATAACAATATTCGAGGGTCCTATGGATTCTTGGCTTTGGAAGAATTCCGTTGCTCTTTGCTCTGTTGAAAATAGGTTTCCCTTTGATGTGGATAATGTTAGATTCTGGTATGATTGGGATAAAGCTGGATTGAATAAGTCAATAGAACTACTCACTTCCGGTTTTAGTGTTTTCAACTGGGGAAAATTTCTAGGAGACCACGCTATAACAAAGAATAGAAAATGGGATTTAAACGATCTGGTTATCCATCTTAGGAAGACTGGAAAGAAAATAAAAAGATTTGAAAATTATTTCACAAATGATGTACTCGACCTTGGATATTTTATTGATACCTGATCCCGATGAAATCGGAGACCAGATGGATCAGTGGGAGGAAGTTATAGAGCAAGATAAGATGCCAAAGTTCAAATTCCCCTTGGAGGTGAAAGATTTGGATCTGGACGGTATTAAGATCGAAATGGAAGAGCCAGACCTTCCGAAGCCAATCGAAAAAAAGAAGCCTGTAGTTTTCAAAACTATAGAAAATAAAAATAAAAAATCTAAAAAAGGTTTATTCTAATGGAAAAACAGGAAGATTATAAACAAATGTTCGATCGAGAAAGAGAGGAATGGAGAGAGAAGATACAAGTTCTTGCTCTAAATCTGAAGGACATTAAAACAGTAGCTAGAGCTCAGGTTGATCTATTTGGTTATAGACAGACACTCCTGGAATATAGCTTTAAATTAGCGGGTATAGTTTCTAAACTGAACTCCAAATATAAAGCTGAGAAATCTTTAAAGCTAAAGGATTATTCCGAAAAAACTGACGTTAGATATGGATCTAATGAAAAAACTGTGCTCATAGAGGGAGATCTCTCTTCTCTTGCTGAAAAGATAGAACTCGTCGAGGGACATAGAAAATTTATGGATCAGACAGTTCAAACTGTGGATCACATGCTTTATGGTATACGTCATAGAATAATGCTCGAGGATTATTTAAGGGGTAACACGCCTAGTAAGGACTAACCTACATTTTATTCCGTATATCTGAGCGTATAAAGATAGAAAAAAATAATGCTTAAATTTATAGTATCGGACGATCATCAATGGCTAGTTTTGTCTCAGTCTCCTGACGAGGTTGAGAAAAAACAGATAGAGATATCTCTAACTAAAAAAATACACAATCACTACTTTCATCCCCTTGTCAAGAAAAAAATATGGGATGGTAATGTTTGCTTTATAGAGAAGAAGGGTGCTTTCTGGAGAGTTCCGATAGGTCTTTGGAGAGAAGTCATGCAGATAGGGGAGGAGTACAAAATAGAGATACAAATAGAGGGTCTCTCTAATGTTATAAATCAGGATTTAACTCTGGAGGAATTTACTGCATGGACTGAGGACTTTTTTTCGGATGCTGATAAAAAACCAAGAGACTATCAGATAGAAACTGCATGGAAGATAATAAAGTACAGATATTCTGTTTCTGAGGTTGCTACATCGTCTGGTAAGACGCTTATCTCCTTCATGATCTTTGCTTATCTTAAGAGCCAAGGCCTGATTAGAAAGTACATGATGATCGCACCTAACACCAATCTTGTTATCCAGGCAAGCGAGGATTTTGATGACTATGGCCTCCAGAAATTAGGGGTTAAAATACAGCAGATAGGAGCTGGTAATAAATTAAGGCCAGGATGTGATCTTATTATAGGTACTTTCCAATCTCTTGTTAAGCAGGAAGCTGAATTTTTTGAAGAAGTTGATTGCGTGTTTGTTGACGAGTGCCACCACACGAATTCTATGTCTATTAAAAAGATTGTGTCGAAGTGCATGCATTCAAGATGGAGATATGGGCTAACTGGAACCTTGACAAAAAGAGGAACCGCGGATTATCTAACAATTCAACAGTTTTTAGGACCTCTTGTTGTTGAAATTCCTCCAAGCTTCCTGTTTGAAAACAACTACGCAACACCTATATCAATAAAGGTGGTTATACTAGATTGGCTGGAACAGGAGTACAAAGACAAGCTTTCCGATTTAAAAATAAATCACGGGAATATAGAAGGTACGGAGATATACAACGTGGAGAGAAAGATGGTGGTGGAATCCAAAAAGAGATTGAATTACATCGTGGATTTCATATCGAAGACATCTAAGAATTCCTTGGTTCTCTTCCAATCGGTAAAGGACGAGTATGGGAAACAGATATGGAATTTACTAAGGGATAAAAATAACGATAAAGAATTTTTTTATGTCGACGGTGACACTGACGAAAATCTGAGGGAGGAATATAAATCCAGAATGAGCTTTGGTGAAAACCGTATTCTGATAGCAACCTACGGAACTTTTGCCACTGGTATTTCCATAAACAATCTACATAACATATTTCTGGTTGAATCCTATAAGAGCGAGGTTCTAATCAAGCAGAGCTTGGGTAGGGGAATGAGAAAAATGGAGGGAAAGGAGAAAGTTAATGTTATAGATTTCGTTGACGACTTTAGTAGCCAGAAATATCAAAACTATCTCATGAAGCACAGTCTAGCGAGGATAGAAATCTATAAAAGAGAGGGTTTCACCTATAAAGTATTCAAAGTAAAGCTTTAACCCAAATTTTTGATATATAGAATAAAAAAATTCAATGAAAATCAAAAAATTTGAAGATTTCATTTTTGAAAGAAATTATCGCTCGTATGGAGATCATTCCAGCGGACTCCTTAAAGGAAAGCTTTCAGCTTTTAAACCTAGAGAGAGATCTTCTCATTTAGGAAAATGGTTGGAAGGAGTTAAATCTAGACTGGATGTCCAGTCATCATCCGGCGATGACGGAAAAAAAAGATGGGGCGATCCATTTAAAGTTTTGGGACTTTTAGGAGGCGTAGCAGCAAATATTGGTGCTGGTGTTAGCGATGCCCTATTTGGTAAAGTGGAGAAGCCGGAAGATTACAAGAAGAAGAGCAAAGAGGAGTTGGAGAAATGGGAGAGGGATACTTTCGGAGATAAGAAGAAAACAGAGAAAGATGCAGAGGATTTTTATGCTTCCGGAGTTTCTAAGGGTAAGAAAATATTTGGTGACGAATTCGATCCAGATAACCCCAAAACAGATTGGGAGAAAAGCTACTCCGAGGATCTCTATGATAGCACAGAAAGGTACTACAATAGAACCAAAAAAAGACCCTCCAGATGAAAAAAATAAAATCTTTCACTGAATTTAAGGCTGTTTTCGAGGGAGGAAAAGCAATTAGCGTTTCCAGACCGATTAGACAGGATGAAGCCCTATCGACGATCGAGAATGTAAAGAGCGTTCTTTTACCTCTTTTAGATCTTGATTCTTATAAAGAGGGCAAGGATTACATCTTTATAGGTTCAGTTGGTAAGAAGAAGTCTATGGAGGAAACTTCAGGGGATATAGATCTTGGATTTAACGCTGGATACTTTTCAACTAAAAATGGAGTTGATCCTAAAAAATGTGCTAAAGCTCTTTTCGAGTTTCTTAAAACGGAGCTTCCAAAAGTTCTTGGGTTTGAACCGGAGCTAAATCTTCTAAGTGGATTGAATATGGTCTCCGTTGGATGGCCAATTGATGGTGATGCTAAAAATGGATTTGTACAGCTTGACCTCATGCCTCTTGAAAATATGGATTGGGCTAAGTTTATCTATTATTCACCAGATTATAGAGTGGATGAAAGCAAATGGAAATCAGCTCATAGAAACTGGCTTCTTAGCGCAGCACTTGTTGCCAGAAGAGAAGTTCTGGCTACTGCAGAAGGCGGACAGATTCTGGACTATAAATCACCAGCTCTGATTTTGCCAAGTGGTCTTTATTTGCAGAGTAAATCATACAGAGGACGTAGAGTTCCTATTCTTAAAAGAGCAGAGAAAATTGCGGATGATGAATTCATAACGAATCACCCACAGGAATTTATAGATTATGCTTTGGGACCTGGCTACACGGAAGATGACGTTAAAACTTTCGAGAAAGTTCTAAATATAATGACCTCTCCCAACTACAAATATAAGGATTTTCTACCTCAGATAAAGGAAAAATTTATAGAGCTACTAAATAGAACCGGCTTACCGATTCCACCTGAAACCGAAAAATTAGGGTGAAACAAAAGTGAATATTGAATTAAAATTAAAAAGATAATTTATGTCTGGAATTTCCCATTTACAAGATTTATATCATAAGAAAGGAAATGAGTTTATAAACAACCTATTCAACTCTTTCGTTACTGTTAACGAGAAGATGGATGGATCCGCTTTCACTTTCGAGAGAGATGCTGACACTGGTAAATTCAAATTCTATAAAAGAGATCAGAGAAACCCGATCACTATGGTGGATCGCACTCTCATGAAATATTATGAAAAGCCTATAAACTACATAGAGTCTTTGCCTCCTCATGTCATACAACTTATTCCCAGAGGATGGAGATTTGGATTGGAATATTTCTCGTCACCGCAGCCTCTTGAAATAGCCTATGATAGGATACCCAAGAATAATTTGATATTGTCTTATGTTCACAAGATTGAGAACGGGAAGGCTAAATCAACCATACAAAACAAGGAGGATCTTGACAAGTGGGCAGATCTTCTGGGAGTTGAAAGACCTCCTATTATTTTCCAAGGCAGACTCGCTGAGGATCAGAAAAGAAGCATTCTAGAATTTGTAAACACTCCATTTTCAGATCTAGTTGAGGAATTTAGAACCAAAAGTTTCGTTGCCTATATCATAGGTATTCTCAATCCAGAGTTACAGAAAACAGCTCTCAATGAGGATCTAGAAAAAGCCATAGAGGGCATAGTGTTTAGGTTCGGTGACGATACGGAAGGCGAAGAGCCAGTGTTGGCCAAAATGGTGGATCCACTATTCACAGACCTTGCTAAGAGCAAGTATGTCCAAAAGAAAGAAACGAAGCCA
>Ga0172367_10007383_pt1 | contig 12612 bp, 18 predicted proteins | sample Lak10m_FD_114542 | JGI IMG/M metagenome (GOLD analysis project Ga0172367, IMG submission 114542) | Freshwater microbial communities from Kabuno Bay, South-Kivu, Congo - kab_022012_10m | ecosystem: Environmental > Aquatic > Freshwater > Lake | place: Democratic Republic of the Congo: South-Kivu...
CAAATTATAAATGAAAATAATGAAGAAGAAAAAGAAAAATTAAAAAATCCAATTTCATTATTTATAAATGAAGATGATGATTAAAAATATTTAATTTTAGGTTTATTTATAAAAATAGAGGGTGTATTAATAGGTGGAGGTAATAATGAAATAGATGAGTTTAATTTTTTTTTCATTTTTATATGATAATAAATTTTATATTTAAATAAAAATTGATTATTTTTTATTAATTATTATTTTTTATGATGATTATAAATAAAGGAACAGGTGCTGGTGGAAACAATACAAATTACTATGGTAAAATGTTTGAAAATAAAACAAATAATGAAAATAATTTATTAGAACAAGGATATATTAAAAAATATTTTAAAGAAAATAAAAATAATATTTATGATTATTATTTAGAAAAAATATTTGAAGATAAAAAAATAATATTTGTATTACAATTTGGTTTAAAGAAATATATTAAAAATAAATATAATATTGATTTATTTAGATGTCCTGATGAAGCATATATAATTGAATATAATAATGAAAATAAAATTATAAAAATTTTAGAAAAAAAAGAACAAAATGTAAATGGTTCAGTTGAAACAAAATTATGGAGTGCTTCATCATTAAAAAGAGAATATGAATTAATGCTAGGTAATAATTTTAAAATTGAATATTATTTATGTATTAATGATTTTCTTAAAAATAAAATTATTTCAAATAAACCAAAATATAAAACTTTAAATTTAATTTTAAATGAAAATAATATAAAAATATTATACGGTGATGATAATAATTATTTAGAATTATTAAATAATTGGATTAATAATTAGTAATAATAATTTCATTGGTTATAGAATTAGGATTTTTTGAATTTATTTTTCTTTTACATAAAATACTTTCAATTTTATATTTTTTATTTTCAAAATTATCATAAATTAATTTTACATCTGCATTATTCATCATTATTTTTATTTTTTTTTCTGTTAAATTATGAATTAAATTAAATAATTCTAAATGATTTTCTATACTAAATCCTTTTTTATTATATTGAACAAATGAAGTTTTAATTTCAGGTACGTATGGTGGATCGATATAAAGAAAATCTTTTAAATCAAATTGATTTAAGGAAATCTTAAAATCTTTAACTTCAAAAATAACATCTTTAATTAATGTTGAAATTATTTTTAAATGATTTTCATTAATTATTTCAGGATTTTTATAATTTCCATAAGGGACATTAAAGTTTCCTTTTAATCCTTCTCTATATAAGCCTCTAAAACAAGTTTTATTTAAGAAAATGAATAAAGATGAACCTAATAAACTTTGTTTTTGGTATGAATTTAAATTATTAAATTTATATCTGGACCAATAATAATAATTTTCTTTATTTAATAATGCTTCATTTAAATTTTTAGGATTTCTATTTATTTCTTTATTATCACAAGAATTAAATTCATCAATTATTTTTTTAATTTCTAAATATAATTCTTGATGATTTGATTGAATATTTTTATACATATAAATTAAAGTTTCATTTATATCATAAGCATATATATTACCATTAATTTTAATATTTCCTTTTTCTTTTTCAAATAATAAAGCAAATAAAATACTACCACCACCTAAACATATTTCGCGATAATTATTAAATTCTTTTGGAAATTTATTTATTATTTTATTTATAATTTGTTGTTTTCCACCAATCCATTTTATTATTGGTTTTGGAATATTATTCATTTTTATATTTAATTATATTATAATAATTAAATCATTTTTTTGTATAAAAATTGATTATTTTTTACTAATTACTATTTTTTTATAAAAAACGAATGGATGATAATTATACAATAGAAATATTAAAAAATAGATATAATAATTTTAAAAATAATTATATTTATGATGAAGAATTAATTAAAAATGGATTAAATATTAAACATCAAAATACACCTGAAGATATTACAGAAAATATAGCAAAATTTATTATTAGAAAAATTGAAAATATTAATTGTGTATGGTGTAAAGGAGTTGATAAAAAATATAAATTAAAAGGATATTTATGATAAATTAATGCCTATTGAAATAAAATCATTTACTTCAATAGGACCTTCTCAATTTGGACCTGATAATAAATTTAGTGTATTGTATTTTTTAGATTTAAGAGATTTTTTAGAAAATAAAATAATTTTATGTAAAGTAAATTTAAATTCTGAATCATTAGAATTTAAAAATATAAAAATAAATAAAAATCAAACAATGCAAGAACAATTTTTACAAGGTAGAAGACCACATATTAATTTTAATAATATTTATTCACAAATAAATAATTATTGTGAAAAAATATATGAAGGAACATTTGAAAATATTTTTTAATTAAATTATATTAATAATTTTATTTGCTATTAATGAAATTACCGGAATTGAAACTGCATTACCTGCTAATGAATATAATTTACAATCAGATATTGAAGGTAATTTATAATCCTTTGGAAATCCTTGAAGATTAAAACATTCTCTAGGAGTTAATTTTCTAATTCCTTTATCATCCATTATAATTGGAACATTATGTCCACCTGTTCCGAAAACCAGCAGTTAATATAAATGAATTTGGTATATCATTATTATTTATATCTAATAAATCTTTTTTTATTAATTTAATTTCATTATTTAAATCAAATATTTCTTTGGAACTCTCTAATATATCATTTGCAAATATTGTTTTTACTTTATTTGTTTGATGAAAAGCATAAGAAAATGCACCAGTTCCAGTAAATAAATCTATTAATGTTATATAATCATTATTTTTAAACATTATTTCTATATTAGGTTTTTTTAAATTAATTATTAAATCAATTAATTCAATTTTATTTTTAGATTTACATTTAATAATTCCTAAATCTTCACATTTAACTAATAAATCTTTTTTAGATAATTTAGTTAAATCCATTTCAAATTATAAATTAATTATATTATTTAAATCATTTTTTTGTATAAAAAATAATATATATTAGTAAAATTATTTTTGCTTCTGGAATTTTTTTTATTAAAAAATCAAAAAAAAATAATTTTTTAATTTTTATTTTCCTCATTTTTTAATGAGCAACTGATTTTTTTATTTTAATATTAAAATGCTGGTTAAAAAATAAAAATATATAAAATGTTATCATTTTTTGTGAAAAAAATGTTGTCTTTTGTGAAAAAAATGTTATTCATTGTGAAAAAAATGTTGTCTTTTATAAAAAAACAATAAATAAATTAATTTTTGCTTCTGGAATTTTTTTTATAAAAAAATCAAAAAAATAATTTTTTAATTTTAATTTTCCTCATTTTTTAATGAGCAACTGATTTTTTTATTTTAACATTAAAATGCTGGTTAAAAAATAAAAATATATAAAAAGTTATCATTTTTTGTGAAAAAAATGTTGTCTTTTGTGAAAAAATGTTATTCATTGTGAAAAAAATGTTGTCTTTTATAAAAAAACAATAAATAAATTAATTTTTGCTTCTGGAATTTTTTTTAATTTAAAAAAATGATAATTAATTTAATTAAAAATCAAATTATATTATGTATAAATGTGAGCATTGTAATTATCAAAGTAAAAAAGAATATAATTTACTACGACATATTGAAAAAAACATATAAGTAATACTATAATAACTAATAATGAAAAAATAGATTATAAATGCAACAAATGTAATAAAATTTTTACATCAAACTATTCTTTAAAAAGACATATAAATATATGTAAAACTTCATTAAATTATGAAGAAAATACTATCAATGAAACAGATATATATTTTAATTGCTTAAAATGTTATAAAAAATATAAAATAAAAAAAAAGTTTGATAGAACATCAACAACAATGTATTGGAATAAATAATTTAACATGTTCAACTTGTATGAAAACTTTTACTAATAGAAGTTCTAAATCTGTTCATATTAAAAAAAATAATTGCAAACCTAATAGCATAGTAAATGCTATAACAAATAATATTATTAATAATAATAATAATAATAATAATAATAATAATAATAATACAATAAATAATTACTATATAAATAATTATGGTAATGAAAGAACAGATTATATTACTTTTGATGATATGATTGAAATTTTTAAAAATAGTGGAAATTATATAATACCAAAATATATTAAATATAAACATTTCAATAAAAATTTTCCTGAAAATCATAATATTAAATATCAAATGAATAAATGTTTAGTTAAAATGAATAATGAATGGATATATAAAGATATAAATATATTTAGCGAAAGTTTAATAAATAAAAATTCATTTGAGTTAAAAAAATATTTTGATAATAAAAAAAAAGAAATTGAGTTATTTGAATTCATCTATTCAAAATTAAATTACTTGGATTTACAATTAAATCCAAATTTATTTAAATCTATAAAAAATGAAATAAAAAATATAATAAAATCAAAAATTTATATTTAATAAAAATAAAAAAGTTATAATTATTTAGATTATAATGGAAATTTTAACATTTTTCTTAATTTTATTTATAATAATAATAATAATCTTTTTATTCTTTTATTTATTATTTAATAAACCAAATAAAAGTAATTTAAAAAATTCTAATCAAAAATCAAATTTATATTTAAATAATATAAATACTTCTTTATCTTCTTATGAATTAAATGGAAATGAAGAAGAATTATTAAATTCTATAGAAGGTTATGAAAATGAATTATTAATAGCTAATAATTTACAACAAGGAACCTATGAAAATCAGTTTGAAGAAATTGATTTTTCAAAAATACCACCACCAAATATGGATATTGGATTTAATCCAATTCCTCATGATAGATCAGAAATAAAAATACCATATGCAGATATAAATGTTAATTGTTTATAGTTTTAACATTAATAGTATTATTAATAATATCAATATATTGATATGAATTTTTACCAAAGGCTCTAGAAATACCATTATCACAATAAATAATTTGATTATCTAAAAAAGTAATTTGATTAACAGGAGTATGACCTAAAAAAATATAAGAAATACCAATATCATTAAATAATAATTTAGTTTCAATAGAATTATTATTATTTCTATTCCATAAAATACCTTGATTATTTAAAATAATATTATCAAAAATTTCTTTATCTTCAAGTTTAATTTTATTAGTAGTTAAATAATTTTCCCATATTTCATTAATATAAAAAATAGATTTATTGTATTTTTTTAATAATTCATAATGTTTTTTTTCAAATTTTGCATGACAAAATAATAAATCTTTAATTTTAATAATTAAAGGTCTTTTTGCTAATATTAAAGCTAATGAACTACATGGTTTAAATAAATTTAATCTAAATTTATTTTTATTCATTGGCGAAACATAAGAAAAATCGCCAATTACATTCATTAATTCATGATTTCCAATTAAAGATATACAACGTCCATTTTTATTTTTAGCAATATTATCTAAATGTTCAGTAAAATAAATCATTTCATAATCATTTAAAACCTCCCAATTTTCATTAGTATTTCTATTAAGACTATCAATTTGATCACCTAATTGAACAATAATAGTATTAGGGGGGTCTGCAATCCATTCAAAATTATTATTAATTATTTTACTATGTATTAAAATTTCTTTAAAACGTTTTATATCTCCGTGAATATCACCAATTATAATAATACGTTTAATATTATTATCATTATATTCATAAATTCTAAATGGAAACATCATCTAATAGTAATTATAAATAAATATTATTTATATAAATTAGATAAAAACCAACAAGAATTTAAGTTTTTTGAAAAAGGAGTAATAATAATTTTATTTTCTGATAATTTATATATATTTTTAGAATTATAATTTAATAAATGATATTTATAAATATAATCATTTATTAAATTAATATTTTTATTATTAATAATATTAATTTTAATTTCATTTATATTATTTAGATTCCATAATAATTTAGTATCTTCAAAATTAATATTTCTATATAATTGAAATATTAATTTTGAATTACTATAATTATTTATATTTATAGTAATTCAAAATTAATATTTCTATATAATTGAAATATTAATTTTGAATTACTATAATTATTTATATTTATAGGAATATCAATTAAAGTTTTATTATAATAATTTATTTTCATTATTGAATTTTTCATTTTTATTATTAAATAAAATTAATTAAAATAATCATTTTTTTATTTTAATTATCATATAAATTTAATATAAACATAGCAGAATTAATTTTTTTTTCAAATAAACCATTTTTAATTAAATTATATTCTTCTAAATAATAAGAATTATATTTTTTATAATTTATTAAATTATATTTATAAATATAATTATTAATTATATTAAATTTATATTGATTTGAAATAATAATTTTAAGATTATTTATATTTCCTACATTACATAATAAATTATATTCATTATAATTAATATTTCTATTTAATCTAAATGATATATTATAAAAATCTCGATTTTCAATAATTGTCGGAATATTAATTAAAGTTTTATTTAAATATTTTATTTTCATAATTGAATTATAACTCATTTTTATAATTATTTATTTTTATTAAATTATATTTAAATATTGTTATTATATATGTATTAAATTATTTAATTTAATAAAAATTTTGATAAAATAATTATTATAATTTTTTATTCTTAAACGATATGCCATTTCTTTTTGAAATTTATCATATTGATTTTGATACTATTATTAATTGTTTTATTCGTAAAAGAAATTTTTCTACAAAAATTCTTGAAAAAAAAGACAATTATGTAATATTTGAATATAAAAATGATGAATCAAATAGTAATTATTTAATTATTTTTTGGAGAAAAAATAGAAATTATTACATTATTGAAAATTTTGATACATTGGAAGAACTTAATTTATTTCTATATGGTATAATGATTTAATTTATAAAAAATAAAAAAATAAAATTAATTTTTTATTTTTTATCGAATTTATATAAATTTAATAAAAAACTACATGAATTTAAAGTTTTTGAAAAATTACGATGTTCTAAAATATTAGTTTCTTTTAAATGATAAATATTTAAATCATTATAATATATTAAATGATATTTATAAATATAATTATCAATTAAATCAAAATTATTTTTAGACATTATAATTTTAATATCATTAATATTATTAAGATTCCATAATAAATTATTTTCTTCTAAATTAATATTTCTTTTTAATTCAAAAATAACATTTTCATAATTATATTTATGTATAATTAAAGGAATATCAATTAATATTTTATTTGAATGTTTAATTTTAAATTTATTAATAAATGATGGAATAGTAGAAAATGTTTTTTTGTAATAATTCATTAAATAATTAAATAAATAATAATATAAAAAATCATTTTTTTATTTTAAATTTAAAATAAAAAAAATATTTAATAAGGTGAAATAATTATTTCAGGCTTTAATATATTTAAATTTCGAATATGTTCAGTTTTATTTATAAATTGAATATAATCTAATTCATTTTTTAATTTTAATTTTTTTTTCCTTAAATCAAATAATAATTTTTTATTTTTTAAATTAGCAACAATACCACTGTAAATTAAAGGAATTGTTGAATAATAATCTGGCATTTTATGATCAAAATAAATTAAATAACGATTTTTTATATCAATAGAATAATATTCTTCTAATAATTTAATATTTTCAATAGAAATATAATAATTAATAGATTTATCAATATAATAAATATTATCTACTAAATGTAATTTACAATTATCTAAATAAGAATTATTACTAAATTCTTTATTTATTTTATTTAATCCTTCATATGTCATAAAAGATATAAATAAATAAATATTTAATTTAAGATTTCTATTATTATTCATATATTCTATAATATTTCTTATTTGTTCTCCCGAATAAATACAATCATCTGTTATTAATATAATATCATTATCTTTTAATCTATTATCATTTAATGATGTAATTAAAATTAAATTACCCTTAAATCCAAATTTAGATTTATAATAATTAAGTAATTGAAAAATCCAATAATTAGATTTCTCAATAAAATCCTCTGTAATATATATATATATATATTCATAATTTAATTTAATTATTTGTTTAAAATTTTTAATTAAATATGTCATAAATAATTCAAATGATATATGAATTGTATTATTTAATATAATTTTAATTATATCTCGAATATTAATATCACAATTTTCAATAAAATTATATTTTTTATATTCAATAATTGAATGATTTTTTGGATACATTTTTTTAATTAATAAAAATAAATAATAATCATTTTTTTATATAATTACAAAATAATATAAATTATATTATTTAAAATATGTAAAAATATATTTATTATTCTTATATAATTTTTTTGTAATAATTATTAAGATTATTATTTTAATTTAATAAAAATTATTTATATTTTTTTAATAATTCTTCTTTATTTGAATTATTTTCATAAATATACCATTGTTTTTTATTAGCATCCCATTTTGCACCTTTACTTTTTGCTTCATCTTTTTGTGCATAAGATACATTAAGATAAATTTTTAAAGTTTTTTCTTTTGATTCTGGTTCAACACCTATTGAACGATTTGCTAATAAATCTGCATAATAATTTCCAATAGAATGTTTATCTTTAGCACCTGTATGAGCCATAATATGTTTATATTTAATATTATAAGTTTGAGTTAATTCATAAATTTCTTTAACTAATTCAAGATTAGGAATAACTTTATCTTTTTTTGGTTTCCAGTCTCTATCAGCAAGTTTTGAACCATAAGTAGTAGCACATTTAATAACATATTCTGAATCTGTAACAATAATTTTATTTTTAAATTTAGTATTTTTAACAATATTAATAGCATGAATAACCGCAGATAATTCAGCAATATTATTAGTTAAATTTTTACCACTAAGTTGTTTAGAAACATTTAAAGGATTATCTTTAGAAAAGAAAATACCAAAACCTGCCTTAGCATTTGGACTTCCATTATGTATACATGCACCATCAGTATAAATATATAAATTATTATTATAATCATTTATAAATTCTGTAGCTTCTTCAAAAGAAGAGAATTTTTTATAAATAGCTCCTTGAAAATCATCAACTTGAGATTTACATTCATCCCAAGTATTATATATACCAATATTTTTACCATTAGCTACAGCATAAAAATTCATTATGATAAAAGTTCTAATTAATTAATAAAATCATTTTTTTAAATTATTAAATAAAAAAAGTAAATAATTTATTTAAATAAAAAATGACAATTAAATTAATAAAGATTAATAAATATAAAAAATGCAAACAGGTATAATATCATTTGGTGATAGAGTTGCATGGAATATAAAATGTAATGAAATAAAAGATAATATATTAGATGAAATATATAAATTATATGGAATAAGAATAATACAAAAACATTATTTTAAATTAGATGAAAGTAATATAAATCATATATCAAAAGTTCCTCATTTAATGTCATTAAGAACAAATGGAAATAGATATTATATATATTTTACAAAATATAATGATATAGAAATAATATATTATATTGATATGAAAATACATACAGGATATGATAAACCTAGAATAATATTAGCAAGAGGTTTATTTGCATCTTCTTTATTTTTAAATACTCTTCTTGAAGGTGAAATGGTAAAAACAAAAGAAAATAAATGGATATTTATAATAAATGATATAATAGCATATGAAGGTAAAAAATTAGATAATTTATTATTACCAAAAAGATTAGAAATAATATATAATTTATTAAATAATAAATATACAGCAGATGATATATGTGATATATGTAGTTATAAAGTAAAAAGTTATTATTATATATCAAAATTATCATTAAAGGAATTAATAGAACAATCAAAAAAACTAAATTATACATCAAGAGGAATATATTTTTATTCATATTATTTAAAACATAAACCAAAATTAATAAATTTTGATGATAATGTAATTATTGATGTGAAAAAAAAAATAAAAGATATAACAGAATTTAAACCATTATCAAATACAATACCAATAAATACATCAAATTTTATAATAACTTCAAACATACAACAATCAGAAATATTAATAAATAAAATAGTTGTAGAAAAAGAAAATGAAAAAATATTATGGATAGCAAAAACAGACAATCCAGATATATATTATTTATATGATAATTTTAATGTATTAACATCAAATAAAATAGGAATTGCTTTAGTGCCAACTATAAAAGATAGTATAAAATTAAGAAATGAATTTAAAGATAAAAATTTAACATATACAATAAAATATAAATGTATATTTAATGAAAAATTTAATAAATATCAACCAATAGAAATATGTTAATTATGTAATATATAAATTTAACGATTTATCAACAGCAATATAACCTTCAACACCAATAATATCAATAAAAATTACATTATTACAATTTTTAATAAATAATCCAAATAATATTTCATATCCAATACAATTAATCATATTATTAATATTTGAATTTAAAAAATTATAAAAATTAATTATATAATTAAAAGGTAATTTATAAAATATTGTAGAAATATTAGATATATCATTATCAATTTTTTTACAAATAATATTATTATTATTATTAAAAAAATTAAAATTAAAATTTTCATTTAAATAATATCTTCCACTAATTTTAAAAAAATTATTACATATTAAATTATTATCAAATATATATTTAAAAGCTTGTATTGTTAAAGTGCCTTCACCTAAAGATTTTGATAATCCAAAAATATATGGATGTAATTCAGTATTATCCCATAAATTTAAAATATAATCACAATTATTATAAAAATATTTTTTTTCTTCATCATCAAAATTAGAACATTCTACTAATAAAATTTTAGATTGAGGAATAAATTTTTTAATATTTATTATAGTTTTTTTAGTTTGTTCAAATCTTTCTTTTCTAGTAAAAACTGAACGTATATCACAATAATTAAAAGGTTTATTAGGAGTATCAATAATAGATGTAATTAAAATTAAATTTTGTATCATTATAGATAATAATAAAAATAAATTCTTTAAATAACTTATAAATTATATAAATATTTAAATTATAAAATAAATAAAATGACAGATAAAAATGAAAAAGGATATATTAATTTATTGGAAAATGTATTAAATAATGGTATAAAAAAGAATACAAGAAATGGATTTACACTATCTTATTTTGGATCATTATTAAAATTTAATATAAATAATGGTTTAACATTTCCATTATTAACAACTAAAAAAGTTTTTTATAGAGGTGTAATAGAAGAATTATTATGGTTTTTAAGAGGTTCAACTAATTCAAAAGAACTTGAAGAAAAGGGTATAAATATATGGAAAGGTAATTCAACACGTGAATATTTAGATTCAAATGGATTTTATAATTATCCAGAAGGAGAATTAGGTCCTATATATGGTTATCAATGGAGAAATTTTAATGGAAAAATAGATCAAATTAAATATATATTAGAAGAATTAGAATTAAAAAATAGTAGAAGAGCATTAATTAGTGCATGGAATCCTGTTCAATTAAAACAACAAGCATTACCACCTTGTCATATAATATATAATTTTTATAAAAAAGATGAAGAGAATTTAAATTGTATGATGTATATGCGTTCAGCAGATTTATTTTTAGGTCTTCCATTTAATATAGCATCAACAGCTTTATTATGTATGATAATATCAAAAGTAATGAATATGAAAGCAAATGAAATATGTATAAGTATATGTGATAATCATATATATGAAGAACATATAGAACAAGTAAAAGAACAATTAAGAAATGAAATATTAGAAAGTCCAGAAATAAAAATAAAAAAAGAATTTGATAAATCAAAATATATATCAATTGATGAAAAAATAAAATGGATAGAAGAATTAAAATATGAAGATTTTGAATTAATAAATTATAAATCATATTCAATAATTAAAGGAATTATGAAATAAAACCAATATCACTAAAAAAAGGATTATTAGATTTTAATCTAATATTATATAAATTACCAGTAAAATTAGGAATTTTTTTAATAAATTTAATTTTATTCCAAGTAAAATTATTAAAAATAAAATTAAAATTTATATTTTCATTTATTTTTTTGGGAATTTTAATTTGAAATTTATCATTTTTATATATTATATTTATTTGTATTCCTAATAATAAACATGTATATTTAATAAATTGATAATTTATTTTATCATTTATATTTATAAAAATTTCATTATTATTTTCAATAATTCCTAAATAAATTTCAAATAAATCATCTTTAGATAAATTAAATAATTCATTTATAGATAATAAATTATCTTTATTTAAATTTTTACCAATTTCTTTTAAATTTAAATCTGATTTTTTTATTATATTTATATCATTATTTGATAATGGAAAACCAATATAATCAAATGTTGACAATTCATCTAATTTTGTTAATCCTATACATATATTTTTATAATTTTGAATATATTCTTTCATTTCATTTAATTCAATATCTAATGGAATATTTTTTATACTATAAATTTCTATATTATCATTTAAATAATAACCATCTATTTTATTTAAATTATATTTTTTTTTAAAAATTTTATTTATTTCTTC
>Ga0172367_10007385_pt1 | contig 12611 bp, 19 predicted proteins | sample Lak10m_FD_114542 | JGI IMG/M metagenome (GOLD analysis project Ga0172367, IMG submission 114542) | Freshwater microbial communities from Kabuno Bay, South-Kivu, Congo - kab_022012_10m | ecosystem: Environmental > Aquatic > Freshwater > Lake | place: Democratic Republic of the Congo: South-Kivu...
AATTCCGGCAGCGTTGTAACGTCAACCACCGGAGGTGGTCCATGCTTCCCGCACTGAATTTACGGCTCGATCGTACAGTGATCCTGGTTGGAGCCGGGGCATCCGTCGCCTCGGGTATTGCCAGACCTTGCCAATCCCTCCCTGGAGGGCTACAAAAACAGCGCCTCGATGCTGCTCTAATTTTGAATGCAGCGATCTCAACCACCATACGCCTGCGTGCCACCTCAATGGATGCGCAGGCTGATCCATGAGCGCTGAATTTGCGGGAAGGGTATGTGTAAATTAGAAAATTCAAGTATCCCCCCCATGATGAAGGCAGCATCTCATGAAACCCGACGACTTTCGCTCCCCTGAAACCGGACAGGTCTTCCTGACCCAGCTGGGATATTACGTCTTTATCCCTGCGCCCCTGCCCCCAAAAATAAACTGGGCGCTGCCCCTGGTTTCGGCGTTGTCAGAAGCAGAACGTGATCTGAGCAGGCTGGCAACACTGACAGGGTCCTTCCCATTTCCGCGTTTGCTGCTCAAGGCATTTATCCGGCGCGAGGCTGTGCTTTCCTCCCGTATTGAAGGAACCCGCGCCACACTGGCGGAGCTGTACACGTACGAGTCTTCCCAGTTGTCATTTCTGGAACCACAGGATGATGTGCGTGAAGTCCACAATTATGTTGCCGCATTGGATTATGGGTTGGAACGCCTGAAAAGATTCCCCATCAGCCTGCGCCTTATGCGTGAAATTCATGAGAAATTGATGCGGGATGTGCGCGGCGGAACTCTGACACCCGGGAAATTTCGGCGCACTCAAAATTGGATCGGAGCGGCCGGCAGCACGTTGACAACTGCAACCTATGTCCCGCCTCCGGTGGATGCGATGAATCTGGCGCTGGCGGACCTGGAAAAATTCATCCACGCCAGCACCGACATTCCCGCCCTGGTGCGAGCCGCCATGATCCATTATCAATTCGAAGCCATTCACCCATTTCTGGATGGCGACGGCCGCGTGGGACGATTATTGATGGCGCTCCTGCTGGCAGAGTAGCAGATCCTCCCCCAGCCATTACTTAACTTGAGTGCCTATTTTGAGCGTTATCGCCAGGAGTATTACGATCACCTGCTGGCAGTTTCACAACACGGAGACTGGGATGCCTGGCTGCGTTTCTTCCTGCGCGGTGTGAGCGCGCAGGCTCAAGACAGTGTCACCCGCATGGAAGGCCTCGAAGCGATCCGCACAAGATACCAGTCCATTGTGAACTCCGGGAGAAATTCCGAACGCATGGGAACGGTGGTGGACTTCCTGTTCGGACGCCCGATATTCACTGCAAGGCAACTATCAGAAGGCACGGACATGCCTTTCAAAACCGCGCGGCAATACATTGAGAAACTGGTGCAGGCTGGCGTCCTGCATGAAGTAACCGGACACGCACGCAACCAGATTTACCGTGCGGATGAGATCTTCAAGGCCCTGGACAACGCCGACAGTTAATGGACCACCCCATCGTCCAGGACATGACGGAGTTTTATAAGCGCGAACAACTGGCAGGGTGGTCTCCTTTTGGATTCCGGCATACCCACTTCGCCCGTAGGGAATAGGGGCGTAATTCCCGCCGCCTACGCGGTTTGACAGTTCCCGACAATTCCATATAATCCCCACTGTTCCTACTTTCCACAATCTGTTTCCCCTTTCAAGAAGCCTGGCTCACGCCGGGCTTCTCCCTTTGTATCCAGTCCCCATCCTCAACCCCACGAAAGGAAACCCCATTCAACCCTACATACAGATATCCCCCAACCACCCCTCCTTCATCAGGCATGTCCGGAAACCTCGCAGACTCTGCATGCACCCAACGGGAAACAGAACCGGAGTCCGGCAGGCTCAAGCGTCCTTCACATGCCCAGCGTCACAGCCGACCCGCCCAGGGTGTATCGGCATCCATCCAACACTTTATACCCTCACAGGAGGTAACCTGAACCGGATCCACTAACTGAATATCCACGCAAGCCGAACGGGCGCCCGACATGGACCTTCCATGCCAGGCGCCCGTTTTTGTTTTCCCGCACACAGTGAGGACTCACCGGGGTGAGAGGCCCGGTAAAACACGAGACCGTCCAGTTAGCGCTGGGCGGTCTCAAGGTGGAACAAATGTTCACTTCGGATGATACCACAACCGTCAAGACCGTCAAGATCTTCTCGCCCTTCCCGCTCAAGGCCTGCCAGCGCCTGATCATTGTCAACGACAGGGCGATCAACATCGCCGCCTCCGCCGGGCGACAGCAGGGGGACTACCTGTACTCGGCCACCATTACACTGCTGCGCGAGGATGCCGCCGTGTACACCAGCGCCCCCGTTTGGGCCAGTGTCGAGGTGGAATGAGCCGACGCCATGGACTCTCCGGATGCGTGATCATGCCTCCCCCCTGGAAATTTTTAACCCATTCCAACAAGGAGAATGATCATGAGAACCCTCGCTATGCTTCTCATCCTGGTCGCCATCGCCGCCAGCCAGCCCCATCACTGGCTTTTGGAAATCGCGGCGGCCATCACAGGCTGCATCGGCAGATAGTCAGACGAAAAGGAGGTCGTAGAAAAGCACATGGAAGATATTCTCTCCGCCGCTCAAGAGATCCTCGGAACGGCGGTTCGCGTGGAGGATCATCGGGACTGGGCCATCTTCTGGTGCCCTTTCCATAACGACGCGGTCCGCGAGGGGCGGGGCGGTCAGCCCAACTTTGGCGTCAACCTGCAGAGCGGATACTGGAAGTGCCTGCGCTGCGGAGCCAGCGGCGGTTCGCTCCAATCCCTGCGGGACAAACTGGGTCGGGGATACAGCCCGCCCGTGTCGGAGTACAAACCGACACGCCCCAAAAGACCGCCGACCCAGGTGCAGCTGCTGGACCAGGCTGTGTCGGAGGCGCGCGCCTGCGTGCAAACCTCCCCGGCCTGGTCGTACCTCTCAACGCGCGGGGTCACGCCATACACCACGCTGGTGTATGGACTCGGGTATGGGCTGCCCGTTCCGCGAGTCCGGCGCGAGATCCTTGAAGCCGCAACCCAATCGATGATGGTGCGCCGGGACGGCACCTGGTTATGGGCGGGCGGCGTGGTGTATGCCGACCCGCCGACCCAGCCCTCGGTGATGAACGTGCGCTACATCCCGGAGCAGCAGCTTCCCAAAGGCACGCGCAATTTCACACCCGCGAAGAACCACAAGACCTGGGGCAATCGCGTGCAGCCGCTCGGCAGCTGGCGCATCAACCCCGGCACGCGCACCCTGATCGTGCTCGAAGGCCTGTTCGACATGCTGATCACCGCCCAGAAGATCCATCAACTGGGACGGGACGCCGACACGGTCGCGGTCTACACCAACGGCGCCAGTCCCGCGGCCAGAATGATGCAGTGGTTCCGCGAACATCCCCAATACGAGTATGTCCTGCTGCAGGATCCGGATCAAGCCGGGGACGAATGGGCGCAGGGTGTGTCGGCTGCCATCCGACACGGCGGCGCGAGTGTGCGTATCCTGCGGCCGCCCGAACCCTTCGACCCGGACGAGTCCATCCTGAACGGATGGTGGCCCTCCATCCCATAAATTCAAATCAACCCATTCCCGAAAACGGGGAGCGATGAAACCTCGCTCCCCGTTTTTATTTTCCATAAGGAGCAACCCGCATGTATATCCTGATCTTCCTTTCCGCCCTGATGTTCCTCTGGGCCCTGTGGTTCATCATCAGCATGATCCACTACATCCGTTCCGGTCAGTACGAGATCGACCAGCGTCTGCGTGACGTGTGCAAGTAGGGGTTCCGGATGAACGCACAACAACGCCAATCCCTGATGCGCCTCCTGGACTACCTGGCGCATGACGAACACAAGCACTTTGAAAGCGCGCCTCCGGAGGAACGCGTCCGCCACATTCACCTCGACATCCAGATCCTGCAAGAGTATCTCAACCAACAACAAGGAGACCCCAACTCATGATCACCCTGCAACAAGACCTGCTTCAATCGGCATTGAATGCCGTGACCCGCGCCAGCGCCAAAAACAGTTTGCAAGCCGCCTTCGCCCTCGCGCAGCTAAACGTGACCCCCGGCGGCATCCTGCACCTGTCCTGTTTCAATGGCGAGACCGCCGCGCGCGCCACCCTGCACGTGGACTGCGATGAAGACCTTGCGGTCTGTGTTGACGCCGCGACCTTCAAGGCCGTGGTGGAGACCCTCGCCGGGCAGATCCGCCTGCATGTGGACGGCACCGCGCTCGTCATTCAAGGCGCATCCACCCGCACCTCCCTGCGCATCGCGGACGAAGTCCTGCCCATGCTGGACGAACACGACCTGCACCCGCTGGCCGCCTGCGCCGGCGGCGCCTTCCGCAGCCTGCTGCGTGTCCTGCCCTTCGCCTCGAACGATGAGACCCGCGCCACCCTGCAGGTCGTGCATCTCATGCTGGACGGCACGACAGCGACAGCCCTCGCCGCGGATGGCTTTTCCGCCGGGCAGGTTCTTGAGACCCTCGCAGGTCCGCGCGACTCCACATCCGTATCCCTGCCCATCAACAGCGTGCGCCTGTTGTCGGCCCTGATCGAGGAGCGCGACACCGTGCGCATGGGCACCTCCGGCGCCAACCGGGTTTTGTTCGAGATCAGCAACACGGAGGACTCCAAAAGGCTGTTGCTGGCCACTGTCACCCCGGACGGCAATTTCCCCGCCGCGCAGATCAAGACCCTGATCGGCGATGCGCGCGCGAACGCGGTTGCAACCCTGCAGGTCCAGCAACAGAGCCTGCTGCAATCGATCCGCATGGTGAACGCGATGGGCACGCAAAACACCTTCCTCAAGGTATCCAACGGCGCGATCAAGATCGCCTCGGCCGAGACCGGGACCGGGCAGGCCCGCAACATCCTGGATGGCGCCAGCAGCGGGGAGAACGCCCAGGCCTGGCTGTCGGCCCTGTTCCTCAAGCGCGCGGTCGAAGCGGTCAAGGGCGGGCTGACCCTGCGCCTGACGGGCAGCACCAAACCGGTCATGGTCGAGGCCGGCAGCTTCACTTCCATCATCATGCCGATGCTCTCGGACGGTTTCAAGGATCCCTTCCCGGAAGATGAAGCCATCGCGATCACCCTGCCGGACATGGCAATCGTCTAACCAACAGACGGCGCACCCTTGGGTGCGCCGTCTCTCATTCCCCAAGGAGATTTTCATGAACACCCTGCTGCAAGTTCAAACCCCATACAGCCCGCCGCGCCTCAAGACCATGCCCTTGCGCGAACAGCCCGCCTATCGCGTGACCCAGGACGCCGCCGCCTGCAACCAGGCTGAACTGCTGGCCGCCCTGATCGGCGGACAAAAACAGATCGAGATCGCGCAGGACCTGCTGGCGCATTTCGGCAACGACATCCGCCGCATCTACCAGGCCCATCCGCAGGAGCTGGCGAAGGTGCATGGCATCAGCCAGTCCACCGCCGTGCGCATCAAGGCCGCGCTCCATCTGGGCTTGCGCCTCAGCCTGCCGGCCGAAGAACGCACCGCGATCAACTCCCCCGGCGATGCCGCCGCGCTGGTGCAGCCCGAGATGGCCCTGCTCGAAAAGGAACACCTGCGCGTGCTCTTGCTGGACCGCCGCAACCGCGTGCTGGAGATGGTCGAGGTCTACCAGGGCTCGGTCAGTTCCTCCCAGGTGCGCATTGCCGAGGTCTTCCAACCCGCCGTGACCCGCAACGCCTCCGCGATCATTGTGGTCCACAACCACCCCTCCGGCGATCCCACTCCTTCCCCGGATGATGTGGCTGTGACGCGCGCATTGGTACAGGCCGGCAAGCTGCTTGACATCAGCGTGCTCGACCACCTGGTGATCGGCGGGCAGCGCTGGGTCTCGCTCAAGGAGCGCGGTCTCGGCTTCGATGGAGCCTGAGATGCAGCTGAACCTCAACCTCACGTTCAGGTCCGCGCCGCCCGGAAATCTGATCCGCCCCGCCATCTGGCAGAACGCCGGCTGGGCAGCCGCCTGTCTGGGTTTCACAAAAATGGTCGAGATCAGCCAGTCCCTGCGCGACGCATTGGATCCCGGCGATGAGGACCATCATGACCAGCAGCTCTATGACGCGCTCTGGCTGGCCCGCCACCACCTGGCGCTCCTCCAGCGTCCCTGCTTTTCCTTCACCTTCGATCGGGGCGAAGCCATCCTGCGCCTGCATGTGGAGGAAAAGGAGCAGGTGATCCTGCTGGGATTCCTTCAGGATTTTTAGGAGGGAGCATGCCATTCTATCTGGGCAGGCGCGGGGAGAACGACCTGGTCCTGTTTCACTCCGCCCTGCCGCCCACCAAACAAACCCACGGACATGTATTCAAGGCGGTCATCGGTCCCTTCAAGAGCCGGGTCGCAGCCGGGTACTTCGCGCGCTACGGGAAAGACAACCCCGAGCTCCGCACTGCCGCCGACGCGGAACGCCTGGCGCGGGCCGACCCGCGCATGGAGTCCCTCATCCTCGAGGAGCACATGACCCGCGATGAACTCTGCGCCGCGCGCGAATGCGCCGCGCAGGACCAGTCCGAATATTCACCATCATCCATCAAACACAAGGAGCAATCTCATGCCAAACTGGACTGAAAACGAACTGACCCTCACCGGTCCCGATGTCAACAAGGTGCTCGATGCCATCCGTTCCCAAAACGGGGAGGATCAAGACATCCGCAACCTGGACTTCAACCGGATCATCCCCTACCCGCAGATCTATCACGACCTGGACCGGCGCGCCGAGGAGTATCGGGAAAAGTTACGCGCCATTACAAAGGATGATCCGGAGCGCAAACAGAAACTCGAAGCGCTTGGCGCGGAATACGACGTCGAACCCGGCACACCCTGGCTCAAGGATGGCTACAACTCCGGTGGTTATGAGTGGTGTTGCGATAACTGGGGATGCTACGACAACCAAACAGAAGTACTGACCATTGATGGCTGGAAGTTATTCAAGGACGTGCATTCCGATGATGAATTCTTCACGCTCAATCAAGCTGGGCATATTGAACTTCACAAGTCATTGGGGTATGTGGAAAAACCGTATTCGGGGTTGATGTATCACTTCAAAACAAAGTTGATCGATGTCAAAGTCAGCCCGGACCACAACATGTATGTAACCACCCCTCGCACCAAAATCTATCGTTTCATAAGCGCAAAGGACATTCCGTATTGCCGCGTGAAACTTAAACAAACTGGTGTTTGGCGGGGAGTTGAAAAAAACGAACATGTGCTACCCACCGAAAAGAGAGCATTGCGAACTTTCCAGGAACGACACCTTCATATGGATGATTTCTTGGAGTTTCTTGGTTACTTCCTTTCCGAAGGCTCTTTGAACAAACGCCCATGTAAAAGAGATGGGTATCAATATTACGTGAGGATAACCCAGAAAAAACCTGACAGCCGAGCCAAAATGATAGATTGCATAAATAGACTGAACTTCAAAACATATTTCAAAAAGTTGGACATCATCATCAATGATTTTCAACTCTATCTATATCTTGAACAATTTGGGCACGCTCACGAAAAATACATTCCAAAAGATATCAAAGGACTATCCCCCCGCCAGTTAAGAATATTACTGGATGCACTGGTTCTTGGAGATGGGACAAGGAGACGCAATGGCAGTTTTACCTACTACACAATCAGCAAAAGGCTTGCAAATGATATGCAAGAAATTGGGCTCAAAGTGGGTGCGATCACTTCTCTATCTGTGGATGATAGAGTAGGAACAGTAACCAAATATGGAAGCAGGCGCAACTATAAGTGTTACATCATTTCGTTCTACTCGAACAGTGAGAAGGTGGGCAGTGAAGTCAACCGACATCAAATTGTAAAAGTCCCATATCAGGGCAGTATCTATTGTGTGATCGTTCCAAATCACACCTTGTTTGTGAGACGTAATGGCAAGGTTGCGTGGTGTGGAAATACAAAATGGAATGGACACGGGGTCCACCTCACCACCCACGCCGATCCCTCGCAGCCTTTGCGCAAGCTGTCCAAATGCACCTATTGCCGGACGGTTCACAAGACCGAGACCATGCTGGTCCTGACCTGCCGGCAGTGCGGCAGCCCCCTGCCGGACGCCGAACCCATCCAGGCATTTATTGAATTCGACACCGCCTGGAGTCCGCCCATCCCGGTGATCGAGAAGCTCGCCTCCATGTTCCCCAATCACACTTTCGAGTTGAAATACTTCGAAGGCGGCATGGGCTTCAGCGGCCATGCCCGCTGGTCTGACGGGCTCGAGGAATTCCATCATCAATACGAATACAGCGGTCCGCGCGGCGGATAAGGGAGAAGCGATCATGACCACACGATCCGAACACAAACGTCTTCAACCCGTGCTCGACCTGGCGCGCCAACTGGACATCGCGACCAATCCCCATCCCGCCGCGATCTTCGAAGCGGGCAGCGGCGGCTTTCAGGTCTGGTGTACGCCGCACGATCATCCAACCGGCTGGAACGGCATCCTGATGAACGCCGGCGCCTTCTCCAAACCCTGCGAATACCTCGGCAGTGTCCACTGGCAGTGGGAGGATGAAACCGTGATCGGGCTGGCGATCGAGACCAGCGCCTACGCCCTGGCGGATCAAAAGCCCGATGAGTACTGCAACCTGACCGACATCCCCAGGGATCTCCCGCGCCGCACGATCTTCAACCGGGATGCCGACATCGAATGGCTCAAGGAAAAGGTTGCATGGCTGTTTGCCGAAGCCGGGGTGCCCCTGCCGCCTTTCACATACCAGCAGTCCGCGCCCTCCGGGGCCGCTTCGTACCTTCTGGTCCATTACTCCTCCGGGTCCGATGAATATGTGGTGATCGTCTCGCCGGATTTGGATCCGGAGGAATTCTGCCAGCCCGGCCATGAGATCGCGCGCACCCTGGAGATTTGGGATGCGGGAGGCTTCCCCACCGATGTCGTCCTGCGCCCCGATCACGAATACCAGGAACTGGACACCGAACCGGATGAAGGTCCCCTCACCGAACAGTATGAGAACGCGGCGCGCCTCGGCGACGACAGCTGGCTGGATGCCCGCATGGAAGACCAGATCAGCGGCTGGGAAGAATTCTAAATTTCACATGGGAGGGCCCCTCCCATCCTTACATGGAGAAACCAACATGACCACGCTCTTTCAAGAGACCATTGAACATCTGTTAAAGTCGCACAACCTGCTGGAGGATTTCCAGACAAAAGTCTCCTTCCATGTGCGCTTCGAGAAGACGGGCTATCAGCCGCTGGTGATCGAACGCCACGGCGATATGATCTCGGTCGCGCACTATTTCGAGCAGAACGGCGACCTGATCGCCGACCCGGATGTGGAGCTGCATTATCCCTCCTGGGTGCCGACCGGCATCACGCAAGCGTACTTTGGCTATCGTTCGAAGTTCATCGAACGCGATGGGCAGACCTTCATCGATACCAATTTCCACAAGCAGGTCTCCTCCTTCCTGACCCTATGGGCGCGCAACATCAAGGCCCAGGGTTGGGCGGAGGGAGGCAGAGTCTCCCATGACTAACATCCGCTTCATCTACCTATACCGGGATGCCAGCAATTACAAGCAGCATGGCGAAGTCATCCTCTCGAATGAAACGCAATTCGCTGTCGAGGAAATTGATCAAACGATCCGCTCCCTTCTCTCCGATGACTCCTTCTTCATCGCCCGACAGGTGCAACTTGAGGAACGCTTCTTCGCTATCGTGAACGAGGACGATCATCCCTGGCATGAATTTGTGCAGGTGGAAACGACCACCGATCCCACCTTCGATCCCGTCCCTGAGGCAAAGCGCGACATCACGCAGTTCCTGAAGGAACTGGAACATGTACATAACACTGGCTGGGATGAAACCCAGGTGCGTGCCGACCTCATCCAGCAGATCGATAAGGAAAGACGGGAATTGAAGCGATGGCTTGAAACCAGAGGGGGAGCCAATTGATAGCCACTCGCCTTGCAGACAATCTGCATTACTGATATACTGAAATTCAGACAGGAGTTACCTATGAACAACAATACTTTTCAAGTCCAAGTCGTCCGCCGGGGCATCATCACCCTCCCCAAGGAACTACGGGAACACAATAATATTGAGGAAGGCGATACCCTCACCCTTATTGAGTTGGGTGATGGCGTTGTGATTATGAGCCCCAAGCGTTCCCGCGTGGATGAGATTGCCGATAAACTTGCCAAAGAATGGCAGGACTCCGGAGAGACCCTTGAATCAATGTTGAGCACCCTGCGCGAGGTCCGGGCAGAATATGACACCAAAAAATCCTAGAGTCTTTCTCGATACCAGCGTGATCTTTGCTGCTGTCCTCTCCCCGACTGGCGGCGCTCGAAAATTGTTTCTGCTGGGCGAGGCAGGCTTGATGCAATTGGTGGTTGGACCGACCGTACTTACTGAGTGCCAGGAAGTTGTGCAGCGCAAGGCTCCTGCTTCCCTGCCAACTCTCGCCCAGTTGCTTGCCAGCGCGTCCCTTGAAACATCACAAGCGCCAACCAAAAAGCAGATCAATGCTGCAGAAGTCCATGTTCAATATACGCCTGATGCGCATGTGCTTGCAGAAGCGATTCTTGCCAAACCGGATTGGTTTGTCACCCATGACAAGGAGCATTTCCTAAAACATCGCAATCGGATTGAGCTACCCTTTGAAATTGGCACACCAGGGGATGTCTTACAACGTTTCAAGGATGACTTCGTCCAGCCTTGACCAATAAAACCACATCATGAACCGCGGGTTCGGTAACCACCGAGCCCGCGGTTTTTATTTCCCATAAGGAGACCCATGTTCGACCACATCATTGAAGAAATGGCGGATGCCATTGCAAAAGAACTGCACATCGATCACAACGATGTATTGCATATCCTTCACCATTACTGGCGGGACAAGATCGCGCATGTCTGGCAGGTCGAGGACATGCTTGAAACCGCCCTGAACACGGGCACACCGATCACGAAGGAAGATGCCGTCGCGATCCTGAAGGATCTGTTCGAAGGACACGATGCCGAACTGGGCATCACCTGGATGACGCTGGAGGTCGCGCTGCAGGAATACCGTCTGGATTGGAAGAGCCTGCCCGAAGACCGTTACCCGCAGGTGCAGGGTGTATTCAAGGTCTGGCGCAAGGGCGACCCGGTTGCGCACCAGATCGGGCTCTTCCCGAACTGCGTTCAACATAACCTGCCGCAGGCGCTCGCAATTGCCAGGTCGCTGGCGGACGAAACCCCGGGCACACCGATCCTGATCGGCTGCCAGCCGCTTCATTCCGACGAGGTCGAGCCGTGGCTGTCGGTCATGCGCGAGGAGGAGAACCACCTTGTGGAGGAAGGCGGGGAAGCATGCATGCCGTAACAGACGGGCAGCGCGTGCGCATTCTAACCATTCAGATCGCAGTCGCAGAGGATGCCGATCCCGACTCTGTTGCCGATGAGCTATCCGAACTGTTGTCGGAGAACGGCATCTGTTCGGAGTCCAGCCACATTCTGGACTGGCGTTACCTGACTGAATACCAGCCGACCGTCGTGGCCGGTAACGATCCGCAGGAGGGGGAGGTCTTCGACCTGCTCGATTTCAATTTGACGATCAATGATAAGGAGTAACCATGAATACCTGGATCGAACCCCATGAAGATGAATACATCAAGGAACGCATTGAAGAATTAAGGTCCGCCCAACAGGAGGCGTTGCATCATGGCAGGGTGCTCGTCTCCTCCTATGAGCAATTCTGGCTGCCCTGCCTGAATGATCTGCCGGATGTCAATTATCAGGGACGCGATCACTACAGCGCGCCCTATGGCACCTTCGATGCCGCTCCAGGAACGCCCTTTCACGGAGCGCTCTGGTTCACTCCAAAGCCGGGCGCGGAACTGCCGCATTCGTTGCAGAACCAGCGCGAGTGGAAGGCCGGTGTGGGGGTTGTGGATCTGAACGCGCGCACGGTGAAGATCCAATCCGATGAAGTCGAAGTCACCTTCACCAGCATCAACATCAGTCAAAGCGCGGCGGAGTTGCTGCGGGAGATCAACCGCGAACTGACGCAGATCAAAGCGGGTGTCTACCTGTATCGCATCGAGCCGGTCCGCGACACAATTCCCGTTCAGCATCTCTACCCGGACGGACGCATTCCCACCCTGAGCAATTCGCACACCCGCGCCGATGTCACCGGCTACGCCATCCTGAAGGATCGTCCCTATCAGCACACGCTGGTCTATGTCGGGATCGCCGCCCACAAGACCAGCGTGGAGAGTCTCTGGGCCTCCCTGATCCGCGGCAGGGGCAGTTGTTCCCTGTACGGCACCTCCCTGCTTGCCGATGGTGAAGTGAAGATGATGACCCATCCCCTGCCGGAGTTCAATGTCCTGCACGCCGGGATCGTCTGCCGCAAGGCGCTGCCCGGCAGGTGGGAGGCAAAGGATGATGTCGCCTACGCCCTGGTCTTTGAAAGGGATGCGGTGGAGGAAAAATTAAAGTCCCTGGCATTGAAGCGCCTGCAGGAGACGCTCGCCTTTCCCATCCCCGATGATTGGGCAGGGACTCTCTGGGACCATGCTCTGGATGCGGAGTTCATCCAACGCCTGGAAACCGGCGGGGATTGCCGCGGCGGGGTGCGCAT
>Ga0172367_10007386_pt1 | contig 12610 bp, 10 predicted proteins | sample Lak10m_FD_114542 | JGI IMG/M metagenome (GOLD analysis project Ga0172367, IMG submission 114542) | Freshwater microbial communities from Kabuno Bay, South-Kivu, Congo - kab_022012_10m | ecosystem: Environmental > Aquatic > Freshwater > Lake | place: Democratic Republic of the Congo: South-Kivu...
AAATTTACCTGAAGGTGTATCTGAAGTAGGTAAGTACCTAATTCACATCACTTTATTACAAGATAGCGGTGAAAGACTAGATGCTCACATGAGCTTTCAAGCAGGCAAAGGCCAACAAGCTAGTAAAAGCGGCTTAGCCTTATATGGCTTATTGTTCTTCGGTATTTTATATATTGTGTATCTATCAAACGCAGGCTTTAAGCGTAAAGTTGACGCGTTAATCGGCAAGGCTAAAGAACTGTAAGCAATACCAAGCTCTGTTAATTAGCCAATTAACAGAGCTATCTAAATCCGTAGTCTCCGCCATCTGATTATTTTTTAACACTTCCGATACAGAGGAAACTCAATAATGGACAAAAAACTAGTACTAGCCGCATTGATCGGCACCCTGTCTATTTCCCCCGTTTCTGCAAAAGAGTTTCAAGACCATAACCACATGATGAACCATGGTGATGGACATTTAATGGATATGGATGGCGGCATGGTGATGGGTCAAAATGTAGATACATTACCTGGAGGTTGCGATAAGATTGCAGCCACTAAAGAAATTACAATCCATGCAGGACATAAATATGCCGAAAAATTTCCCGGCACTATGTATGCATTTGACCAACAAGAATTCCAGTTTGAACCGTGTACCAAGTTAACTGTGCACTTTATCAATGACGATGAAATCCGCCATCAGTGGATGATGCATGGCCTACCTAAATACCTTTACCCCAAAGGCATGTTCCACCTAGAAGTTAGCGGTCCAGGCAAAGTTTCTGGCACACTGATTTTGCCACCAGGCGACAAAACTTATCTAGTACATTGCGATATTGCTCAACACATGGAAAAAGGCATGAAAGCCCAATTGAAAGTGGGCAAAGGCGCTGAGGATTTACCAAGCATTCCAGGGGTAACCACCAGCGTATTTCCTGATGATTACAGTGGCAAACCTTATGTTGCAGAACAAATTCCAACCGAGACAACAACTGCGCCGGCTGTCGATAGCACCACTGCCTCTGCAACTACCTCATCAACACCCACTGATACTGAAACAGATACCGGATTATCAGGTACTACTATTATCGGCTTAGCAATTGGCTTTTTAATTGCCCCTAGCCTAGCCAAAAAATATAAAGGCATGAGCCCTGGTGAAATTATTGCTTCGATGATTGACTCAGCAACCAGCTTTATTAGTTCAGCAATTAAGTTAGTTCGTGGGATTTTCAAAAAGTCTACCGACAAAACAGCAGCTATTGCGAATAAATAAATCAAAACTTTAAAGCCCCTGAAACCGACGTTTCAGGGGCTTTTTTATTAATTAGCCCATGAACTTTGAATCACTTGGCGTATTTGGTTTATTTATCAGCGCTTTTATCTCTTCAACCATTGCTCCCGGTGGCTCTGAAGCTGTACTCGCCTATCTAGTTACTCAAAATACTACTCCGATAATTGAGCTAATCACCGTTGCAACCGCTGGCAATACCTTGGGGGCATTAACGACTTGGTGGCTTGGCTTGTGGACCGCAAAAAAATATCCACTATCCGATTTCAATAAAACCGAACAGCAAAAATCACTGAATATTGTTCGTCACTGGGGTTGCTGGGCATTATTATTTTCTTGGCTACCGATTATTGGCGATGGCCTTTGTTTTGCAGCCGGTTGGCTGAAACTCTCGCCGTTATTTTCCTTGATTGCTATCTTGATAGGCAAAGCCTTACGTTACATGACTGTTGCCTACGCTTTTGTTTAAAACACTTATGACTTTTTTTTCGCTTCCTCATTTTCCAAACCCAGAAACGCCAGCTGAACACCGTCGACACGACTATCTGATTGCAGGCTTCACCTTTGTCACAGTCACGATTTGTCTGACAACTGACGGCTTTGCACCAAAGTTTGTGCAATATGTTTTGGCTTTTTTTGGCTGGTTATTTCTACTGTTTTTTCTACGTAGCGAATGCAAATATGTCCGCACTCAGGTTGCTGTTGCAGTTAGTTTTGCAGTGCTTGGGGAATTTTTTGCCTCTATTTACATGCAAGGTTATATCTACCGATTTGGCAATGTACCAGCTTATGTACCGCCAGGCCATGGTTTAGTGTATCTAACTGCGGTTGCATTAGGCCGTTCTGGATTCTTTCAGAACAACGCAAGAAAAATTGCTGCGTTTGTCGTCATCGCTTGTGGTTTGTGGGCTATTTGGGGGCTTAGTAATTGGACACAACGCCAAGACATTATCGGTGCAATATTGTTCTTAGTTTTCTTGCTTTACTTGTTAAAAGGTCGTTCGCCCATGGTTTACCTTGGCGCTTTTTTCATTACCTCTTGGTTAGAAATTGTCGGCACTTCTGCTGGCACCTGGGCATGGTCAGTTATAGACCCTGCGTCTAAATTACCACAGGGTAATCCTCCTAGCGGTGTCGCAGCTTGGTATTGTCTGGTCGATGCGGTTGCGATTGCCGGTGCAGCGCCTTTGCTCGACTTAATGACAAAATCGGTTAATTACTGGCGCAAACAAACCGCTCGGATTGATGAATAAGGCTTAGTCAGCCCAGCCCTAGATTTAGGCTAAAATAGCGCAATATTTTTTGAATTAGCTAATCCACATACAACATTCTCATGGAAAAAACCTATTCCCCACACGCAATCGAACAACGCTGGTACCAAACTTGGGAAGAGCAAGGCTATTTTGCTGCCAAACAAGAAGGTGAATCTTATTGCATTATGATACCACCCCCAAATGTTACCGGCAGTTTACACATGGGACATGCTTTTCAAGACACTATCATGGATGCCTTGACTCGTTACCATCGAATGAAAGGCTATAACACCTTATGGCAACCTGGCACCGATCACGCTGGCATCGCCACACAAATGGTTGTTGAGCGCCTATTAAACGCCGAAGGTAAAACTCGTCATGACTTAGGCCGAGAAGCATTTGTCGAAAAAGTTTGGGAGTGGAAAGAAGAGTCTGGCGGCACTATCACTCGGCAATTGCGTAGAATGGGTTCGTCTCTGGATTGGGAAAAAGAACGCTTCACCATGGACGATGGCATGTCAAAAGCGGTACAGGAAGTATTCATCAAGCTCTACGAAGAAGGTTTGATTTATCGTGGCAAACGCTTAGTTAACTGGGATCCGATTCTACATACAGCGGTATCTGATTTAGAAGTGATGTCCGAAGAAGAAAATGGCTCAATGTGGCACATGCGCTATCCGTTAACAAATGGTAAAGGCTTTTTGGTGGTAGCAACAACGCGTCCAGAAACTTTACTGGGCGATGCTGCTGTAGCGATTCACCCAGAAGATGAGCGTTACAAACATTTATTAGGTGAGTTTGTTGAGCTACCGTTAACCGGCCGCCGGATTCCGATTATCGCCGATGAGTATGTTGATCCTGAATTCGGTACAGGCTGTGTAAAAATCACTCCGGCTCACGATTTTAATGACTATGAAGTTTGGTCACGCCATAAAGATACTTCTGCGATTGCCGATCTTCCTCATGGCGGCTTGATTAATATTTTCACTGTTGATGCTGCAATTCGCGACAATAATGATGAATACACATTAATCCCGAGTGCTTACATTGGGCTAGATCGAGTGGAAGCCCGTAAACGTATTATTGCCGACTTGGAGGCACAAGGCTTATTAGAGAAAATCGTTGATCACAAATTAATGGTGCCACGCGGCGATAGAACCAATGCCATTATCGAACCTTTTTTAACCAATCAGTGGTACGTTAAAATTGAGCCTTTAGCTAAACCAGCAATTGAAGCCGTTGAAACAGGCGCGATTAAATTTGTTCCAGACAATTGGAAAAACACATATTTTGAATGGATGCGCAACATCCAAGATTGGTGTATCTCACGTCAAATCTGGTGGGGTCATCGAATTCCTGCCTGGTATGATGAACAAGGCAATACCTATGTTGGTGAATCAGAACAAGCAATTCGGGAACGTCATGGCTTAACTGACGACTATCCGCTTCATCAAGATGAAGATGTATTGGACACGTGGTTTTCATCCGCGCTATGGCCTTTTTCAACATTGGGATGGCCTGAACAAACGCCAGAATTAGCTCAACATTATCCAACTAGCGTTTTAGTTACTGGCTTTGACATTATTTTCTTCTGGGTGGCTCGGATGATTATGATGGGCTTGAAATTTCAAGGCCAGGTTCCGTTCCGTGAAGTTTATATTCACGGCTTAGTTCGTGATGCCGAAGGGCAAAAAATGTCGAAATCGAAAGGTAATGTTTTAGATCCTATCGATATTATTGACGGCATTGAATTAGAAACTTTAGTTGCCAAGCGTATTTCTGGGATGATGCAACCGCATCTAGCCAAGAAAATTGAACAAGCTACTCGTAAACAATTTCCTGATGGGATAGCCTCCTATGGCACAGATGCTTTACGTTTTACCTTCGCATCGTTAGCTTCGACAGGTCGCGATATTCGTTTTGATTTAGCTCGTACCGAAGGTTACCGTAATTTCTGCAATAAATTATGGAATGCTGCACGCTATGTGCTGATGAATACCGAAGATCAAGACAATGGCTTAGGTTGCGCGGACTGCTCTTATAGCCAAGCTGATTTATGGATTTTGTCACGCCTAAATCAAGTGATTAACACAACAACTGATGCCATTGACCATTATCGTTTTGATTTGGCGGCACAAGGTATCTACGAGTTCACTTGGAACGAGTATTGCGACTGGTATTTAGAATTAGCCAAAATTTCCTTACAAAGTGAAGATGAAAATCTACAGCGCGGCACTCGTCAAACTTTATTAAAAGTGCTTGAAACGATTTTACGTTTGACTCATCCAATCATGCCTTTTATTACCGAAGAGATTTGGCAGCGCGTTGCACCGCTTGCGGGCTGCACAGCGGCAACAATTATGCTACAGTCTTATCCTATTGCAGATAACAGTCAAATCAATGCATCGGCTATTGATGAAATTAATTGGGTGATGGAGTTTATCTTAGGAATTCGTAGAATTCGGGGTGAAATGAACATTGCTCCAGGTAAACCACTATCGGTTTTACTAGAAAATGGCTCAGAACGCGATGAAGCCTATGTCACTAATTGCAAAAGTTACCTACTTAGACTCAGCCGCTTAGAATCAATCACCTGGCTAGATAGCGCAACAACAGCACCAGAATCAGCTATCGCATTAGTTGGTGATATGAAAATATTAATCCCTATGGCGGGATTAATTGATAAAGAGGCTGAACTAAGCCGGCTTGAGAAAGAAATTAGCAAAATTGAAAAGGATTTACCTCGTATTGAAGGGAAACTAAGCAATCCCGCATTCGTTGATAAAGCCCCTGAAGATGTCATTTCGAAAGAACGCGAAAAACTTGCAAGCCTGCAATCATCTTTAAACAACCTTCGCGAACAATTCTTAAAAATCAAAGCCTTATAGACTATAGTAAACGACAACCACTCCTGCTTAAACAACAGGAGTGGATTCCAATTTTATTGCAAATGAATTATTCAAATTTACTTTGCTTGTGGCTCGATAACTGCTTGCATCTTTTCTTCTTCACCTGTCACTAAGCCTGTCATACATTCCATAACGCTTTCTGCATAATTTGCATGAGCCTCAGCCAATCCTTTAGGCGAACCAAAATCAGTTCTTAACTCTTCTAGTGCTTTCTTAGCGTCGGCAGATTTGTTTAACTGTAACATTTTTACGTAGTTTCTATACGCAGCCGAACGCTGTGGATCAAAAGGTAAAAGACCTGGCATATTCACAGATGACTTACTAACCACGCATTGAGCCATTACAGCAGGATCAATTTTGTAATCTTTAATATCTTTCTCTAGTTGCATTTGCTCTAGTATGGCTTGCTCGTACTCATTTTTATCAGCACAACCAACCAAAGCTAACAGTATTAAACTCAACAAAATTTTATTCATTTCCCAACCTTTATTATTTATTTTATATATAGAGCTTAATTATTTGCTTTGTAAGTAGTCGAACCCAAAGTAATCAGCCAATTATCAAACGCGGATTCAATAAATTCAATAGTTTGCAATTTTTATGCAGGAATACTTATAGCCACCTACTTATAACTCTAAAACACTATCTAAAAAAAACCCCCGCTATCTTTCGATAGCGAGGGTTTTCATCCTCATTACTAAACAGTTATGTTTAGCAATCTTTCATTAGATGAAAGTTGGGATTAATGGAGCATCAACTGTTACCAATTGACGTGCACCTTTAGCATCCCAGAAGAACAACAAACCAGCGAAACGGCTATCTGGATCGTAGATCAAGTCAGCTAGACGGTATACTTCCCATGCAGCATCAGAAGCAGTCACTTCTACTGTACGAGTTTCGCCTGGAGCCAATGGGCTGTTGTCGCTAACTGTCAAGCCTTCTTCAGCCAACAAGTCATCTGGATAGTTGGTGTCATCTTCATGAACCGCAGGATCCAAGAAACGTACGCCAGCTGTGTTGAACTCACCTAAACGAACTGCTGAATCACCATTATTAGTGATAGTCAGAGTCATTTGCATAGCACGACCTGGTACACGGTATGTAGCGTCATCAACTTTAACTGAAACAGTTGCTTCAGGCATTTGATAAGTTTTCATGCCACGTAACAAACCAGCTTGCAATGGAGTAGTTACAGGATATTTTTCGTTAGTTGAGCCCATAGAAGCAGCAACGATTACGATAGTACCCAAAGCGAATGCCATACCAACTTTTTTGTCGCCAGCAGAGATCAAAGAGTTAGCTTTGCCTGTGCTTACAGCGATGTGACGTGGTACGAACAATGGACGTTTGATCCAGAACAACAACCATGCGAACGCGATTGCGAACCATACAGCGTGCCAGAAATAAACGTTATCCAATGCATAGTTTTCCAAGTCAATTGTTTGACCTGTCAAAGTTGTCACTGGGTTAACGAAGTCAGCCATAGAACCAGTAACAGTTACCCATTTACCTGGACCAATGATTGGACCACCGCCTTGAACGTTCATCATTGAGTGAACGTGCCAGTCACCTGGACGACGTGCTTTCAAAAGAACTTTAAACTCATAAGTTTCGCCCAATTCCAAAGAAACTGAACGTGGAACTAATTGACCACCGATCCAAGAACCAGCACGAATAAATACTGGACCTGGGATACCGATGTTCAAGAAAGAAACTTCTGGTTTATCAACAGTTTCTGGCCAGCCAGCAAATACTAAGAATTTGCCGTTCAAAGTCATAGTGTCATTAACAGCTACTTCTTCTTTAGACCAATGCAAATCGAACCAATGAATAGTACGCATACGCATGAACGCAGCCTGTGACTTTTCACCATGAGCAGATGCTGTTGGAGCGTAGAACATCGCTGCTGTCATTGTGATCAGCAGTGCGACAAAGGACAGTTTTGCAACTTTGTCTTTAATTTTCATAATTTCCTCCTCTATTACTAGAGAATCTTGTAATTAAGATCTTCTGGCAAATAAACCGCATGCCAGCCGTCATTTATTATCAATTAGTCTTCAATTAAGAAGCATCGTCAGAGATGAAGTCGGTTTTAGCGAACCATCTGCCGAAGAAGTGCCACAAGAAGTAGATAATGATAGAAACGAAACCAGAGAAGAACGCTGATACAGGAGCAACGTCTTTACCGAAGGTTCTTAATGTACCTTTCTCTACCATACGGATGTACTCAGGAGTACCTGTTCTTACGTAGTGGTAACCTTGTAAGTCAGCCAAAGTCATCATCATGCCGTTATATTCAACAGGCACGTGCAATGGAGCGATTACAGGCCAGTTACCTGGGTAGAACAACAAACCGTAAGCCAAACCACCAACAACAGCTGTCAAAGTCATGCTGTTACCTAACATTAAGATAACGTCAAGAACGATAGCACCTGGCAATAGGTTAGAAGGGAAACAGATGTTTACTGGGAAATATGTCCAACCCCAGAAGTTTAAATATCTATTGATCCACTCACCAATCATCAAAGCAACAACAGAAATTGTTGCGCCGATTGGTAAACGGTATCTCCACCACAAGCATGCTTGAACAGCAGCAGGGAAAGTGATTGAAACGATAGGTGCTACAGTTACCCATAGACGTCTATCTTTCCAGTCGGTCCAGAAATCCCAGTCACCACCGGTCAACATGTAGTGAATGTGATAACCGCCCAATACTGCGGTGAACAGTGTAAAAAGAATCATCCAGTCAAACGTACGGGAAACTTGTACCGCTTCCGCACGTGAACGTACAGCTGATTGAGATGCGCTCATTAGCTTACCTCCTAAAGAATTAAAATTATATTTTTTTACTTTCTACCTTTATCTTGCCTTAGCGAACTAAGGCAAGAAAGGAGATAGTTTTTTACTTTTAAAGACTAGCGATTAAGCCAAGTCTTTTTTCAACAATTTTGAAATTGCCATTACTTCGGTGTTCACAACACCCATTACAGCTAGAGCAGCCCAACCAAAGAATACGAAACCGTAATGCAATGGAGCAACGAACAACTCTTCCATAAACCAGAATGTGTGACCCCATTCGTTCAAACCTACGTTAGGCAGAATCATGAAAGGACCGATAACCGCAACCAAATACATCAAGTGCAGGCCTTCATGGTATGTAGGCAGTCTTGTTTTTGCATACATGAATGAAGCTGTACCAGTGATGATGTAGATTGGGTAAGACAGGTAGAACTCAATGATGTGACTTGGTGTAAAGTCGGTATCACGAACGATGGTTTGGTGCCATGTGCCGTCTTGCTCTGTGAAGTAAGAAGCGCCCCAATAGATAGCCCAACCGTAGCAAACCAACCAGATCCAGTGTGTGAAATGACGACGCAGTTCTTCACGTGGAGTGATTGACATAACTTTACGATCACGTGTTTTCCAGATCCAGCCGTTGATACCTGCGAACAGGATAACTTCGACAACAATCTCGATGTACAGCATGTTCATCCAGTATGTTTCAAACTCTGGAGCAAATGAGTCAAGACCAGCGGACCAGCCATAAACACCTTCGTACCAACGAATGAAAGAATAGAAAACCAAATAGAGCAGCATACCAGCCCACAGGTTTCTTTGATTTAAAAGCGGTGCTTCCGCAGCATCAGCCTTAACTGATTCAGTTGTAGCAGCCATTTCTACCTCCTAAAAGATTATCTAAATCCCCTAAATTATAGGGGGCTCTATGTTATTTCCTATGTTAAAAATTTATTCACTATCGAATAAACCACTCGCATCCTTGAGAGTGCTTGCCAGTCTACCACCTCGACATTCCTTGTCAAGACAATATTGATTCCTACCTTCAATTCCTTTTCAAGCCATCAATCTCTTAACGCAGTAATTTTTTTTTTGCTAGAATTCTCACACAGTTAGCACTTAATCATTAATACACCACCACCAATTCCCCAGCCATGAATAAAAAAAAAATAATCGTATTCGCAGCCTGTTTAGCAGTTCTACTTGCGCTCCAAATCAAACTTCTACAACCCTGGCTAATGGACGTTGCTTCATCGGACTTATTTCTTGAAGAAAGTCAGGATTTAGCCAATCCCATGGCCATCTCGAATGACATGACGGCCCTAGCTTTCACCCATTGCAACAATTACATAACCAAACAATTAGATTCCGAGCATACAACCTCCTTCTCAAACCAACCAACCAACGCCTGGAGTATTGGCAATTACGAGTACATCATTAATGCAGAGATTGACATTGCATCCAAAGAAACACCCAGCACCATTCATCACTATGTGTGCCGAATTCAATATGAAAAAGGCGACGATTTATCCGGCAGCAATGATTATGAAAATTGGTCTGTTGAAGGGTTAACTGGTATTCCCGACCTTTAGAATTTTTTCATGTTAGAGACGCTTAACCGCGTCTCTTTTTTGCATGACCAGCCCAGCCATTTATAACCTAAAACTCTCCGCTAGCTCAGATCTGAACCACGCCCACCCCCCAAGCTTTCTAACAGCATTAGACCGACACCAATACAGATTGCCGTATCAGCAATATTGAACGCAGGCCAGTGCCATTCCTGATAATAGACATCCAGAAAATCTATGACGTAGCCATAAACCACTCGATCAATTAAATTACCAATAGCGCCGCCCAAAACTAACGACAAAGCTGCTCCCATTAGTTTTTCATGACTTTTTAATCTTAACAACCACAGCACCATCATACTGCTCATTACTAGCGCCAAACCAGCAAAAAACCAGCGCTGCCAACCCCCTGCCTGACTCAAAAAACTAAATGCAGCCCCAGTATTTCGGACATAGGTCAGATTAAATCCCTGGAACAATCTAATTGACTCAAACAACTGCATAGAACCATCTACTGCCAGCTTGCTGGCCTGATCCAAACATAAAACTAGCAATGACAACCACAACCATTTAAGCATACTGACGAGTCTCCCCGTCACCCACCACGTTTTCGACACAACGACCACATAACTCCGGATGCTCAGGATGCTCACCTATGTCATATCGCTGATGCCAACAACGTACACATTTTTTATGTACAGACACTAGCACCTTTAATTTAACCCCAGCCAACTCTGTAGTTAATGCATCATCAGGACAAAACTGCATATCTGCCACAGCAGCATTTGAAGTGATAAAAACAAAATGCAATTCACTTGCCAGTTTATTAAGTTCTTGTGCAAATCCATGATCACAATACAGCTCCACCTCTGCATTTAATGAGGCACCAATGGCACCTTGCTTACGTAAAGCCTCTAGCTCTTTGCTCACTTCAGCTCGAACCGCCATCACACATTCCCAGGTTTTACGATTAATACTGCTATTGGTATCGATAGGAAAAAGACCTTGATACCAAGTTTCTAAAAATACGGACTCATTGCGCTGCCCAGGAATAACCTGCCAAATTTCTTCAGCCGTGTAACTTGTAATTGGTGCCAGCCAGCGAACCATGGCCTCAATGACGTGATACATGGCAGTCTGTCCTGAGCGTTGAGCCAAACAGCCAAACTTTGCTGTGTACTGCCTATCTTTGATGATATCTAGATAAAATCCACCCAGATCGATACTACAAAAGTTGAGTATCTTTTGATAAATAGCCTGAAATTGATAAGTAGAATAAGCACTTTTGATTTCTTCCTGCAATTGCCACGCTTTATCCACCACCCAACGATCCAGAGCCAATAGATCGACTGCGGGCACTAGATGCTGCGCCGGGTCAAAACCGTCCAGATTTGAAAGCAAAAATCGAGCAGTATTACGTATCCGTCTATAGCCATCAGAAGTTCGTTTCAAAATCTCATCAGATACCGACATTTCGCCCCGGTAATCCGTACCAGCCACCCAAAGCCTCAACACATCCGCTCCAATGGATTTCATCACGGTTTGCGGCAAAACAACATTTCCCTTCGATTTCGACATTTTTTTGCCGTCTGCATCCACGGTAAAGCCGTGAGTCAATACCGATTTATAGGGCGCAACATCATTCATCGCCACAGATGCCAGTAATGATGACTGAAACCAACCCCGATGCTGATCGGAACCTTCCAGATACAAATCCGCCGGAAAATGTAATTGCTCACGTCGCTCCAAAACAGCAGCATGGGTTACGCCAGAATCGAACCACACATCCAGTGTGTCATTCATTTTCTGATAATGCTCGACATCCTCTCCAATTAATTCCTCCGCATCCAGTTCAAACCAAGCATCCACGCCTTGCTTTTCAATGCGCTGAGCCACTTGCTCAATCAACTCGGCAGAACGAGGATGCAACTCGCCTGTTTCTTTATGGACAAAAAACGCTATCGGCACCCCCCAGGTACGCTGCCTGGACACACACCAATCTGGACGATTTTCAATCATACTTTCGATACGCGCTTGCCCCCAATCCGGAACCCAGCTTACGCGCTTAACCTCGTTTAGCGCGGTTTTGCGTAATTGCATTTTGTCCATCGCAATAAACCATTGCGGAGTAGCACGAAAAATAATCGGCGTTTTATGCCGCCAGCAATGGGGGTAGCTGTGTAACAAGGCATGATGGTGCAAGAGCTTTCCTCGCTCACGCAGCACATCCAAGACTTTTTCGTTGGCATTGAAAACGTGTAAACCTGCAAATAATTCGGTATTCGGCAAAAATACCCCGTTACTACCTACCGGATTGTCCACCGGCAAACCATATTTAATGCCGACCACATAATCTTCTTGACCATGACCAGGCGCAGTATGAACTGCCCCCGTACCGGTATCAGTAGTTACGTGATCGCCCAAAATGACAGGGACCTGTCTGGCATAAAAAGGGTGCTGGAGCATTTGCCGCTCCAAAGCACTTCCTTTGCAATACCCTACAATATGATGCTCGCCCAGATCATAGCGTAGCACCACATCTTTCAATAATTGCTCGGCAACCACCAAGCGCTCGCTTTGCCCATCAATTTCACATTGCACGACTACGTATTCCAGCTCAGGATTTAACGCAACCGCCTGATTCGCAGGCAAAGTCCAGGGTGTAGTCGTCCAGATCACTACCGATAAAGGCCCCTTGCCCTCCCGATCCGGCGCATGATGAAAGCAAGCCATAAAGGCATGCTCATCGACCACTTGAAATCGCACATCAATCGCCGGAGCATGTTTATCTTCATATTCCACTTCAGCTTCTGC
>Ga0172367_10007388_pt1 | contig 12609 bp, 9 predicted proteins | sample Lak10m_FD_114542 | JGI IMG/M metagenome (GOLD analysis project Ga0172367, IMG submission 114542) | Freshwater microbial communities from Kabuno Bay, South-Kivu, Congo - kab_022012_10m | ecosystem: Environmental > Aquatic > Freshwater > Lake | place: Democratic Republic of the Congo: South-Kivu...
ACATGGCTTCCAGGTGGGCTCGATGAGGTGGTTGATCTCGTCATTCCTGAAATGCAGAGACGGGGTCTTTATCGAACAGCCTATGAAGGAAAGACCCTTCGCGAAAATCTCGGTTTGGCTTGGCCTGAACATCCGGCCGCCGCAGCGCGTCGTGCTGCACTTGCCAAGATGGCGGTCGGCGCAGGGTTAGCGCTATGAGCGCTTTTCCGGGCCGTTTGGCCGTTTTATTTGTACTCATCTTGACGATGATCAGCATCGATGTTGCTGCCCAGAATTTACGCATCGGCATGAAGGCTGCATCTGATGGGTCTGATCCGCACCAATCCTACAGTCCCAACAGAAATATCCAGATGCATGTCTATGAATCACTTGTTGCCCAAGATCAAAATCTTAGGCCCATCCCGGGTCTCGCGGAAGCCTGGCGCGCGATTGATGATGAAACCTGGGAGTTTCGCCTAATAGAAGGCGTCAGGTTTCATGATGGCACGCCCCTGACCGCCACTGATATTGCCTTTTCGCTACGGCGTGCTGCGGCGGCCAGGGGTTTGCGAACATACAGTGCGCAGCTTCGCAGCGTGCTTGACGTACAAGAAATTGACAGCCGAACAATCCGTATCAAAACACGTGGTCCTTCGCCCTTACTGCCGAATAATCTAGCTTCAATCATGATTGTCTCTGCGGCCGCGGTTGGTACGGATGCAACCGAAGACGACTTCAACGGTGGTCGCGCAGCTATTGGCACCGGACCCTATCGTTGGGTTCGCTTTAATCGGGCGCAGGATGTCATTCTTGAAAAGGCATCCCAGCATTGGACGGCACCTGAGCCATGGCAACGTGTTGTCTTTCGCTTTATTCCTAATGATAGCGCGCGTGTTTCCGCTCTGCTTGCTGGCGATGTTGACGTGATTGATGCCGTGCCGCCGGCGCTCTATGGCCGCGTGCGCACCGATCAGCGATCGCGCCTTTTGACGGCCACGTCGGGCTTTAACTTCTATCTTTATGTCGATAGCGGGCGCGAGAGATCTCCCTTTATCACAGCCACCGATGGTCAGGCTCTGGATCGTAATCCTCTTCGGGATCGGCGCGTCAGATTGGCTCTGTCCCACGCGTTGAACCGTTCAGCTTTGGCGGATCGAGCGATGGAAGGTGGTGCGGAAGCCGCCGGGCAGATCGCGCCCCAGGGGTTTATTGGCCATGTCGCCGATCTGGCGATGCCTGCCTATGATCCGGCACGTGCCCGTTTTTTGCTCGCAGAAGCGGGTTTTCCGCAAGGTTTTGGCCTCACGCTTCACTGTACCGGAGATCGCTTCGCTGGTGATGCGCGTAGTTGCCAAGCTATTGGGCAGATGTTCACCGCCATTGGCATAAGGACGGAAGTTGAAGCGCTACCAACCGCGGTGTTCTTTCGCCGCGCCAACCGTGGTGTAAATGGAGAACCGGAATTTTCCGTCTCGGCTTCGATGTTTTTCACAACGACAGGCGCCGCACCTGAGGGGATGAGCACCATTCTTCGAACATATAATGCCGAACTGGGGCATGGCGCTTCCAATAGGGGGCGATATTCTGACGCCGAACTCGATCGGCTGATCAGCCAGATCGAGTCCATGATGGATGACGCGAAGCGTGAGGAGCTCACGCAACAAGCCGTGCGCCGCGTCATGGCGGAAGCAGCCATCATTCCGGTATTTTTCGTCAGATCAGCCTGGGGCATGACACGAAATCTTACGGTGACGCCGCGTGGTGACCAATACACCATGGCAACCGGCATTCGACAAATACGCTGAAGCAGGAGGGTTAAGTCCTTGGGCAAAAAGCAACTCAAGCTTGGGGCTTTTTTGAGCGTCCCTGGCAATCATCTGGCCGGTTGGAGGCATCCTGATGCGGATACCTCATGCGATATGGATTTCGGTTGGTATATGCGCCTGACGCAAATGGCGGAGGCGGCAAAGTATGATTGTATTTTTTTTCAGGATACGGTCGCGGTAGGGGGTAGCGATGCCCTTAAGGCGGGCGATATGACGCGTACCAGCCTGTCACGTATCGTAAAGCTCGAACCAACTGCATGCCTAGCCGCGCTGGCCATGGGTACCAGCCACATCGGCTTGGTGGCCACCGCCACAACAACCTTCAACGAACCATATAATATTGCACGGCGCTTCGCGACCATTGACCATATCAGCAATGGGCGTTGCGGTTGGAATTTGGTAACTTCCCAGATTGAGGACGAGGCAGGGAACTTCAATCTGGATACGCATGTTGATCACGCGGCGCGTTATGAACGCGCCATTGAATTTTACGAAGTGGTCTCCGGCTTATGGGATTCGTGGGAAGCTGATGCATTCCCGAAGGATAAGGAACGCGGTGTCTGGTTTGATTATGATCGCATGCATTTCCTTGATCATCACGGAAAGCATTTTCATGTGCGTGGTCCGCTTAATGTCTCACGTACACCGCAGGGTAGACCTATTGTGGCGCAGGCAGGTTCTTCTGAACCAGGCCGGGAATTGGCCGCACGCACGGCGGATGTGGTCTTCACTGCCCAGACCGAATTGGCGGAGGCGCGTGAATTCTTTGCCGACGTCAAGGGGCGCACCGCAAAATATGGTCGTACCCCCGATGACATCAAGATCATGCCGGGTATCACGCCGGTCATTGGCAGAACCATGGAAGAAGCGCAGGAAAAATATGATCGGCTGCAGGCATTATTGCCTGATGACGTTGCGCTCGCAGCGCTTGCTCGCTTCACCCGTGGCATTGATATTTTCTCCTTTCCCCTCGATGGTCCCCTGCCAGACCTGCCAGAGACGAATGCCGCAAAGTCGCGTCAGAAGCTGATCATGGATATGGCTCGGAAATATAACATGACGCTCCGCCAAGTCGCGCGGTCGGTGTCAGCCGCGCAGGGGCATCGGGTATTGGTGGGCACACCAGCATATGTCGCTGATGAGTTGCAGGAATGGCTAGAGAAGGATGCGGCAGATGGCTTCAATGTCATCTGCAATTACTATCCAAAGCCTTTTGAGGAATTTTCCAATCTTGTCATTCCGGAACTGCAGCGGCGCGGCATTTTTCGAACTGCCTATGAAGGCACAACGCTTAGGGAAAATCTTGGGCTCAAGGCGCCGGAAAATCGCTTCACGGCCGCACGTAAGGCGCGGGCAGCCGATTGATTAGTGCTAGCCCAACGCAACAATAGCCTCATTCAGTGCCTCCTTTGCTTGTCTTACTGCAAAGGCGATGCGGTTCTGGGCACGCAGAGCATCCACCGCGGCGAATTTCGCCGCGTCGGTGCCCGCGGTGGTTTCAGCCAGCCGTCTGATGGGTTCAAGTGTTGCCCAGGCCGGCATCGGAAGAGCATGGGGATGCAGGAACCGATCGCCATCCGTGTAATCCGCCGGCACCAGGGCGCGGGAAACCCTCATCAAAGCTGCATTGCATTTCCTCGCCGCTTGCGTGCCCTTTGGGGCGCCGAGTTTACCCAGTCGCTCAGCGAGGCCGATGGCTTCAAGGAGTGACGTTTGCAATCGAGAGATGGGAATGGTGTCGTCAAGTCTCTCCGCCAGAACGTCAATCTCGGACTGCAAGGACTGCAGCATGGCCAAGTGATTGAGCGGTAGGATGGGACTTGTCAGCAACCGCCAGACGACATGCAGCATGACGCGGGTGTCACGCACCAGATTTGTCTCATCAACCTTATCAATAAGGTCGTCTGCCGTATGCCACCACCAGCCAAGGGCGTTGCGTGCCGCCTGATGTTTATGGGGTTGTTCGCTTAGCGTCCCGAACATTGATGGAATGCCGATACCAACAAAGCTATCGTCACTGCTGCGATTTTTGCGCTTGCCCTTATAGGTTTCATTGGTATGCAGGCTGATAGCCTCATGCGCCAGATCATGCAATTCGGCCATTGCTGCGGCATTGGCAAGCACGGTGGCGCCCATGCCGCCAAGACTGTCCACATTCACATGAGCGACACAAAACTGATCAAGTTCCTGCCAATGCGCGTCAGCATACCATGCTGATCCGGAATAGCGCCCATGTGAATGCCCAGACCAGAAGCAAATACGCAGGCCTCGCTGCCAGGCACTGTGGTTCTTGGCGCAAAGCCGGGCCACCTCCATCATACCGGCATTTGCAGACCCATTATCCATGACACCATGATACCAGGTATCATGATGCCCGGAAAAAAGAACGAAGGGGTTATCCTCCTCCGCAGGCCCCGGCAATTCGGCGACCAGAATGGGCGTCTTGCGCCATCCGGTATCAACTTCGGCTTCCATGGTGATCAGTGGCTGGCGACCCGCCTGCAGTGCTTCGCGAAGTGCGCTTCCTTCAGCGTGGGAAATTGAACAAACAACGGTAGTCGGCAATTCCGCCAGCGAAGCTTCACCCGGACTGCCCCAGATCGGTGAAATGCACATTTCATGAATGTGTTCATGGTGGCTGATGTGCAATTCAGCGATGGCGCCCGCCAGGCGCGCTCGCCTAGCGGCAGCCGGGGTGGCCATGCCCTCCATAAGCAGGATGCGTCCGCGCAGGTCCTTGCTGGCGAAATCCTCCTCGGTGCCATGGCCCACATAAACGGGTAAGCCCGAAATGCCGCCGGGGGGAGAGGGGCAGGAAAAAGATTGTGTGATTGCTTTTGTTGGCTTTCCAGCCACCCGCACGGAAGCTGTACCCGGAAGGCTGATATAGGCATCGTGCAACAGGATCTTTGTTGTATATCCATAATCACGCATTCGCTTTTCGATGAAGTTCAGGGCTTCACGTTCCTCATCAGTACCCGAAAGCTTGACCCAGTGCGCAATATGCCGAAGGTTATCCATCATTTCTGCCCCGTTTACGGCATTTGACGGTACGTTCGGTAGTAACTCGGACATTGTCGCTTCCTTATATTTCGATCTGTTCTGGATGACTTTCAATCATTTTTTGGCCAGGGACATCGCGGGCGCAGCACCGGCGCCGATATCCCACCAAAGGCCCGCCATCATTTGCAGGCCCTCCCGAAACAGTGGGGCTAAGGCATGCTCATCGGGGCCGTGTTGATTACATCCGGCATATGAATTCGGGATCCAGATGACCGGGATATTCAACTCCTCAATGAACATGTCTGAAGGGTTCGAGCCGGAAGAGTTTGGAATGATATTCGGGTCGCGACCGGTGGTATTCTTCAAGGAGGAAGCCGTGAAGCTCACCCATGAATTATCTGGATCAGTTCTGGCGGCACCGAACATATCCCTATCCAATACGGGAATGATCGTGACATCAGTGAAACCTGTCGCATCCAGATGCTCCCGCAATGCGGGCACGATGCGCGAGCCCGGAATATCTGCTGTGTGGCGAACCTGTAGCCTGGCTTTCGCCTCCCCCTGTACGGCATTTGTCGGCGCATCCGGATGGCCAGTCTGCTGAGCAAGGACAATCACGCTCGTCCAACCGAAGATTTTCTCGCCCTTTGTCAATCCTGGCTCACCCCAGCCCGCATCAGGTTCTGGCAGACCCGGAATCTCCTCAAAGACAATATCGCCAATCGCACGCCGGACGGAATTTGGCATGGCGTTTGGTAGCCAGTCTTTCACCAGGATGCGGCCGCTGGGCGAAACAATAGATGCCAGGGCATGCGCCAGCCGGAAGGCAGGGTCTTTGAGGACCCCACCCCAATGTCCGGAGTGATGCGCATGGTCACGCAAATGAACAACTAGATCAAAGGCAATGCCGCCACGTGCGCCCAGTTTCAATTCAGGCATGAAGGTTGTCTGCCGTGGCCCATCCAATCCAATGAAAACATCCGCGGCAAGAAAATCCCGATGGGATTGTAGAATCGCCCTCAAGCCGGGCGAGCCTTGCTCCTCACCTGTTTCGATCAGGAGTTTGACATTGAAGCCAAGTCTGCCGCCCCGTTCCGCCAGTACAGCCCGCAGCGCTTCAATTGCAATCAGGTGTTGGCCCTTATTGTCGACTGTTCCACGACCATACCATTTATGGCCCTGGATCGTGATACGCCATGGCTCAAGTCCATTGCTCCATTTATCGGGTAGCCCGCGCACAACATCGCCATGGCCATAGACAAGTACAGTAGGTCGGGACGGATCTTCCATCCTCACGCCAATAAAGACTGGGCCGCGTCCGGCACGCGGATTTTCAATAACCCGTGTATTGAAGCCCATGCCGTCAACCAATTGCGGCAGCGTCGTATCACAATAATGCTGCAAGGCAGGCAAGCTATCGGGCATCTGGCTTTCGGTGCGAACCGTGACCAGGCGCTGCAGGGCCTCAAAGAAAATGCCGTCATCGAAGCATTGTTCCGCCCGCGAGATGGCAGAAGTTCTTGTGCTCATGACACTATCTCTATCCAATCAGGCCAAGTGAGGAATCGGCAGTAAGCAACCCTGTCTCATCCGACCATGGTCTCAAGGGTGTTTCAGAATGCTAAGCCTGTTTGGTAGAGCGAAGCAACAGCGCATCGGATTGACCCGATTGCGCCGCGATGGAGAGGCGTATTTTTCGGCCTTTGAATGCCCTCTGCTGGCGTGGCCGAAAGGCGTTGATGGCGACGCTCACCGAGGACCGCTTGTTCATTTTCAGGTTGCGTGTACGCCCATTGTATGGTCCGCTTCGAGTTAGGCGAAAGGGATGGCATTCTCTGAAGCGCATCCTCTGACGCTGCCACAAAAGGCGCTCAACAAGCAGCGCCATCTTAGGGGAGGAACAACCATGCTTGATCTTTCGCGCCGCCTTTTGCTTGGCTCCGCTGCGGCTGCGCCTCTTAGCGGACCGTTGCGCGCTCAGACGCAGCCCACGATCAGGATTGGCGTTCTTTCCGATATGTCTGGCCCATACCGCGATATAAGCGGGCCGAATTGCGTTTCTGCTGCCCGGTAGGCCGCGCAGGATTTTGGTGCGGCCGCTGGCTTCAACGTGGAAATCCTGCAGGCGGATCACCAGAACAAGGCCGATGTTGGGTTGAATATCGCGCGCCAATGGTTCGACCGTGAAGGTGTTGATGCCATCACCGATGTGAACAATAGCGGCATCGCCTTCGCGCTGAATGGCCTGGCCCGAGAGAAGAACAAGGCGCATATCAATTCTGGCGCTGCATCAGTGGATTTCACCGGCCCGCATTGCAGCCCGAATGCCGTACACTGGACCACCGATACCTGGGCCAATGCGCAATCAACCGGCGGCGCGCTCGCAAAGGCGGGCACGAAACGCTGGTATTGCATCACTGCCGACTATGCTTTTGGCCATAGCGTGCAACGCGAAGTCACGCGCGTTGTTGAAGCCCAAGGTGGGCAAATGGTTGGGTCTTCGGTCTATCCTTTTCCGCAGACAACAGATTTCTCTTCCTTCCTTGTTACCGCAGCTGCTGCACGGCCGGATGTTATAGCACTCTGCAACGCGGGGACGGATATGATCAATTGCGTCAAGCAGGGTCAGGAATTCGGCCTTGGCCGTCGCCAGATCAAGGTAGCCGCCATGATCGCCTTTATCGTTGATGTCCATACGATCGGTTTGTCGGCAGCGCAGGGCCTTACCTTTACTGAGAGTACCTATTGGGATTTGAATGACCGTACCCGTGCATTGACAGCGCGGCTCAGGCCAGAAATGGTGAATAACCACTTCCCCAATAGCGTTACCTTCCAGTGCTATTCTGTGGTACTACATTATTTGAAGGCGGCGGCCGCCATCGGTGCAGCGCAAGCCAAGGCCTCCGGCCTTGCAACGATTGAGGCTATGAAGCGCCTTCCTACGGATGACGACGCCTTCGGGCCGGGCATGGTGCGCACCGATGGGCGCAAGCTGCACCCAACCATTCTGCTGCAAGCCAAGTCGCCGGGTGAGAGCCGCGGTCCCTGGGATTACCTGACACCAATCGCGCAAACGCCGGCCGATCAGGCCTTCCGCCCGATGGCTGAAGGCAATTGCGCCTTTTTGCGGAGTTGATGGCGATGCTTGGACGGCGGCATGCATTGGGGCTTGGCGTCTCATTGGCAGCTCCAGCGGTCGCGCGCGCTCAGGGTCGCAGCCCGGATGGTTGGCCTCATGGGCGGACGGTTTCGGTTGTCATACCCTTTACGCCAGGCGGCGGCACCGATGTTGTTGCCCGTGTCATGATGGATGGGTTTACTGAGAGCTTTGGTGGCAACTTCGTCATGGAACACCGGCCAGGTGCCACAACCACGGTAGGTGCCCGGCATGTCGCACGTGCGCGTCCTGACGGGCTGACACTTTTGGTTGGCAGCAACAGCGCCTTTTCTCAGGCGCCCTTTGCTTATCGTAATCTTGGCTATGATCCGCTGACAGATTTCACGCATATCAGCCTGCTTTTTTCCTCCGCCTATCTGCTGGTTGCGAACCCAAAGTGGCAAAGCTTCGCCCAAATCATTGAGGCCTCGAAGAAGGCGCCAGGGTCAATCAGCTATGGCACCTGGGGGGTTGGTAGTACGGCCCATCTGCTGATGCTGGACATGAATGCGCGCACGGGCACAGAGATGCTGCATGTTCCCTTCGGCGGTCCCGCGCCGGCATTGACCGAGATACTCGCAGGCCGCGTCGACATGATGTTCACTACCTTCGCCCCGGCGCGGGGGCATGTATTGGATGGGCGGCTCAAGGCGCTTGCCGCGCCGCATGAGGAACGCTTGGCGGCAGTGCCAAATGTGCCGACTACAGCAGAGCTTGGCCTACAGGATTTGCTGGTCAGCGCGTGGTGGTGCCTCGCCGCGCCACCCGGGTTATCGGCACCGCTGGCGGCCGCGCTCGATGATGCTGTGCGCCGCGCGGTCGTGAGGCCAGCGGCGCAGAAGCCAATTGAAGATTTCGGCCTGTTGCCCCTGCCGCTTGGGCCCGCGGCCTTTGTTGAGCGCATCAAGAAGGACTTGGCGCTGAATGCCGATCTGATGCGACGCGCAGGGATTGTGCCGGAATGATCGGGGATTGCTAAGCAGGTTCAACCGCAGCGTGGGCGCTGCCAGCACACCTGGCGCATAGGCGTTCTTGCGCTTCTTCGCTTTAGGCGCCTCTCACGCAAATTGGTTGGGCGGCGCTGGAATGCCGAGGCTCTCGCGCAGCGTCCGGCCTGGATAGGTCGTGCGAAAAATCCCCCGCCGCTGCAGTTCGGGTACGACGAGATGGACGAAATCCTCGAGCGGCTTGGTGTAGAATGGAAACAGCAGCGTGAAACCGTCACAAGCCTCGGCCTCGAACCATTCCTGCATCGTATCAGCCACTAAGGTAGGCGTGCCAACTACCAGCTGATGACCGAGCGAGGTGCCGAGGTAGCGTGCTACCTGGCGGATGGTCATGTTTCCGGCGCGGGCCTTCGCGACTAGATGTTCCTGGCGCGCGCGCGCGGCGTTGGAGGGTGGCAGATCCGGCAGCGGCCCATCGATAGGATAGGCATGAATGTCAAGGTCGCCGCAGAGCCGAGCGAGAAGGCGCAATGCATTTGCCTCATCCATCATCTCGCCGAGCTGTCCGGCGATGTCCTCTGCCTCGCCCTGCGTCTCGCCCAGGATAGTCATGAAGCCCGGCATGATCTTGACATGATCCGGGTTTCGCGCGTGCGCGGCGGCGCGTGACTTCAAGTTGTCGTAGAACGCCTTGCCTTCCGATAGCACGGATTGCGCCGTGAAGATCATGTCCGCCACGCGCGATGCCAGCTTGCGCCCGTCATCCGACGACCCGGCCTGCGCGATCACTGGGCGACCCTGCGGTGAGCGCGGAAGGTTCAGCGGCCCTCGCACGCGGAAGAAGCGGCCTTGGTGATTAAGGATGTGGCCCTTCGAGGGGTCCAGGTAGCGCCCCGATGCCTTGTCACGGATGAAGGCGCCGTCCTCGAAGGAGTCCCAAAGCCCAGAACATACATTGACGAATTCCTCAGCGCGCTCGTAGCGATGCGCGTGGTCGGGATGGCGATCGAAGCCGAAATTTCCAGCTTCATCCTCGATCTGCGAGGTAACGAGATTCCAACCTGCGCGCCCACCGCTTATATGGTCAACCGATCCGAAGCGGCGCGCGATGGTGTAGGGATCATTGTAGGTGGTGGTTGCGGTAGCTACCAAGCCGATATGTTTGGTTACAGGTGCAAGTGCAGCGATCAGTGTCGCGGGCTCGGGGAAGACCTGCCGCCCCATGCCAGGGCGCCACGGCGATGCGCCATCAAGCCCGGCGCTACCGTTCACCGCCGCCGTATCCTGGAAGAACACGCAGTCCAGGCAGCCGCGCTCGGCGACTTGTGCCATATGCACGTAATGCTCGAAGGACATATCCACTTCGGCGACGGCTAACGGATGGCGCCAGCCAGCGGAATGGCTGCCGGGTGTGAAGAAGAATGCGCCGAGATGGAGGTGCTTCATGGCGCGGGCCGAATTTCCGAGGCCATCGTATACTGGTCCCCCCGCGGCGACATGATCAGCCCGCGCTTCAGGCCCCAGGAGGCGCCGATATGGAAAACTGGCGCAAGGGGCACGTTATCGGCTACCCAACGGATCGCCTCATGCGTCAGGCCTTCGCGCGTCGTGGGGTCGAACTCGGTGTCCACGCGGTCGAGCATGGAATCGAATTCAGGGCTGGAGAAGCGCGTGCGGTTCCAGCCGCCGTGCGCGCGCGCGGCGTTGGGCGTACGCAGAAGGGCGGTCAGCCCTTCGCTCGCGATGCCAGAGGAGGAACCAAACATCGCCAGATGCGCGCTCAGTTCCGGCGCACCGCCCGGCGTGAGGGTCGCGCTGCGTCGTAGGTAAATCGGCATTGGTAACGCCTCGACATTGGTGCGGATGCCGATCGCGGTCAGCATCTGTCCAATCGCCTGGCAGGTGCGAGCATCGCCGGCGAAACGGTCCTGCGTGCAGTGCAGGGTGAGCGTAAAGCCGTTCGGGTACCCCGCCTCGGTTAGCAGCGCACGGGCGCGCGGCGGGTCGAAGGGTGGTAGTGGCAGGTCCGGCACATGGCCGATGAAGCCGGGCGCGGCGATCTGGCCAGTCGCAGTTGCGCCGCCTTCCATGACACGCTCAGCCAGGGCGCGCCGGTTGATCGCCATCGAAATCGCGCGCCGTACACGCAGGTCGCGCAGAGGGTTCTGTGGCAGCGGCTGCCCGTCAGCACCGACGACATTGGGCACCTGCGCGCTCATGGCGTCCAAGTAAAGATAGTGCGTGAAGATTGAATAGCCGCTCACGAGTTGCAGGCTCGGCGCCTCGCGGACGCGCTGGTGCAGACCGGTCGGCACTGTATCAATCACATCAACATCCCCAGCCAGAAGCGCGGCGACGCGCGCGCTGTCGTTGGGAACAAAACGGATTTGCACGCGCGCCCAGGGCTCGGGCGTGCCGCGCCAGTTGGCGCTGCGCTCGAACGTCACGTCCTGCTGTGGCGTCCAACGCCCCCAGCGATAAGGACCAGTGCCGATCGCCGCGCGTCCACCGTTGAAGTCAGCATCGACCGCGCCTTCCGATGCGCGGGCGTTCAGGATGGCGATGGCGACAAGGAAGTCGGGCTGCAGCGGTGTGGGCACGCTCGTCCGTACGACAAGCGTGTGGACATCAGGCGTCTCGACCGCCGTCACGTTTCGTACGGCAGCGGCATAAGTCCGCGGGCCGGTCGCCGCTCGCGCACGAAGGATGGAGAAGGCCGCGTCAGCCGAGGTGAAGGGGGACCCGTCATGGAACACCACATCGCGCCGGAGCTTGAATTCCCAGGTCAGCGAGTCGACCGCTCGCCACGATTCCGCAAGCTGAGGACGTGGGCGCAGCGTTGCATCCTGCGTGAGAAGCGTTTCCCACACATGCAACTGCGCGTTGCGGTTCGGCGTAAAGGTTTGGTGTGGATCGGTCCCATCCATCGAGGCTTTGAAGGCGATCCGAAGCGTCTGCGCGCCGGTCGGTGGGGCCGATGCGACGAGGATCAAGGCGGCAGCGAAGGCGGTGCGGAAGCTTGGCATGGCGGGATCCCAAATATTCATGTGACTGTTGCTGCAAAGCTCGTCAGCTTCGCAGGTTTGCTTGCGACATGGCAAGGGGGGCCTTGCCAAGTGGCTGCCGCGCGGTCACGCTCAGGCCGCGCATTGGAGTGAACGGGATGGCGCAGCGTCAGATGCATCTCGGTGTCTTCGTGCTCGGCACCGGCAACCATATCGCTGGATGGCGCATGTCTGGCGCCTACGATTCTTTTCAGTCCTTGCCGGTGATCGAGCATATCGCCCGTATCGCCGAGCGCGGCTGCTTCGACCTGCTTTTCCTGGGCGATGGGTTGGCGGCCGGGGTCAACGACCATCCCTCTTTCACAGCGCGCTTCGAGCCGATCACGATGTTGGCCGCGCTAGCCGCGACGTCGAAGCATCTCGGCCTTGGCGCCACCATGTCCACGTCCTACATGGAGCCGTTTAACGTGGCGCGCTTCTACGCGTCGCTCGACCACCTGAGCGGCGGGCGGGCGGCGTGGAACGCGGTCACGTCCTCCAACCCTCGCGCGGCGCCCAATTTTGGTCGGGAGCACCCTTCGCACGATGCGCGCTACCGCGTGGCAGAAGAATTCGTCGATGTTGTCATGGGACTCTGGGATTGTTGGGACGACGGCGCGATCGTCGCGGAGCGCGACACGGGCCGCTACATC
>Ga0172367_10007389_pt1 | contig 12608 bp, 12 predicted proteins | sample Lak10m_FD_114542 | JGI IMG/M metagenome (GOLD analysis project Ga0172367, IMG submission 114542) | Freshwater microbial communities from Kabuno Bay, South-Kivu, Congo - kab_022012_10m | ecosystem: Environmental > Aquatic > Freshwater > Lake | place: Democratic Republic of the Congo: South-Kivu...
AATTAGTTATATTATTATTTGGTAAAATTGTAGGTAAATTAGTTATATTATTATTTGGTAAAATTGTAGGTAAATTAGTTATATTATTATTTGGTAAAATTGTAGGTAAATTAGTTATATTATCATATGGTAAAATTGTAGGTAAATTAGTTATATTATTATTTGGTAAAATTGTAGATAAATTAGTTATATTATTATTTGATAAAATTGTAGATAAATTAGTTATATTTCTACGACGTTTTTTTTTAGTTATAATAGGACATTCAGTTGTAATAAGTGGACCACATGTTAAACCATTATTTTTATTTAAATATAATATAGGCCGATTTAATTGATTTGTTTCTGGATCACATGAAGACCATTTATTTAAATCATATTTACAATCTACATCACATTCTGTATTTTTTGGTAAATCGCATGAAATAAAAAATAATTTTTTTTGATTTGGATTTAAATTTGTTTTCAACCCTGTTTCCGGATTGCATTCAGACCATTCAATATTATCTGGATTACAAGAAAAAAAATTTCCCATAAATTTTATTTATTATATATTTTAGTTTAGAATAAAAAAAACAAATTATAATTTATAATATTTCAATTTTAACATGAGTTACTTTATCACTCCAATTACCTGTACCTGGAGGTAAATTTTGTGAACCATCATTAATTTGTATAATAAATCTTGTTTTAGGTATAGATTTTATAAAATAATATAAATATCCTGATTCATGATGTAAAATAGTAACTTTAACACGATAAATAGTTGGTATAAATATACTTTTAACATTATTTCTAAAACTATCATAAATACTTAAATCATGAGTTCCAACACCTAAAGATAATATATCACCTGTATAATCTTCACCCGTAAATAATGAAATTTTATCACATGGTCTAACATTACATGCTATTCTTCTATTAGGTACAGTAATACTATTACACGCAGCATTTGTTGATGTTGAAATAAATCTTTGATCAATCCAACCAATACCACAATCAGTTGTGCAGTTTGATATATTTTCCCATCTTCCATCACAATTACATGGCATGGTAGGAATAGGTGGACAGGTTGCACCACCATTTTTTTGAGTATATAATATAGGTCTAGATTTAGTATTACTAAATAAATCACATTCATTCCATTTGTTAGTATCATATACACAATCAACAGGACATCTTTCTTCAGGTAAATCACATAATCCGCCATTTTTACTAGGTACAATAATAGGTCTTTTTTTGATACCTGTTTTAGGATCACATACATCCCAACTATTTGAATCATAAATACAATCAACAGGACATGGTTCATTTGGTAAAATACATGATCCACCATTTTTACTAGGTGTTATAACCATTCTACTACGTAATCCTGTTTCACCATCGCATGTATCCCATATGGTATTACTAAATACACAACTTACAGGACATTCTGTAATTATTATATTACAATTTCCACCATTCAAAGCTGGACGTGATATAGGACGACTTTTTAATCCTGTATTAGCATCACATGCATTCCATCTAGATGTTTCTAATACACAATCAACAGGACATTTTACATCTGGTGGTTGAGTACATTGGCCACCATTTTTATTAGGTATAATAATATTAGATAATTTTTTAGTACCTGTTAAATTATTACATGTAGTATATATATTAGGATCATAAACACAATTAACAGGACATGTAACATCAGGTGGTTGAGTACATTGCCCCCCATTTTTACTAGTAATAATTATATTGGATAATTTTTTAGTTCCTGTATTTTCATTACATGATGTATATATATTTGGATCATAAACACAATTAACAGGACATGTTACACTTGGTGGTTCAGTACATTTACCACCATTTTTAGCTGTCACAGTAATAGTAGATAATTTTTTAGTTCCTGTATTAGGATCACATACTGTATATATATTAGGATTATAAACACAATCAACAGGACATGTAACATCAGGTGGTTGAGTACATTGACCTCCATTTTTATTAGATATAATAATATTAGATAATCTTTTAGTACCTGTATTAGGATTACATGGTGTATATATATTAGGATCATAAACACAATTAACAGGACATGGAACATCTGGAGGATCAGTACATTTACCACCATTTTTATTAGTAATTATTATATTTGATAATCTTTTAGTTCCTGTATTTTCATTACATGATGTATATATATTAGGATCATAAACACAATCAACAGCACATGGTACATCAGGTGGTTCAGTACATTGACCACCATTTTTAGCACTAATAGATAATGCAGTTAATTTTCTTGTTCCTGTATTTGGATTACATAGAGACCATGAATTTGGATTATAAACACAATCAACTGGACATGCCACTTCTGGTGGTTCTGTACATTTACCACCATTTTTTGCAGTGTGTAATATTGTTGTTAATTTTTTTGTTGCTGTTGTTTGATTACATGTAGACCATATATTAGGATCATAAATACAATCAACAGCACATGGAACTTCAGGTGGTTCAGTACATTGACCACCATTTTTAGCTGTATGTAATATTGTTGTTAATTTTTTTGTACCTGTTATAGGATTACAAGAAGACCAAATATTTGGATTATAAATACAATCTACAGGACAGGGTACATCTGGTGGTTGAGTACATTGACCATTTAGTTTAGCTGGTTGTAATGTTAAAGTTAATTTTTTAGTACCTGTTACAGGATTACATGTTGACCATGAATTTAAATCATAAATACAATCATTAGGATTTGTATTTATATTTTGATTTGTTACATTTGTTTTATTCATAATATAATATCCTAAGAATAGTAAAATAATAACAATAACAGTAACATTTATAATAATTATTATAAAAATACTTTCTGTTTCCATATATATATAAATATATACATAAAATTAATTATTAAATCTAATAAATTATAGTTTTTAAAATTTTAATGAAATATAGTATATTATCATTTATATTATTATATATAAATTTTAATATAAAGATAAATTAATTTTAAATATTAAATGTTATATTTAAGTATTTTATTAAATATTATATTATATATAAATTTTATAGATGGTTTTCAATTAAATTTATTATTAAAAAATAATAACTTTAAATATTAAAATGTGTTCAAATAAATATATATTAAGAAAAGATATAATAAATATGGTTCAATATAGTGGTTTATTTTATAGTATTAATAAATTAAATAATTATTATGAAAATGAAGAACGTAATCAAATTAATATTTATAATAAAACAATAAAATCAGTATGTGTAATAAAAACAATAATAAATAATACAAATGTTAATCAAATTGGTACTGGTATTGTATGGAATCATAATGGATATATAGTTTCAAATTATCATATAATTAAAGGAACAAATAAAATAGTTATATTATTAAATAATAAAGAATATGATCCAAAAGTAATAGGTTATGATAAAGAATTAGATATAGTACTATTTAAAATAGATAATAATAATACTATTCCTATAATTAAAGGTAATATAAATGATGTACAAATAGGACAAAATGCATTTGCTATTGGTAATCCATATAATCAAAAATATACTTTTACAATGGGTATAATATCAGGAAAAAATCGTGAAATTATTACTGATACAGGTAATAAAATTTATGAAATAATACAAACAGATGCTACAATTAATCCTGGAAATTCAGGTGGTCCATTATTAGATTCATCAGGAAAATTAATAGGAATAAATACTGCAAGTTTAGTAATATCATCAGGAATAAATTATGCATTACCAATTAATATTATAACTGAAACTGTTGAAAAAATAATTAAAAAAGGTATAATAAAATATGCAATTATCGGAGTTACATATTTAACTGATTTACCTACATTATTAGAATCTCAAGAATTAGGTATACCATATATTGATAAAGGTGTATTAATATTAAATGTACCTAATAATTCAATACCATTTAATGTTGGTTTAAAAGGTATACAATTAATATTAAAACCAACTAGAAAAATAATATTAGGTGATATTATAGTAGGAATAGATAATTATAAAATTAATAATTCATTAGATTTAGTTAATACATTAGAAAAGTATAAACCGGGAGATATAATAAAACTATATATTCAACGTGATTTTAATATTAAAATATTTAATATCAAGTGAAAAATAATTATAAAAAAAATTGAAAAAGAATAATATTAAATTTATAAATAATAACAAAAAAAAAATGGTTGAATATTATATTATTAAATATAATTTTAATAAATTAAAACAAAATACAATTGTTGAATATATTTGTTGTACTTATTCTGGTAATTGTTATTTAGTTGAAGACATAAATACTAAAGAAAGAGAATGGATTATGTATTATAATTTAGAAGAATATATTTATACTTTTAATAAAAATAAAATTGAAATAGGATAATTTATAAATATAATAATTTAAAAAATATATAAATATATAAATAAAATCTATATATTTATATATAAATATATAAATGTTAAATTTATATGACGGTGTAAGTGTTAATATGGATGATATTAAATCTAAACAAGATGTAACAGAATCTACACAAATAATAAATTTTTTAACACAAAATAAATTAGAAGAATTAAAAAAACAATTTATTAAACTGGATAGTAGTAAAGATTTATTACTTAATTTAAAATCATTAATTGGAATTTATTATGATTTAAATAGATTAAAATCAAATAATGTACCAAATGTAGATACAATATTATTATTTTTACATAATAAAGTTAAAAGTCAATTAAAATTAGAAGATTTTATTATTATTGAATCATTATTACAAACAGAAGAAGGAATATTTAATTTATTTGAAGGATATTTATTTGATAAAGTAAATTCTAATAATAATATATTATTATATATATTATTTATTATATTTACTAAAAATTTGATTAATTCATTTTATCTTTATTTAAATACAAAAAAAATATTATTACTATTACCATCAATAGTAGTTGAGTTATTAAAATATATTATTTATTATTCAGAAGATTATATTCAAGAGTTAATTACAATTTTATCTAATAAAGAAAATGAAATTACTAGTAAAATTAGTGAATATGATACAAAAACACAACAAATTAAAACTGCATTAGAACAATTAAATTTATCTACTTCTAAAGTTGTCAGTGATATACAATCTACAACAGATAGAATTAATCTTTTAAAAACATTAAAAACTAATGCTGAAGAAAAAATTAAAAAATTAGAATTAAATAATCTTCAAATTGATGAAAAAAATAAAAGTATAGAATTAAAACAAAATCAAAGATTAGAAATAATAAATAAATTAAATCAATATACACAATTATTAAAAGATCAAGAAACTAAATATACTGAAAATATGCGTGATATTGGTCTTATTGAAGAATCATTAAAAACTTTACGAACTAGACAACAAAAATTACAATCTTCCTCATTACAATTAGAAGTTAGTATAAGAGAAATAAAAGATAAACAAGTAATTGATACTAATCAAAGAATAGAAATAGATAATATATTAACAAAGTTACAATCTGAAATATTAAGATTAAGAAAAGAATTAAGTACTATAAATTTATTAAAAGAAGAAGTAGATAAAACAGATTTAGAATTAGATAGTAAATCACAACAATTACAAATTTTAGAAACTAATAGAAAAGAAACTGAAAGAAAAATAAAAGAATATGAACAAGAAATAATAAAAAGTGGGGATGTAATAAAATATAGTGAAGAATTAAAAATAACACAAAAACAATTAAGAAAATATATAGATTATTTAAAAAAAAAAATTGATATAAAATATTAATGAATAATAAAATATTAATATAAATAAAATGAATATTTTAATAATTAGTGAAATAGAAGAATATATTAATAATATATTAAAATCAAGTGTTTTAATAAATGAAAAAATTATAATTTCTAATAATTACAAACAAAATCAAGATATAACAATAGTAATAAATCAATCAATAGAATTAATAAATGAAATAAACAATTATACAAGATTAAATAATAGTAAATTAATAGTATTATTTACTAATGGTATAGATGGTTATTTTTTTATTGATTATGGAATAAATTATAAATATTTAGAAAATGATAATAATAATATTGTTATTCAAAATATATTAAATGATGGTACAATAGCATGTTTAGAAAATCATAATTTAGAAATAAATGATATAATAGAATTTAAACAATTAGAAGGTGAAAATGTAGAATTTATTAATAAAAAAGACTGGATAATAAGAGAAATAATAAATAATAAAATAATAAAAATAGAAAATTTAAATGAAATAAGTTTTAATTTTGTAAATGGAATTTTAAAAAAAAAAGACAATTATAAAATATTAAATCATAATAAATTTAATATAGATTTATTAGAATATAATAAAGATATAAAATTAGAATATAATTATAATTTTATAACATTATTTTTTTGTGGTATAATAACATATGAAATATATAAAATATTAATTAATAAATATAAACCTATTGATCAATATTATAAATGGGATAAATTTGAAAATATAAATTTTAATAAGTTAAGTGAAATAAATTTAGATAATATATTTATAAATATAATAGGAAATAATAAATTAGGAAATGAATATTTAAAACATTTATTTTTATTAAATATAAAAAATATAAAATTAATAGATTATAATGATTCAGTATTAGATAAAATAGAAAATAATAATATCATAATTTCTACATTAGATGATATAGAAAATAAAAAAATAATTGCTCGGGAATGTTTTAAAAAAAATATATCTTTTTTTGATAATGCTATATCAAAAAATATGGGTTATATTTTTCCTGTTATACCATTTATAACTGAAACATATGAAAATATAAATGATTTTGAATATAAACAAAGTTATTTACCATGTATTATTAATAATTTTCCATATAATGAATATCATACAATAGAATGGGCAGAAGGAAAATATCAAAAAATAATTAAAAAATATAAATTAAATGATAATTTATATCAATCTATTAATACTGCATTAATATTATTTAATAAATTATTTAATAAATGTATTACTAAATTATTAAATAATTTAGATTTAAATGTATGGTCTAATGGAAAGAAAAAACCACAACCGATTATATTTAATAATAATAATAAATTACATATTAAATTTATTGAATTAACTATACAATTAATCAGTGATTATAATATTAAATATTCATCAAATTTTATTATTAATGATATTAGTAAAGATAAATTAACAAGTAATTTAATTAAAACTAAATGGATTAAATATTGTTCTAAAATTAGAATGTCTAATTATAATATTTTATATAATAAAAAAGAAAAAAATTGTTTTTCAATTATAAATATTCTTACTAGTTTAACTATTATTGAAATTATTAAATATATAATTAAAAATGATAATTATATATATAATACAACATTTATAAATTTAAATAAAAATTTATTATTATATTCTGATTGTTTAAAACCAAATAATTTAACTATTAATAATCAAGAAATAAATATATGGACTAAATTTAAATATGAAAAAAATACTAGTATAAAAGAATTTAAAGAATATTATGAAAAATTATTTAATATTATTATTACAATGTTAATAATAGATACAAAAATAATATATAATGAAGATTTAGGAATTAATAACTTAAATAAACAATTAACAGAAATAATAAATAAAAATGGTTTTATTTCATTATTAACTGATAATGATGTTGAACTGCCTGACATAGAAATTATTTTATAATTTTTTTATTTTTTATAAAATATAAATATTTACTATAATTATTTACTAAATATACAGCGGTTTGATTTATGGTTTCATTTCTTTTTTTTGAAAGATTAAAAATAAATAGATATAATTCATTTATAAATAATTCTTTATAACTTGGATATTCAATAATAAAAATATTACATAATTCTAATATATAATTATAATATATAATATTATTTATATTAATAGCACAAATCCAATTTTTTTTTAAATATAATAAATCTTTTTTAAAGTTCATTTTTATTATAATATTAATAAAAAATATTTATATATTATTATTTTCAATTTTTAATTTATTTAAACATTTAATAATATATTATTTTAAATGTTATTAATTTATTTATTATTATTGTTATTAATTAATAATTCTATATCATTTATTATACCTAATATTTTTAAAGAATGGTTTTGTATTGATTTTGTAAATAATATTGATAAAACTAAACCATATAAATATAATATTGGTGATTTATCATTAGTTACATGGTTTAAAAATAATACACCATTAACAACCATTAATATTTGTTCACATTATGGTTCAACATTAGATAAAGGAAAAATAAATAATAATGGTTGTTTAATTTGTCCATATCATGGATTAGAACATAATGAAACTTTAACATTTGGAAAAACAATAATTTTTGAAAATAAATTATGGTGGTCATATTATAATTCTAATAATCCTCCTAAAATACCTTTTTTTAATAATAATAAATATCAAACATCAGAAATTAAAATTGATATGAATGCTAATATTATTGATTGTATATTTAATACTATGGATGTTAATCATCCTAAATATGTTCATAATAATATATTTGGTTTTGGTAGTAATAGTCCTGTTACTAATTTAAATACAATTAATTTCCCTAATAAAAAAAAAATTGGTATTTCTTTTAATTATAATACTAATAGTAATTTATTATATTTAAAAAAAGAAATTAAAAATTCTAATAATTTTCATATTTATGAATATCCATTTAATAGTTGGTCACGTGTTTCTTTACCTAATAATGAAAACTTATTTGTTAATGTTAATTTTTTACCATTAAAAAAAAATAAAACTAGGTGGTTAATAACATTAAAATATAATTATTGGAATAATAATATTGAAAAAAATATAATGGAAATCGCGGCTATATGTATTTTAAATCAAGATAAAACACAATTAAATAGACAAGCAGAATATTCAATATTAAAAAATTCTATAATATATCAACATAAATTTGAAAATGAAGAACATTTAGATGAATTACATAAAATAATAAATTCTAATATATATCCTGATATGGTACAAGTATTAGAATTATATGAGTATCACAAGTTTAAAAAAAAGAAAAATTGATTATTATTTATTTTAAACATAAATATTTTATTAAATTTTTTAATAAAATACCATTTACTAATTTTAATATTTTTAGTAATAAAATCTAAAGGATAATATATTTTAATTGAATACCATGTTATAAAATTATTATATAATAATCCATACCAATAAATTTTTATGGAAATAAATTTAAGTATATAATATGAATTATATAATAAAACATTATTATTATTATAAATAATTAACTTTGTATTTTCTGAAAAATGAAAATTATCTATTATATTATATTTTTTACAAATTTTATTTGTATTATTAAAATATAAAAATTTATATGTACCATTTAATTGCATTTTTGATATTTTCCATTTTTCATTATTTATATTATTTAACATTTTATCAGTTAATATATTTTTATATATTTTCATTTTATTTAATATATAAATATCTATTATAAAACTATAACTAAAGTATATAAAACTGAATAATAACAGTTTTGTAATCATTATTATTTATATATTAAAAATAATTCTTTACAATTAATTTATTTATCAATTTTATTTATAAAAAAAATTGAAATATTAATTTAATATTTAATCTATTATATTTAGTTAATAATTCATCATGCCTGTTGATAACAGCATCGTGGAACCTGTGTTGTTCACACTCGTGCTCTCTGCGTTTATTCAAGCTCTTCAACCCCTTATTCGTGAGGGGAAGTTGCGTATTTTTGAATACAAACGCGGTTTAGTGCTCGCTACGCTCGCGCCCGACTTCAAAGTCAAAGGGACTTTTCGTGATGCTGTTATGGCGTCTAAATGGAAAATCTCTGGTTGGTTTGATGTTCATCCTACTTCTGGTGATGTTAACTACCTCTTTTGTCAGGGTGACCCGCTCAAAATGGATAACTGGTCTGAAACTGAAGTTTTTAAGCTTGGGGTAGTGTTTGAAAAAGCATACCCTAATTTTAAATCAACTCTGGTTGCACATCTACCTATTGAAAAGGCCTATCTGGTTGAAGAACTCTATGAACAGAACTGTACCACATGTGAAATTGCTTTTGCATTGAAGGAACTTATCGCATATGCTCACATTTTAGAGTGTTCTGAAGAAAATATCAAGACCATTTTTGCTGCTGTTACTGTAAAGGATAAACCTAATCCTTATAGTGATGACTACAAAACTGGAATTGTTGCTTTTCTGGAAAACTTTATTAATGTTCTGAAGAATGATCCGATGCCTAAAAAGTTAAAGTTTGATTTGGGACGTAATGCTGCGGCATATGCTCTAATCGCCTTTAACAAAGAATTTAAATCTGTTTTAGATTCTATGGGTTTTGTGGTTAATTTGGAAGATGAGTTGTTGCGTGTTCTTAAGTGTATCAAGACACATGTTGTTATGGAAAACTCTTTTTTAAAGAGTGTCTGGGATTTGATAAGGCAGTTTAATGTCAAAATCGGAGAGATTTCAAGTGATGACAAAATTTGGGCACGAAAGTTCTTACCTAAAGAACTGGAAAAACCGGAAACCACTAATGTCTCGGTCCTTGGGTGGATCTTGATGTTATTAAGTGGTATTACGGACTCAGATGCTGTTATGACTTGGGATGTTGTACCCTTTAGTGGTGATGTAAACACTGTGATATTAGATAAACTGAACACTGAACCCTCGGTAATTGATTTCATGGATAAAAACATGAACGCTGGACAAAACCGTTTGGGAACACTCTGTCAGGATATCTGTAGCACAATGTATACAGCCTAAAAAGTACAACACTCTCTGAAGGAGAAGGAAAACAAAAAAACAACAAAAAAAAGGGGGAAACCCCGCCAAAAAAATTTTAATTTTAAAATTTTTTTAAATATAAAAAAAATTGATTATAAAATATTTAACTAAATATATTTTATTAGTTAAAAAATGTCTTTTTTAAATAAAGAAACTATAAATGAAACAGTTTTTTTCTGGTAATAATTTAATTAAAACATTAAAAAATTCAACATTTGGAATATTTGAAAATCTAATAAATCAATTAGAAATATCAAGAAATGAATTACATTTACCATCTATTATAATAATTGGAAATGAATCAAGTGGTAAATCATCATTAATACAAAATATATTAAAATGTAATATATTTCCAACTGATAGAAGGACATGTACAAAAATGCCTATTAAATTAGATTTAATAAATAGTTCTGAAGAAAAATATTTAATTATTTATAAAAATGAAACTATAAAAGTTAAAAATAAAGAAGATATATTAAAAGAAATAACTGAAATAATGAAAGATATAGGAGAAAATAAAATAGTAGAAGATGAGATTAATATAAAGTTTTATCATCCGGAAGTAATAAATAATACATTTTATGATTTACCCGGAATAAGAGAATATCCAGAAAGTTTAAAACAAAAAACAATTAATATAACAAATAAATATATAAATAAACCAAATACATTAATAATATGTGTAATACCTTCAAGTGTAACAAGACTAACAAGTAATCAAGCATTAGGATTAGTTATAAATCAAAATAAATGTAAAGAATGTATTATAGCATTAACAATGGTAGATTTATTACATAAAACTGAACAAGAAGAGTTATTAATTAATAGATTATTAGGACTAAATAATAAATTAAAAAACATTAATATTTATAAAATAATAGGTTTAATTAATAAAATTCAAAATGAGGAAGAATGGTTTAATATAAATATAATAAATTATATAATTGATATTAAAATTAAAAATAATTTAACAAGTCATATAACATTAAATAAATTATTATTAAATTTAGATAATTTATATCATAATTATATTAGAAATAATTGGAAACCATATATATTACAACAAATTAATAATAGTATTAGTAAATATAATTTAGAATATAAAGAATTAGGAAGTACAAGTTTATGTTTTGATCATATTTATAACTATATTTTTAATACAATTAAATTTTATAATTTTAAAGATTTTTATAATTATAAAAATAATAATTGGACATTATGTGATTCAGATATAAATAAATTTAATGATATATATTTAAATATAAAATTAGAAAATGAAATAAATAAATTATTCAAAGAAAGTACATATAAATTATATAGATTTAATATATTACAATTATTTTTATTAAAATTAATTTCAAATATTTGTGATACAGAATTTAATAAAATTGATATATGTTTTAATCATAAAATATAATTTAGTTAATAGAAAACAATTTAATAAATATTATGATTTAATTATAATAAATATAAAAAGATATATTTATACAATTAAATTCAGTGATATAAATCTGATCAATACTAAATATAATTTAAATATTGATGATATTAATATATTTAAATCAAATATAATGATAGAATCAGATATATATATTAAAAAAAGAAATGATATAAATATTATGCTTCAAAAGTATCAAATTATGTAATAAATAATATAGATTCTTATTTAATTTAATTTTTATTAAAAAAAGAAATGATATAAATATTATGCTTCAAAAGTATCAAATTATGT
>Ga0172367_10007390_pt1 | contig 12607 bp, 9 predicted proteins | sample Lak10m_FD_114542 | JGI IMG/M metagenome (GOLD analysis project Ga0172367, IMG submission 114542) | Freshwater microbial communities from Kabuno Bay, South-Kivu, Congo - kab_022012_10m | ecosystem: Environmental > Aquatic > Freshwater > Lake | place: Democratic Republic of the Congo: South-Kivu...
ACGAATTTCATCAACTGTTCCACATCGATGTCGTCGAGCTTGTCCCAGCGTTCGAGCATGTAGACGAGGGCGTCCACGACTTCGCTCAGGTTGTGCGGCGGGATGGAAGTTGCCATGCCGACGGCGATACCCGTTGCGCCGTTCACCAAAAGATTTGGAAGCGCGGCGGGCAGGACATGCGGCTCTTCGAGGGTGTCGTCGAAGTTGGGGACGAAGTTCACCGTGTTTTTGTTCAGGTCGAAGAGGATGTCGAGCGCGGCGGAGGTGAGGCGGGCTTCGGTGTAGCGCATCGCGGCGGGCGGGTCGCCATCCACCGAGCCGAAGTTACCCTGACCGTCCACCAACAGCGTCCGCATGGAGAAATCCTGCGCCATACGCGCCATCGCTTCGTACACCGCCGAGTCGCCGTGCGGGTGGTATTTACCCAGCACTTCGCCAACGATACGGGCGGACTTCTTGTAAGCCGTGTCGGCGCGGATGCCCATATCATACATCGCATACAGAATGCGGCGCTGCACAGGCTTGAGTCCGTCCCGCGCATCGGGCAGGGCGCGCGCCACGATCACGCTCATGGCGTAATCGAGATACGATTGCTGCATCTCGCGGTCGATGTCTATTTTCCGAACGATACCGAGTTCCATGTAAAATCCTTTTTAACCACGAAGGGTCACAAAGGAGCACGAAGGAAGGGAATTAAAACCTTTGTGACCCTCACCTGCACTGCACCAAACGCAGTGCGGTGCAAGTGTCGTGACACTTTGTGGTGAGTGAATTTATGTTCTAACGCGGGGCTATCTTACGGGGAAAGGGAAAAGGCGTCAAGTGCCGACTGTCCGCTCAAACAGAACTGCCCCTTACGGGGCAGGAGCTATGGATCGAACGATGGCTAATCTTCCGCAGCCCGCGCAACTTCATCGGGTTCGAAAACGACCTCTTCCTTGCCCACCAGTTTATCTTCCACTTTTTTGACGATCAAACGCAGATGTCCCGAATGCGCCACATAGTCGAGATCATCGGCGGGGACAGCGAGGATGGGACAGAGGGTAAAGTTCTCGATCCAGGATTCGTATAACTCGTTGAGGTTTTGCAGGTATTCGGGGACGATCCTGCGTTCATAAGTCCGCCCGCGCGAGTTGATGCGGTTCAAAAGCGTCGGCACCGAAGCCCGCAGGTAAATGACGAGATCGGGCGGCGGAAGAAACTGCACAGCGGTCTCGTATAATTCGCGGTAGGTTTGGAAATCACGGTCCTGGATATTGCCCTGGTCATATAGGTTTTGGGCAAAGATTTCGGCATCCTCGTAGACACTGCGATCCTGCACCACCGAGCTGGGGTGCTGGGCGAGGTTCAAATGCGAGCGCAGGCGATGCGTCAAAAAGAAGACCTGTGAATGAAACGCCCATGCCGACATGTTCTGGTAAAAATCCGCCAGATACGGGTTTTCGGTTACGGGTTCGTAGAACGGGTCCCAGCCCATTTCGTCGGACAACATCTTTACAAGCGTTGATTTTCCTACACCGATGTTTCCGGCAACGGCTACAAATTTTTTCATAAGTCTCTCTCGAATGTGAATTTATATTTCAAGGGGTTTGCTGTCCCGATTATCCTATCAAACGGGCGGTCAAATTATATGCGGTTGAAACTGATTGCGCCAGTGGCGAAACTCTAACACACCTCTAACAGCGGACGTAAAAGCGGGGGATTACAATGAAGGAAGTAAACAAGTAGACACGGAAACAGGTAAACAAGTAGACAGGTACACACGGAAACGAAACCTGTGTACCTGTTTACCTGTATAGCAACCAGGAGTATTCCCTTGCAAGCAACCATGACACAAGCATCCCCCCGCCGCCGCGAGCGGACAAAGTCCAGCGGCGGCATTGGGCGCGCGATCAAGTATTTGACGAATTACAAACGTCAAGCCGCGCTGCCGTATGTTTTTCTCATCATCGCCACGCTCTCGCAACTGGCTGTGCCGCGCATGATTCGCAACGTCATCGACGCGGTCACCAACGGTTTCCTCGCCAGCCAGGTCTTGGGCGCGTTGGACGCAATCCCCGCTCAATTTATGGACGCGGCGCTGCCGAAGATTCTGGAGATGACGGGGAATCCCAGCTCGATGTCGGCTGACCAACTCAAGGCGGCGCTCGAAGCGAACTTGACTCACGCGCCCGAAGCGTTGGTCACCGCCCTGGTCGCCATCGTCGTCTTCGCCGTCCTGCGCGGATTGTTTTCCTTCCTGCAAGCGTTTTGGGCGGAGAAGAATTCCCAATCCGTCGCCTATGATTTGCGCAACGATTTGTACGCCAAGATTCAGCAGTTGTCGTTTGCGTATCACGACAAGAACCAGACGGGACAGTTGATGATCCGCGCCACCGACGACGTGGAGAAGGTGCGGCTTTTCATCGGGCAGGGTTTGCTGCAACTCGTCGGCGCGGTGATTTTGCTCTCTGGCACGGTCATCATTTTGTTCTCGTCGAACGTCGCGCTGGCGTGGACTGCCATGCCGATTCTGCCGATTGCGATTGTGCTGTTCGGCGTCTTTTCGAGCCTGGCGCAACCGATGTTCAAAAAGGTGCAGCAAAAACTTTCGGCGTTGAATACGGTCTTGCAGGAGAACCTCGCGGGCATCAAGGTCATCAAGGCGTTCACCCGCGAGCGGGAGCAACAGGCGAAGTTCCGCGCCGCCGCTGACGACACGATGGAACAGTCCATTGCGGTCTCGCGCCTGTTCACGTTTTTGTTCCCGCTGGTGTTTCTGACCGCCAACCTCGGACAAGCCACCATTTTGTACGTCGGCGGCAAGCAGATTATCGCAGGCACGCTGACCATCGGCGCGTGGCAGGAGTTCTCGCTTTATTTGATGTACCTGTTTTTTCCCATCATGATGTTCGGCATGATCGTAACCCAGATGGGACAGGCATCCGCGTCGGCTGACCGCATCTTTGAAATTCTCGACGCGAAGAGCGACATCGTGGACAAGGCGGACGCGGCAAAACTGCCCGCTGTGAACGGCGAAGTGAAATTTGAAAACGTCACCTTCCGCTATGTCGGCGGCGGCGAACCTGTGTTGAAGAATGTCTCGTTCGAGGCAAAGTCAGGCGAGACGATTGCCCTGCTCGGCGCGACGGGTTCGGGCAAGACCAGCATCATCAACCTGCTGCCGCGATTCTATGACCCCGTCGAAGGGCGTATCACGATTGACGGCTTCGACCTGCGCGACATCACGCTGGACTCGCTGCGCTCTCAAATCGGCATCGTGCTTCAAGAGACGACTTTGTTCAGCGGGACCATCGCCGAGAACATCGCCTTCGGCAAGCCCGAAGCCACGCTCGAAGAAATTCAAGCCGCCGCAAAAGCCGCCGCCGCGCATGACTTCATCATGTCGTTCCCCGAAGGCTACAACACCCACGTCGGCGAGCGCGGAACCACCCTCAGCGGCGGACAAAAACAACGGGTGGCAATCGCTCGCGCCCTGCTGCTCGATCCGCGCATTCTCATCCTCGACGACTCAACCTCCAGCGTGGACGTGGCAACCGAGACGCACATCCAAGCTGCGCTCGAAACGTTGATGAAGGGACGCACGTCCTTCGTCATCGCGCAGCGCATCAGCACGGTGATGAACGCGGACAAGATTTTGGTGCTCGAAAAAGGCGAAGTGGTGGCGCAAGGCAAACACGCGCAACTCATGGAAGAAGAACCGATTTATGCGGAAATTTATAACTCGCAGATACTCTCTCACCAAACCTCCGAGGTCTTGGAGACCTCGGAGGTTTCAAGGCAGGTGACACTATGATGGGCGGACACAACCGCTTCGGCGGAATGCTGAATCAGGAAACCCTCAAGCCGCGCAACCTGGGCGAAACGCTCGGACGGCTTGGCAAATACTTCGGGCGCTTTTGGTACATGATTGCGCTGGCGGTTTTGTTCGTGGTGATTGCCACCTGGAGCCAGGTCACATCGCCCGAAATGATCGGACAGGCGACGGATTGTTTCCTCGTCCCTGCTGGCGGGATGTCTGCGTCCATGCCCTTCGGCTCCGCTCAGGGCGAACCAGTCAAATCCTCGTGCTGGTTGCTGGACGAAGACCCATCCACGCTGTCGGCTTCGCGGCAACTGATTTACAAGGTCTATCACGCGGGCGGATTCACCGTCCCAGACATTGCCACGGCGACAACCGCTGAACGCATTGCGGGCATGTTCCGCTTGATTCTGGTCGTCATTGGCTTGTTTGTGCTTGGCTCCGTGCTGACGGGTACCACCTTCTTCACAATGGCATGGACGGGGCAACACGTTCTGCGCGTCCTGCGGGTGGAAGTTTTTGAAAAACTGCATTCGCTTTCGCTCAGTTACTACGCCGAGCACGAAGCAGGCGATTTGATGAGCCGCATCACCAACGACACCTCCGCGATCGAACAGGCGTTTTCGATGGCGCTGGTCAACGTCTTTAGCGGAATCCTGCTCTTGGTTTGGGTGGCGTACAACATGCTGACCCTGAGCCTGCCGTTTGCTTTGCTGGCGCTTTCGGTTTCGCCGCTGATGTTTGCCGCCACCGTCTGGTTCTCGAATCAGGCGCGCAAAGCCTTTCGCAAGAGCCGCGAAGAGATCGGCAACGTCAACGCCGAATTGCAGGAGACCATCTCCGCCGTGCGCGAAGTGCAAGCCTTCAACCGCGCCGACGAAAACATCGAGCAGTTCAAGGAAGTCAACGCCGCCAACCGTGACGCCAATGTCACCGCCGTAGCGTACACCGCCGCGCTTGCGCCCACGCTCGAAGCCCTCTCCTATCTTGGATTGGCAATCGTGACAGGCGTCGGCGGCTGGTACCTGCTGACGGGTGACCTGCTCTTCGGGACGACGGTCACGCTGGGGCTGGTCATCACCTTCCTCGCCTACGTCCAACGTTTCAACCAGCCGATTCAACAAATCGCCGTGCTGTGGACGAACATCCAAAACGCGGTTGCGGGCGCGGAACGCATCTTCAACATCCTCGACGAGAAGCCCGCCGTCACCGACAAACCCGAAGCCAAGCCGATGACCGAAATCAAAGGTCTGGTGGAATTCGAGAACGTGTCGCACGAATACGAAGACGGCGTGCCCGTTTTGAAGGGAGTTTCGTTCACCGCCCAGCCTGGTCAGACCTTTGCGATTGTCGGACCGACGGGCGCGGGCAAAACGACCATCATTAATCTGCTGCCGCGATTTTACGACGTGACCGAAGGCGCGGTCAAGATCGACGGCGTGGACGTGCGCGCCGTGACGGCGGAATCCATCCGCAGACAGGTCGGCATCGTCTTGCAGGATACCTTCCTGTTCAGCGCCTCGGTCATGGATAACATCCGCTTTGGGTGTCCCACCGCCACCGACGAGGAAGTCTTCGCTGCCGCCAAACTCGCCAACGCCGATTCCTTCATCGCACGCCTGCCCGAAAAATATGACACGGTCTTGGGCGAACGCGGCTCAGGCTTGAGTCAGGGACAACGTCAACTGCTTTCGATTGCCCGCGCCGCCCTCGCCGACCCCCGTGTGCTGATTCTCGACGAAGCCACCTCCAGCGTGGACACCCGCACCGAGCGCCTGATTCAAAAAGCGTTCGACGCCCTGCTCAAGAGCCGCACGTCCTTCGTCATCGCGCACCGCCTATCCACCATCCGCAACGCGGATATGATTCTCGTCCTCAAAGATGGTCAAATCATCGAGCGCGGCAAACACGACGACCTGCTGGCGAAGAAAGGTTTTTATTACGAGTTGTACATGAGCCAGTTCAAGAAGCAGGAAGAAACTGCCAGTAATCAGTAATCAGTAAGCAGTGATCAGTAAACAGTAACAAACCTCCGAGTTCTTTGACGTGAAGCGCTCGGAGGTTTGCTTTTAGAATACAACTCTGTATGCAAACCCTTGCCGAAATCCACCGTTCCAGCGGAATTGACACAGCGGGCAAAGCGGTTTAGCAAGGCTCTCGTCTTTCAACGAGAGCCTTCTGTTTTCCGCCACTCTCCCGATGGAATGCGGTAAGATACATTTACGCCCGACAATTTTTCGAGGGCTTGCAAAACAATAAAATACGTGAGACGAAGACAGATTCAATTCACCAAAGGAGGCATCATGGCTTGGGAACGAAAACTCATTCGTACGGTGCGCGTTCGCAATTCGCAGAAGAAGGGTATTTTGGGCAAATTGCTGACCGCCATCGCGGAGGCAGGCGGAAGCACCGGCAGTCTTGTCCTGTTGACCGAGACCTCGCAAAACGTGGTGCGTGATATCACCATCTCTGCCGAGGATGAAGCGCATCTTGAGGTTATCCTCGAAGCCATGCGGAATAACGAAGGCACTCGTGTGCTTGAGGTCCGCGACGAAGTGCTGGAACTTCACCAAAAAGGCAAGATCGCCATCCGCTCGCGTTACCCGATTGATTCCCTAGCAACCCTGCGCCGCGTCTACACCCCCGGCGTGGCGGAGGTGTGCCGCAAGATCGCCAAAGACCCATCGCAGGCGCGGTTGTACACCAGCATCAGCCACATGGTCGCCATCGTCTCGGATGGGACGGCGGTGCTTGGCTTGGGTGACATCGGTCCGCAGGCGAGTATGCCCGTGATGGAAGGCAAAGCCATGCTGATGGAAACCCTCGTCGGGCTTTCGGGGATTCCCATTTTGCTCAACACAAAAGACACCGAAGAAATCATCGCCGCCGTCGCCGCCATCTCGCCGACCTTTGCCGCCATTCAACTGGAAGACATCTCTGCGCCGCGCTGTTTTGAAATCGAAGAACGACTGCAAGCCATGCTCGACATCCCCGTTTTGCACGACGACCAGCACGGCACGGCAGTGGTCAGCACGGCGGCATTGCTCAACGCGGCGCGTGAGACAGGCACAGACTTGAACAAAGCGGTCATCGGGCAGATTGGGCTTGGGGCGGCGGGTCACGCCATCGGGTTGATGATGATGCGGCTGACGGGGAATCCAGTCTACGGGGCGGATCTGAGTCCCGAAGCCTTGACTCGATTCGAAAAAGCGGGCGGCATTAAATCCAACTTGAAGGAAATCATGCAAAAGTGCGACATCGTGGTCGCCACCACCGGCGCGCCGAATCTCATCAAGCCTGAGATGGTTCGCAAAGGACAGATTATCCTCGCGCTCTCGAACCCCAACGCCGAAATCGATCCTGACCTGGCGATGGAACACGGCGCGGCTTTTGCGGCGGACGGCAAATCGGTGAACAATGTACTGGGTTTCCCCGGCATCTTTCGCGGGGCGGTGGATGCCAATGCGCCGCGCATCACCCACGAAATGCTGCTGGCAGCCGCGCACACCATCGCCGACATGACCCCGCCCGGCGAACTCGTCCCCAGCCCGCTGGATAAGAAAGTGCATCGCGCCGTTGCCCGCGCCGTGGCTGAGACTGCCATCAAACAGGGGATTGCCCGAGCCGATTACGTCCCCTATGTGGAGGAGTGAAGTTCAAAGGATGAAGGATGAAAAAAGATGACCTGGCTTGGGATGCTGGTCATCTTTTTTACCAATTACCAATTACCAATTACTTTTATGCAGGCACTTTTTCTTCACTGACCAGCGCCTCTTTCAAAGTCACGCCCAACCTCGTGATGCCCTCGCGGATCACTTCCGGCGTGGAGAAGGAGAAGTTAAGGCGCATGGTATTCTTTCCGCCGCCGTTGGGGTGGAAGGATGCCCCAGGCACGAACGCCACCTTTCTTTCGACTGCGACCTTCAACACTTCGGCGGCATCGATGTTTTCGGGCAGCACGCCCCACAGGAACATTCCACCCAGCGGCTTGCTCCATGTCACTTCGGGCGGGAACATCTCCTCCATCATCTCGATCATCACATCGCGGCGCTCCTTGTAGGTGGCGCGGATGGTCTTGACGTGCTCGTCCAAAAAACCGCCTTTGGCGACTTCGTAGGCGACATGCTGGTTGAAGGACGACGTATGCAGGTCGGCGGCTTGTTTGCTCATCACCAGTTTGCGAATGACCTGCGGCGGGGCAATGACCCACGCCAGGCGCAGCCCCGGCGAAAGCAATTTTGAAAACGTGCTGAGGTAGATGACGTTGCCGGTGTATTCGCCGTCGTTTTCGTTGCGATAGCGGCTGTCGAGCGTGACCACCGACGGGATGTGTTCGCCGTCGTAGCGCAACTGCCCGTAGGGGTCGTCTTCCACAATTGGCACGCCGTACTGGTCTGCCAGCAGAATCAAGCGTTTGCGGCGTTCCAGGCTGAGGGTGGAGCCGGATGGGTTTTGGAAGTTTGGCAGGATGTAAATGAACTTGGGACCGATGCGCAGCGCCTCTTCGAGATTGTCCATAATCATGCCGTTTTCGTCGGACGGGACGGAGATGTACTGGGCGCCGTATGCGTTCCATGCCTGCAATGCGCCCAAATAGGTCGGCGACTCAACCACGATGTAATCACCGCGATTGATGAACAACCTGCCGATGAAGTCCAGCGCCTGCTGGGAGCCGGAGGTAATCATGATGTTCTCGGCGGTCACCCGCACGTTGTATCGGGAATTGTGGCGGGCAATCATTTCACGCAGGGGCAGATAACCTTCGGTGGTGCCATATTGAAGGGCATAGGCGCCGTGATCCTGCAACACCTGGTTGCACGCTTCCTGGAACTCCTTGAGAGGGAAAACTTCAGGCGCGGGCAACCCACCCGCAAACGAAATAATATCGGGTTGTTCCGTAAACTTCAACAGTTCACGAATGACGGAACTCCCCATTTTCTGAGTGCGATGAGCGTAACGATACTCCCACGGTGTTTGCATTCATACTCCTTTGTATGAGAATAAAAAAACCTGACAGGTACGTGTGTACCCATCAGGCTGATTGACCTAAGGCAGGGAAATGCCTAAAAACAAGTGGCGTATCAACAAATCCATACATGCTTATCTTAACCACTTTCCCGCGAATATGCAACCTATTTATCTTCGTTACGCGCATTTCTTTAATTCGGAAATTTGGCTGGGAGCGCCGGGTTATCCGTGCTTCGCCGCAAAATAAACAAAAGCAAACCCGCTTTCTGCTTTCCAATCATTCCGATGTTCTATGTCAGGCTTTGTTCGATGATTTTTTCGATGGACGTCCGCGTGTAGGAATCCAGCGGCAGGCGGATGGCGTCCTCCAGCCTCACCCAAACATGATCCTCCGCCTCGTCATTGAGTTCCACTTCGAGCGAGTCCGTTTTGCAGGCGTAATCGAAAAAGATGAAGTGCCGCCGCTTCCAGAACGCGAGATCGTAGATGAACTGCTGGAAGTTGATGAACTTCAAGTCGTAAATATCCAAGCCCGTCTCCTCCTTCGCCTCACGGATGGCGGCTTCTTCGAGCCGTTCACCCAGTTCCACATGCCCGCCGGGAACGACGTACTTATCGGGCCATTTGTGACTTTTCAACAATAGCATCTCCCCTGCCTGGTTGAAAATGAAAACACCCACTGTCGGTTCGGGAAAAATCTGGTCTGGCATTTTGCTCCTCTTTTCATTTGGGCGGGAGAACCCGCCCCTACCTCACCCAAAAATTGTAATCACCATCACGCCGGCAAAGACGATTGCCGAGCCCACCACGCGGATACCGCCCATCTCCTCCTTCAAAAACTTCCAACCGAGGAATGCCCCGATGACCGCGCTCACCTCGCGGATTGCGCCCGAATAACTGAGCGGGGCAAAGGTGTAGGCATAGAGCGCCAGCATGTAAGCCACCAATCCCAGCACGCCGCCGATGAGAAGGTAATTGCGCTGGTTCTTCCACATCCTCGCGAATCCGCTCCAGCCGTAGTGTTGAACCAGGTACGGGGTGGTGACGAAGGGAATCATCACGAACATCGAAAGCCCATACGGCAGGACAGGAGTTGTTCTGACGGCTCTGCCATCGACGAAGGTGTAGACCGAAATGATGAATGCCACCGCCAGCGCGGTGAGGATTCCGTGCAAGTGGGGTTTTTCGCCCCCCCCGCCTTTAAGCAGCGTGGTGGCTCCGATGACCATGATCCCGCCGGTGATCATCGCCAAGCCGAGGTACCCGCCTGCTGTCAGTTTTTCGCGCAGGAAAATCGCCGCCCACAACACCAGCAGGGCGGGAGCCGCTCCGCGCGCGATGGGATAGACGAGCGAGAAATCATGGTCGCTGTAGGCGATGCACAACAGGATGAAATACACCGCTTCGAGGAACATACTGAGGATTGCCCAGCCCCACATCTCGCGCGGCGGAAGCCCCGTGACGAGGATGCAGCCAAAGGCGAGGATTCCGCTCAAAATCACCTGCCAGCCCATCGCAATGTATTTTTCCTCCGCGCTCTTGAGCAGGAAATTCCACAGCGCGTGCATGGTGGCAGACAAAAACAACAGGACGATGGCTAGAATTGGCATGGGTTATCGGTTTCCAAAATCCTTTGGCGGGAGCGACATCAGGTAGGTAAACACCGCCCTGAGTTCGTCGTCGCTCATGTGACGGTACGAAGTCCACGGCATGTAGTTGGAGTTGATCTTTCGCCCGTGGTGTTCGCCCGTGCGCATGATTTCGATGAAGCCTTCCTCACCCCAACCCGGCAGACGGCTGCCCGCGCCAGCGGTCAGATTGGGAGCGGCGGGCCATTCGGCTGGAAAGCCAGGGATTGCGCCGCCCGAATAAGTTTGTCCATGACAGACGCGACAGGAGAGGGAAAGGTATTCGCCGTATTCGGGGGTGATGCCAGGCTCAGGCGCGGACGGCGCGGGCTGATCGTGCGAAATCAACTCGGCGGGCAAAAAGGAAATCGTCTTGGCGACGTTCATCACGATGAACCCCGTGGTGGAGAGTTTGCTCGGCTGGGGTTCGTTATCCACAGGCGGCATACTGCGGATGTACGCCAGCACTTTGCCGAGGTCGGCGTCGCTGAGGTAGTAGAACTCGGTGGATGGCATGAACAAGAGCGGCGTGCCATCTTCACGGATGCCGTGCTTGATGGCGCGGATTAAATCCTCATCGGTGAGGATGTTGCCCTTGCCGCCGTTTCCGCTGGTGAGGTTGGGTGTGACGACCTGCCCGATGGCGGGGTTGTCGAGATAGACCAGTCCTTGCAAATCTTCGCCGTGGCAGGCTTCACATCCGCGATACTGGAAGATGCGCTTGCCTTCCGCCAGCGATTCTTCGTCGGTGGGGATTTTCACCATTGCCACGGGCACGTCGTACTTTTTGTTGAGCCGCGATTGTCCCATGCCGTACAAAACTGCGAGGACGGCGACGAGCAGGACGACGAGACTACCAAAGCCAATCCCGAACCATTTGAGAAATTTTTTCATGCTTCCATCCTTTTACAGAGATTTCTTTACCACTGAGACACTAAGCCACTGAGTTTTTTAATTGGTTTTCTCCGTGCCCCCGTGTCTCCGTGGTTCAGTCTTTTGTATGAAGTTTTACCCTGCCGTCTTCCAAAATTTCCACGCGCAACGGACGAAGCGGTTTCTGCGCGGGACCTGACAGCACGTTCCCGTCTTCGTCAAAACGTGAGCCGTGACAGGGACAATCGAATCCCGTTGGGCTTTCGTCCAGCGTGCAGCCGAGATGGGTACAGACCAGACTCTGCGCCATGATTTGACCGTCGCGGTTGAAGATGACGGCGGGAATATCTTTGCGGATGACGCGGACGCCAACGGGAAAATCGGTGACGTTGCCCAAGTCAAATTCAACGGGCGCTTCGGGCGGATAGTAATTGAAATAGCGGAGCAAGCCGCCCAGTCCGAGCAGTCCGCCCAAACCAAACAGGGCGTTGGTGGATAATTTGATGAAGTCACGACGGGAAAGTTTGTTCATGTGTGTTTTTTTACAAGATAAACCCTAAAGGTCTTTAAGACCTTTAGGGTTTGAAGTTTAATTTGGGATTGCTCCCAAAACAGTCAACAGCAAAATGACGAACATGATGGCAACGGCGACGATTTGCGCGATTCGATTTCCGCGTGGAAACCACTTGCCAAGTTCTTCGCTTTTGGCGTTGGGCAAAATGTAGGGCAATGCGCCGAGCGCGATGACCACCAAGATGGGAACTAAAATTCCCATCAAAAACGGGTCGCCGAATTTGAGCAGGTATTGAATCCAGAGGAAGAACCACGGCGCGGTGGAGTCGCCGCCCATCGTGTTGACCGTTGACATGGGCTGATCAATCGGGGCGGGAAATAGCAGGGAAAATAGAATTAGAATCACAGCGGCGACTGTCATTGCCAGCACTTCGCGACGTACCAAATCGAAGCGGGAGATGCGTTCGTTTTCCTTGCGCTCCGTCGGCGGCGGGACGGCGATTCCGCCATCGCGGCGGACTCGAAAAGCGTGCCAACCTATCAGGATAACCGCACCAACCGTCAGCCCGAAAATGTGCCAGGCGTAAAAGCGGATGAGGGTCGAGTCGCCTGGTTCGCTTCCTCCGATCACAAACTGGTACAAGCCTTCGCCAATCCACGGGACAGTCTTCAACATGTTCGCGCCGACTACCAGCGCCCAGTGGATGCCCTCGTCCCAACGCAGGACGTAGCCCGTGAAATCGAGCAGGAGGATGAACGCCAGCAGCGCCACGCCAAGCACGTGATTGAATCTTCGCGGCGGAGCATACGCACCCGTGAGAGT
>Ga0172367_10007391_pt1 | contig 12606 bp, 16 predicted proteins | sample Lak10m_FD_114542 | JGI IMG/M metagenome (GOLD analysis project Ga0172367, IMG submission 114542) | Freshwater microbial communities from Kabuno Bay, South-Kivu, Congo - kab_022012_10m | ecosystem: Environmental > Aquatic > Freshwater > Lake | place: Democratic Republic of the Congo: South-Kivu...
CTCAAAATTTAATTGCTTTCCAGCAAATGAAAATGATTGACAGGGACTACCACCAATCAATAAGTCAATTTTTGGCAAACTATCACCCTTTATTTGAGTTGCATCCCCCAAATTAATTGTGTTGGGGTAGTTTTTCTTTGTTATTTGCATAGCATACTTGTCTATTTCAGCAGCATAGTAGTTATTATATGGAATATTTGCTCTATTCAAAGCAATTTGACCACAACTCATTCCATCAAATAAACTTAATACGTTCATATATTCAATTTTATAGATTATTTACAATAATTTCACACGTTTTATAGTCATTTTTAACAGATTTCACTGCTGCTGACCAAGAATTGTAGTTTTTATCAATATATTTGACATTATATTTAGAAATCCAGTCATTTAACTGCTTATTTCTAACCCCTCTATGATATAATGTATTGGATAACACAAATTTTCTTCCATTTTTGTTCAAATTATCAATATATTCCAATAATTTGGTCTCATTTTCCATATTCCAGCCATTATATTGATATTTTGATGCAATATATGGTGGATCCAAGTAAATTATGGCATTTTTACACAAAGAAATGTCCAATTTATCATATTCTAACTCAAATATGGTGATATTTCTTGATTTTGATATGTTTGAATGCACTAAAACCCTATTAAAGTCAGGTTTTTTCATTCCAAATGGTACATTATATCCATTTTTACTAAATCTAACCAAAGAATTGAAAGATAATTGGCATAATAATAAAAAATGGGGCGCAATTTCATCAAAAAACCCAGATATTTTCCATTTTTCATTGAAAAATGACCTTAATTCCATATAAGAGTCCTTATTTAGGTCATTTTTGAAGTAAATATGGTATATTTCCTCCATTTTCTTGTCAATTTCATCAATTTTTAATGAATTATGCATAAAAACAACTGCTTTATTGGTGTCAGAACCTATTCCACCCCCTCTTGCATTGTATAATATGGGTGCAGAACCTGCAAATGGCTCAATAACTTGGTCAAATTCATCAAAAATAGGCTTTAAATGAGCCTTATATATCTTATATTTGTTCCCACTATATGAAAAAGGACCTTTTATTTCCATAATAAAGTTGTTTTTTGCAAAATAAACTTAACTGCTTTATTATGCAATATTTGGTTTATTGAGTGATTTTAGTACTTCATAACACAATTGTTCAGGTATTTTGCTCCTTTCATAAGATCCTTTTCTGCCTTGTGTCCCAGTTTTTGACCCCCTTGGTGCTGGAACATGATGACATTCCTTATTTCCATTATGACATACTGGTTTTGGAATCCATGTATCTGAATTTGTCCATATATCAGTTGGCTTAGCTCTTTCATCACCATATTGACAATTATGTGTTAATATATTACTTGCCAAAACAAAAGATTCATAATCATCCACCTGGGCACAATAAACATCCTCAATAACATTTTCAGGTTCAACAGATACAACAGACCAATATGGTTCATATTTTGGTTGAAAGTTATTTTCTTTGTGGTGAGATAATAAGAAAAAATCATTAGGTATTGTTGTTCTTATAATACCAAGTGAATATATATTTGTTTTTTCCTCACCATATCCCTTCCGGCTTAATGTTGCTATATCATATGTTCCAATACCTATTGATTGACATAAATCTCTAAAAACCTCTAAATTTTCTATTATAGATGAATGAATTTTTACTTGACCATTTTTACCAACAGTTCCATCAGCAGCAAAATATCCAGCCAACCACCCATATATTTGATTAGGTGTGTCAATACCAATGGTTGGGGTGTGTTTCTTCCATTCAAAAGGTAGCCCAGCAATATTCAAATGACCTTTATTATGTCTTCTACTTCTACCTAAATTTTCAAAAAACTTAACCAACTCTTCTTTCCTTCCACAAAATTGTGCAACTGAATCATATGGGACTTTTTCATTGTTTTTCCCAATTCTATAATTTGCCCAACCATCCCCAAATATGAAACCTTTTGCAATTGATTCATTATCCATATCTGTGAATGTATGATTTGAATATATAGATGGTATTGTGTCACTTTTCTTTAAATCAATAGTATTGACAATTACAACTCTACCATTAAGCAATCTAATAAACCATTTATGATTTTTGGTTGTTCTAATAACTTTTTTACTGCCAGCTCTACTTAATGTTAATTTATATATTTCTTGTTGCCCAAAATGCTTAATTGGTGCTTCCTTCCAAGAACCATCTTTCATTAGAAGAAGTTGATTGGTGTTAACAATATCTTTAAATTGTTTATATCCTTCTTTTGTAATAACCTCTGTTTCTCCAGCAAAACAATACCAGACTGTATGCCTTTTGAATTCTTGCATCCAAGGCATTTTTCTTAACATACCCCTTGGATTCTCAATAAAGAAAACCATATCTGGATTAATATCCAACCACTCCTTGATTAAGGATATAAAGTGCTGATTTGTTGTGTCACATTGTTTTGCATAATTACTTTTTGGTTCTGTTCCATTCCTATGTGTTGAAATGGCTGCAATGCTATATGTTGTACAGTCTGGAGAAGCCCAAACCAAATCTGGAACAAAAGGCACATCTTCTTTTTTTAATTTTGCAACATCAATACATAAATCAATATCTTTATACTTCTCCCAATCAACAGAAAAAACATTCATACCCAACTTATCACCAACCTTACCTATGGATCTACTTCCAGCAAATAATTCCAATATATTCATAATTCATTTTTTAGATTTTGAAAGATATATGCTATAACATCCACAGTCCAGCCATTACCTAACATTTTATATCTATTAGTTTTAGCAACAGAATCTGTATATCCTATAGGGACCGTTTGCAATCTTTCACATTCTGTTGGTGTTAGTATTCTATGAGCATCTCTATCATCATCAAGAAACCCTTCTTTTGTACTCACAGCTGGCCTACCACTACCTCTAATTCCTTTCCAGTAAGTAGCTGTTAAAGTATTAAAAATATCTTTACGTTTAAAAACTCTATCAACACCACAACTACTAGGAAATCCACCTCCATCAATAAAATCTTCTATATTATAATATTTTTGTTCAGGTTGTTTAACATTAGGAATATTAGTCCAATATAATCTTCTTCTTGCTTGAGGAACAAATTTAGCACTTGAAATTTCAATAGGTGCAACATTTAATGCTTTTGAAATAATTTCTTCCCATTCTTTTTTCATTATCACATTCTCCAATAAAAAATATTTGGGTTTAGTTTCATCTAATAATCTTGCATATTCCCAAAATAAACCACTCTTACCATTAAATCCACTATTATCCCCAGCAATTGAAAATGATTGACAGGGACTACCCCCAATCAACAAATCAATTTTTGGTAAATCTTTACCATTCAAGTTAATAACATCACCAACCTGGATGGTGTTTGGGTAATTATGCTGTGTTACCTTTATTGCTGGTTTATCAATTTCAGAAGCATAATAATTATTATAACGAATATTTGCTCTATTTAAAGCAATTTGACCACAAGACATGCCATCAAACAAACTTAATACATTCATAATTGATTTTTTATTATTTTTTCTTAACAAGAATAAGAAAAAATAACAAAGAATACAACTAATTTGCCCTATAGATTAGATTTAAGCAATCTTTTTTGCATTTATGATATAACCTGCCAATTCAGCTCTAACATCCTTTATTTTGCCATTATCATCTCTTGTGAATATTGCCATCCCTTTGAAGGGGAAATAACTTATCTTAAAAGTGTCAAGATTATTATCTGGATTGAATGTTATTGTTTTTCCATCATATGTAAACTTTATTTTATCAGCATCTACATATAATTTACCAGTTCTACCTTCACTATCCTTGTATTCACCAATATAATCATTTAAGATTACTTCATTCTTTTTTTGATTGAAAAATTTAAATACATTAAACATAATATTACATTTTACTTTTAATTAGATTATAAAAATATTTACTAATATCATTAGGTGATGTTATGTTTTTATTTTCTAATTCATCCCTAAAGTGACTTATCATATTTTTTAATGAATAAATTGACAAATTTATACGTGATTTTGTTTCATAATTATCATTTACTAGTCCTTTTTTCTGTAACTCTCTTATTTTTCTTATAGCAAATTCATCAGCAACCTCTTCTGTGTGTTTCATAAACTTGGCTGCTTCATCAAGACTAACATCACCAGAATAAACACCATACATAATCTTTTCTCCATATTTCTTATATTGAAATTGATGTGCTATTTCATGAAAAATGACAAAAATTAAATAACTTAAACTGCCTCCAATCATACTTGAGTTTATCAAAACACCATTGTGTAAGGCCAACCCAAGAGCTGGATAATTAAAGGTTGAAAATTCAATTTTCTTACAGTTAGAGTCTTGGATGAATTTTGACAATTCATTGTATAGAGAATCAGATATATCATAATATGATTGTATCTTATTTAAAAAAATAGTAACACCTTCAGTTTCTTCCTTGATTAAGGATTTAAAAATTTCTATTAATTTCATTGTTTTAACCAATTCTATATATTATATATGTATCATTGCAAACAGTTATTTCTTCCCATTTACCATCAAAAAACGCTAAAGTACTATATTGATCAACATTAAAGATAGCTTCAGCAAATTTGTTTATATTAAAATAATTAGATTCACTAAAATCAAACTCATGAATAAAATTTCCTGGGTTTTTTGTATATGGATATAAAAAATCATCAATATATTCTTCAACTTCTTCATCTGTATAGTCATCTTTATCTAAATAATGTTCTGGACTATCCCAAATCATTTCTGAAATATATTCTCTCATTTTATATTCAGATATTTCAATAAATTCATTTATATCAATTCCGAATTTTTTATAATGTTCTTTATTTTTTAAAACATATGATAAATCATCATAAGAATCAGCAATAGAAATTATTGCTTTTTCTTTTGCATCAGATTCATATAACATATCATATTCCTCTTTTTCACCATCTTCATTAGTAAAATGGAAAAGATATCCACCAAATCTTTCTTCAATTTTTCCATCAAAGAAATCAAATTTATCATCCTTTAATTGAAAATATATATTTATTAATTTGGTAAATTCTTCATTTGATAAATTATCAGATTCTTCATGTAATTTAATAATAATATTAGCATATTCAATACTACTATCTTCATCTCTTACTTCAACATCTTTATAATAATGCAAGAATTTATAAACAGCTTGTTTTATACAATCTTCAAAACCTTCAAGGAATTTTCCACTTTCTAAACTTTCTAATCTTTTTTCATTATTTTCAAGGACTTCATCTGTTATTATCAAATCAATTCTATTTTTGAAAAAACCAACATATTTTGAGAAATCCAAATCCTCAATTTTAAAATCTTCCCTTGAAGCATACTCTGAACCAAATGATTTTATCATATAATCCCCACCTGGGATTTTCTTTAAAAGAAGTCCAACAATATAATCATGATATTCTTCACTTGGTTTCTTATTAAACCTGCCTTTCATCTGATAAACAACACCATTATCCCCAATTGATGCTGTGACAACTGATTTATTACTAACTTTACCAGTCTGACCTTTCAATTCATTAGCCCTAAGAGAATATAATTTACCTTTTCCAGATCTACCACAATGTCCCATCCTTTCAGCCTCTTCTGTGCAAGGATTAGTTTTTAATCTAACCCAATAATATCCCAATCCTGAATCATCCCTAAAATCCAATATAGGTGTATTTTCATCAATATATTCAAAATCATAATCTTTTACCATCAATGATTTATGCCACCTATCTTGCATATTGACCAATTCATCAAATTCAATATTCTTAATTGTTTGTATGTTACCATTTAACCCAGTTCTTATCCAATCAATTATACCATTTATATTCTCAATTTTTGATTTTATTCTTTTGTCTTTAATCTTTTTTGCCAGCCACATAGATAATTTACCAGCAACTGAATATAATATTTCAGCATCAGATTGAGATAATTTAACAACTTTCACAAGGTTGTCAATTGTAGCCTTATTTTCAGTTAAAAGTTCAAACTGATTCTCTGTTATGATTATTTTCATAAATTATGTATTTATCATTATAAATATAATATATTTCAAAATCAAAAGAAAATATGAAATTAATTGTTAGCAAAAAACAATTAGACATTTTAGTCAAATCAATAAATGATTTAGATAGTTTAAAAAAGTTAAGAAATTGGTTCAATAAGACCATATTATTTATCCAAAATAACTGGGAAAAACTACAAGATTTCACAAAGTTAGAAAAAGAAGAAACAATAATTGCATTTTCTATATTAAAAAAATATATTTTAAATCAAGGTGTGACTGTAAAGGAGTTAACCTTCCTAAAGCACCAGTCACTAGATCTTGTAAAGATATTCTTTTTATTATGCACCAGGTTTGTTCCACTACCTTTACCAATATTACCCACATTAATATGGATTTCAAAAAAGACAAGATTTAACTTCTTTCCAAACTCACATTTAAAAAATAGTGATGAAATAAAAAACCCCCAGCCATAATTGACTAGGGGGTTGTTAGGATGACAGGATTTGAACCTGCAACTACTTGCTCCCAAAGCAAGTGCGCTACCGGATTGCGCCACATCCTATTTTAAATGGTTGCAGAGATAGGACTCGAACCTATATCTCTGGGTTATGAGCCCAATATACTAACCCTTATACGACTCTGCGATGTCTCTTCTATGCATAATAATAATTTATATACTCTGGATATTCCAGATCCATTCTTCTTAATTTTTTGTTAAGGAGAATTCTAATCCTTTTTTTAAGATTGCCTCTTAACCTTTGCTTTCTTGCTTTACACTGTGAACAAGTACATACTTTCATTGGGTTCTTCATATGTTTGCTTTTTTATTACTCTACAAAGTTAATAATGTTTTTTGAAAAAACAAATTATATTATTAAATACTTGCTAAAATGTTTTTTACCCTTTCAATTTCATTTAAACTACTTGATTTTACAAGCCATCTATTTGTTTCAAGATAATTCTCATTATCATTTAGTATTGCAACAGACTTTTCTGTGTCTTCAAACTTTAACTTCCAGATTGCATAATTATTGTCCTCAACTATAGTTGGCTGCCCAAAAACATTCTCAATAATATGATAAGGAACATTAATTGTACTTCTATTAGTTAATCCTGTTATATTTATATCTTTACCTGTTTTAAAATTATCCATAGTTTTAGTTTTCAATAATGTCATAATAATAAGAGTTTGTATTTTCTGATACCCATCTATCTGAAACAGATTCAACAGAGGGTATTTCTGTATCAACCTTTATATCTTTTAAATCCATTGGGAAATTTGTTGTAACCCAGTTTGAATCTCTCCATATAATTCTATTATTTGGCATAGCCAACAAATAACCATCATCAGAATAAAGAATATGCGCACATTTATAGTCTGATGGTTCTTCAGATGAAGCATTATTAAACCAATCAACTGTGAACATATAATTTGCCCAGGTTTTTGTCTTATCTCTCAATATAACCTCACATTTCAAACCTTCAAGATAATCAAATTTCATTACCTCACAATTTTCAGAAAATGCATCCCATAATTGTTTAAAATGAAATGGCACATCATTCTTTGGTTCAAATATGAATATTTCAGATAATGGAACTCTGCTTCTTAACATACCATAATCTGTCATCACATGGAATGTTAATATTTTATTCTGGACTGATTGCAAACCAAAGACAAATACTGAATCAAATGTGTCAAAATCAGCATTGTCTTTGGTGAACCAACTTCTTCTAACTAAGGCCTTAAACTCCGGTATATTATGATTCATCAACTTCTAGTTTAGACAATAGAGAATATTCATCTGGTTTTACTATATTCCAAATTATTTCCTCATATCTTTTTTTATCCCAGAATGCAAACAACAATGCTTTGTTTTTTGGGTCTAAATCTTTTATTAACAAAGCAAAATCTTTTTTGGAATTTATTTCATTTTCATTTAACAAATTCTCATAAAAATCCATTGCAGTGTCATATACAACATTATAGTTTATTCTCAAGAAGTCAACAAAATTTTTAACATTGTTATCCATCTCATCAGGTATAGCATCCAATACTAAAGATAAATCTTCACCATTTTTCAAAGATAACCATATATCCATATTAGATATATTAGTTAATATTTTGTGAAGTCTAACATATTCTTCTCCCTTTATCTTAACCCTCATACCATTTTTGAAACGTATGACATACCCTTCTCTATTTTTCTCTATACCTCTCTTTAAATCTGCAAAGTTATTTGGTAAATTATTGTAGCATTTAACAAGATTAAAACCATCTAATTTTTCAAGTTCTTTTCTATCTACTTCATTACCTGTTTCATTATCAAAAGCAGCAAGCAAAACCAAGCCCTCATAATCACCGTAATCCACTACTATTTTATTTTTACCTCCCATAATTTATTTATTTTTACAATTATTAAAATGCCATCTTTGCATTCCACTTGAACCCCCTTCTTTATTACAATAAGGGCAAACTATTTTTTTTTGAGGTTCTCCTTTTTTTAATCTAGGTTTTCCTTTTTTAGATTCACTAATTTTTCTTTTAGTTTCATCACTTTTATTTTTACCAGGATTATTAGATAAAAATCTTTCTCTCTTTTTTTGTTTAACCTCCTCACTTTGATTTTTACCAAAAGTGTTGCCTTTAAATTTTAAACTTAGTTTTTGTTTAAATTCTTCACTATGGTAGTGTTTTCCTTTATTAGATTCACTAATTTTTTCACCAATTAGTTTTGCTTTTTCAGAACCATACCTTTCTATGAAAGATTTTCCTTTTAACAATTTACTTAATTTATCACACATTTGTTTGGGTCTTGGAATGCCTTTTTTACTTTCAGATATTTTTCTACTATGTTTTAATTTAGATTCTTCTGTCATATTTTCCCATCTTTTTTTTTGAGAATTTGACATTTTATCTAACACACTTTTAGTAAAAATTACTTCTGCACCCCTACCATTATTGTAATATATATCATTTTTGATATCAATTTCTTTTAATATCTTTTGCTCAATTTTTAAACAATCACTTGTTGTCCCTTCTACTATAATTTTTCTAACCCATTTCATTTCTGGATTTTTAAAATCATTCCAAAATTCTTTATTATGTGATGAAGATATATAACCATCATCCATACTGCCTTTATGATATCCAATATATGATTTACCATTAGTTAAATTTATCCATTCATATACAAACGCTTCTTTACCCATAATTGTTTTATCTTATAAATATAATATATAAGATAAAACAATACTATTTTATACATAAATCTAATAAATTATTTCAAATAAATATGTTTTATTTTTATCTAATTTATCAATTGGATATCTATTCAACATTTCCAAACCTTTTATAGCCTGGTCAGAGTTAAAGGATCCTCTAGTTGCCATATTCCACTTGTTATCATAGAAATATGCTATACCCAAAGATCCATCCATTTTCTCATAGATGTTGAAATCTTCATTTGGTATTTCATTAGCAGAGTGCTCCTCAAAGTTTTTAAATTTTGGGAAACTTTTAGCAACTAAATTACCATCTTCATCCAATATAGTTCCTCTAAAATTTATGGTAACATCATCCCACAATCCTCCATATTGACAGGATCTTGAATAATTGTAGATATACAATGGGTATAATTTGTGTTTTGCTCTGATTAACAACCTATCTTCTACATACTTGTTCAAAATATCTACATTATATCTCATAGTTGTGGTTTTAGTTAGTTATTAAGTTTAGGCAAAGATACAACTTACTTTTTTAATTTCAAAGTTTTTTCTTTAGTTTCCTTTATTTTGATTTGTTCAGGCAAGTTTATCTTTATCTTACCTTTCAAATCATCTGGTATTTTAATGTTGTAAATATACATATCTTTTGTTTTTTTTACAAATATACAATTTATTTTTTAATTCTCATACTCATATGGGATATCTTCATATAATTTAGCAATTTTTTTCTTCATTTTAGTTGCAGTAATATTCATATCTTTTATTATTGCCTTGTATGTTTTTTCAGCATCTATAGAACCTAGAAGATTATCATTTGTTAAATATAACTCACTATATGGTAATGGTTTCTTATTTTGGCTTGATTTTATAAAAAAATGTCTTTTAACAAATGTATTAAATTTTTTTGAAAAAACTTTATTCTGTTTAGCAATAGATGAATTAGGCATTTTTTCTAAAATAATTTGTTGTAATATTTCTCCACCTGTTTTTATAATATCAATAAGGGTACTTTCTAAAACAAATAGTATAGAAATATGTTTATAGTTATCATTGTAAAAATTAGGATTTAATTTGGTTTTTAAATAATTATCTATATCATTATATAATTTATCATATGTTATATTTTCACAAATATTAAATTTTTTATACATTTCAGAATCATAATAAACTTGTAGAAATTGTTTTTTTGTTATTTTTTTACTATCTATAAATGTTTTAAACTCTGAAGGCCTAACAATATTTTCAATAGTTGTGAGATAATACAAATCAAACACAAAATCATTTAATACATCAATATCTGTAACCTTTCTTGGATTTGAAACAACTGCATATTTTGCTCTATATGCTAAATCATCTTCTCCTTTTGCTTGCATATTAACATGGTGGCCAATTTCATGTCCAATTAAACTTAAAGATGAATCATAAAATTGATTTAATAATTTATGTGTAGTATATTCTAATTGTGTTATATTATAACTTACTAAAAAATTAATTTCTAATACTGGATTTGTAAGTTTAGTAAGTTTAAAGTTATATTCTTTTGTTAATTCATCTTCTACCTCAAAATTTATACTTAACCCAATCAATACAAATCCATCACTTTTTATGTTAAGTTTGGTATTTTTTTTTATTATTTTTTCTATTTGTTCACTAGAATAAAAATCATAATTTATTTTAACTTGGATGTCATCAATTGAAACTATTTTAGTTTCTTTTAAGAATTCTATTGGTGCATTTATAGATGTGAAGATAGATGAATCAAATAGAGATTTTCTTTTAAATTTATTATTTTTTAGACCTTCTAGTATTTTATCAAATACTAATTTTGCATAAGATGTAACATTTTCTGGCACACCTCTAGCCTCATTCATTTGTTTTCTCATGATTCTGTTATTTCTACAATTAATGGTTCATCACCTTTTATAACCCTATGCCATAACCCTCTTGGTATAGATAAAGTTTCATTATTTTTTAGTTTAATAGGTAAAGCATCCCAACTTTGGTATTTCCATCCTCCACCTTGGATTATCTTAACCTCTCTATTGGTTTGATCTCTATGCCAATGTAATTCTTCAACATCAACAAACTGGCTAAATTCACGGATTAGTTTGTTTCCTATTTTTTCTTGTTTAAATGGTAGTGTTTCTTTATTCATCTTCTAAATATTTTTCCATTTATAAATCCAGGTTTAATCATTTCTATCAATTTTTTATCTGAATATTTTTCTAATGGGGTATTTTCAATATATAAATCACCACCAACTTTCAATCCTTTTGGCAATGAGGTTATGTTTGTATCATATAAAAACAAACTAGCATTAACTTTCAAATCTTTAGGTAATGATGTTATATTTGTTTTTGTTAAAAACAAAGCACCACCAACTTTCAAACCTTCTGGCAATGAGGTTAATTCTCTGCAAAAACGTAAATTTAAATAACCACCAACTTTCAATCCTTTTGGTAATGATTCTATTTTTGAATGTGATAAATCCAAATCACCACCAACTTTTAATCCTTCTGGCAATGAGGTTATTTTTGTATTAAAAAAATCCAAATTATCTTTAACATTCAATTCTTCTTCTGTAAATGGTTCATTATGTATTATTTTCCATATAACAGATGATTTTCCTTCTTTTTCTTTAAGAAACTCAAATATTCTTTTTAATGCTTCTTTTTCCATTATCTAATTATTTTTCCTTTTATAAAACCAGGTTTAACCATTTTCCTTAATTCATCATCTGTGTATTTGGTTAAAGTTGTCCAACTTATAAATAAATCACCACCAACTTCCAATCCTTTTGGTAAGGAGGTTATTTTAGAACCAGATAAAATCAACCATTTCCCAACTTTTAATCCTTCTGGTAATGATGTTAGTTCTGTATCTGTTAAATCCAAATAACCATAAACTATAAACCCTTTTGATAGGAATTTTATGTTTGTTCCCATTAAATCAATACTTCCTTTAACATCCAAATCTTCTGGTAGCATTTTAATTGATGTGTTTGATAAAACCAAATCTTTTCCAATTTGTAAACCTTTTGGTAATGATTTTATTCTTGAATATGTTAAAGTTAAATGTTCACCAACTTTAAATCCTTCTGGTAATGATTCTATTTTTGAATCAAATAAATTCAAACTACCACCAACTTTCAAACCTTCTGGCAATGAGGTTATATTTGAATATGATAAATCCAAATCACCTTTAACATTCAATTCTTCTTCTGTAAATGGTTCATTATGTATTATTTTCCATATAACAGATGATTTTCCTTCTTTTTCTTTAAGAAACTCAAATATTCTTTTTA
>Ga0172367_10007392_pt1 | contig 12604 bp, 10 predicted proteins | sample Lak10m_FD_114542 | JGI IMG/M metagenome (GOLD analysis project Ga0172367, IMG submission 114542) | Freshwater microbial communities from Kabuno Bay, South-Kivu, Congo - kab_022012_10m | ecosystem: Environmental > Aquatic > Freshwater > Lake | place: Democratic Republic of the Congo: South-Kivu...
GAACCTGTACGTGGCCAGCGGCGTGAGCAAGCTGGGGCTGACCGAGATGGCGGTGGCCGTCTGGCCCTGGCTGCTGACCATGCTGGTGTTCCTGGCGCTGGTGACCTACTGGCCGCCGTTGTCCATCTGGTTGCCCAAGATGATGGGGATGATGTAGCGCAAGTGACTTCACCCCTGCCCAAGGTGGCCGGCACTTGTCTATAGTGCGGCCACCTTTTGTTTTTTTGGAGCCTGATTCATGCGCCTCTGGCAACATCCCATCAGCGTCGCCGACCTCACCCGCAGCAGCCTGAACACGGCGGTCAGTCATCTGGGCATCGAGTATCTCGAAGTGGGCGACGACTTCATCACGGCGCGCGTGCCGGTGGATGCGCGCACCCGCCAGCCGTTTGGCCTGCTGCACGGTGGTGTCAGCGTGGTGCTGGCTGAAACGCTGGGCTCGGTGGCCGCCAACTACGCCTGTGCACCGGGCCACAAGGCGGTCGGCCTCGACATCAACGCCAACCACCTGCGCGGCGTCACGAGCGGCTGGGTCACCGGCACCACCCGGCCGGTGCACATTGGCCGCACCACTCAGGTCTGGCAGATCGACATGGTCAACGATGCCGGTGAACCCACCTGCGTGTCGCGCATCACGATGGCGATCCTGGCACCACGTTGAGAAGAACTGTCAAGGGTTCACGCCAGCGCGGCCGCCGCGATCACCTGTGCCACCGCGGCGGTGAGTTTTTTGGCATAGGGCACGTGCAGGAATTCATTGGGGCCGTGGGCATTGCTCTTGGGGCCGAGCACACCGCACACCATCATCTGCGCCTTGGGAAAGCCGGTGGACAGCATGTTCATGAGCGGAATCGTGCCGCCCTGGCCAATGTAGCCGCAGGGTGCGCCAAAGTAGTCCTGTGAGGCTGCATTGAGCGCCTGCTCGAACCAGGGCGCAGTCGCAGGTGCGTTCCAGCCAGTGGCACCGGCACCACCTTCAAACGTGACCTTGGCCTGGTAGGGCGCATTGTCTTCAAGCAGGGTCTTGAGCTCGGCCACGGCACTGGCCGCGTCGATCAGCGGCGGCAGTCGCAGACTGAGTTTGAAGGCAGTGTAAGGGCGCAGCACATTGCCTGCGCTCTTGAGTTCGGGCAGGCCGTCGGCGCCGGTCACGCTCAGGGTGGGGGTCCAGGTGCGCGCCAGCAAGGCTTGCAGCGGGTCGCTGGTGGTGGGCAGCACGCTCTGGCTGCTGCCACTGCAGTCGGCGTGCGCCCAGGGGAAGCGCTTGTAAAGTTCTTCGCCCAGAATGGCCGCTGTGGCTTTGGCTTGCGCCAGCCGGTCGGCGGGCACTTCGCAATGGAAACTCGCCGGCAGCAAGCGGCCGCTGGCGCTGTCTTCGAGCCGGTCGAGCAGGTGGCGCAGGATGCGAAAGCTCGACGGCACCAGGCCACTGGCATCGCCCGAGTGCACACCCTCGGTCAGCACCTCGACCTTGAGCGTGCCGCTGGCCATGCCGCGCAGGCTGTTGGTCAGCCACAGCTGGTCGTAGTTGCCGGCGCCCGAGTCCAGGCAGATCACCAGACCCACATCGCCCAGGCGCGTGCGCAGCGCGTCGATGTACGGCAGCAGATCATAAGACCCGCTTTCTTCGCAGGTTTCGACCAGGCCCACGATGCGCGGGTGCGCGCTGTGCTGGGTCTTGAGCGCCTGAATGGCGGTGATGGCAGCGTAGATGGCGTAACCATCGTCGGCACCGCCGCGGCCGTAAAGTTTGCCGTCCTCGTACTTGGGGCGCCACGGCCCGAGGTCGGAACGCCAGCCGGTGAATTCGGGCTGCTTGTCGAGGTGGCCGTACATCAGCACGGTCTGGCTCGACACTGCCTGATCGGCGTTGCCGGTAGAGGCAGGCACTTCGAAAAACAGCACCGGCGTGCGCCCTGGCAGGCGAATGATCTCCAGCGCCAGGCCCGCCACCTTTTGCGCCCGCACCCAGTCGAAGGCGTTCTGCACCACTTTCTCGATCAGGCCATGCTGCACCCAGTCGGCATCGAACATGGGCGACTTGGCGGGAATGGCGATGTAGTCGGTGAGCTGCCTGACCAGGTCGGCGTCCCAGGCCTGGCTGATCTGGGTCAGTGCCTGGGTCGGGTTCAGCAGCGATGGGGCGATGCGTGCGTTCATAAAGGTGTCCTTGCGTGAAGCGTCAAACGTGAGGGCCGGATCATGCCACGACCCGGTGCCCTGAATAAAACCTCACGGTATTGCGGCCTGCTTCCTTGGCCTGGTACATCGCCGTATCAGCGTGCCGCATCACATCGAGTTGCGTGCCATCGCTGTGAATGAACAGGGTGACGCCAATGCTGGCGGTGCAATTGTGCTCAATGGTGTCGGTCTGGCCCCCGGATTGGCGATAGCGCAGCACATAAGGCTCGGCCAGGCTCATGCGTATTTTTTCTGCCACGTGCTGCGCCTGCGCCCGTGAACGTGCCTGATCGGTATCCAGATCAACCAACATCAGGACAAACTCATCACCGCCAAAGCGCGCCACGGTGTCGACCTCGCGAACACAATTCTTCAAGCGCCTGGCCACCTCGATCAGCAGCATATCGCCCGCATCGTGGCCGTGTCTGTCGTTGAGCGGCTTGAAGTTGTCCAGATCGAGGAACATCAGCGCCCCGTAGGCGTTGCTGCGCTTGCTGGCGGTGAGGACCTGGCCCAGGCGGTCTGTCAGCAGCCGGCGGTTGGGCAATTTGGTGAGCTCATCATTGAACGCCAGTTGCCGCACTTGCTGCTGCATGCGGTGCCGATCCGTGACATCCTCAAAAATCGTATACACCTGCACGATCTGGCCGTCCTTGAACAGCGGTGTGGCGCTGATCGAAAGCCACACATAGCTGCCGTCTGGCCTCTGAACCCCCAGCTGCACATCCTTGACCGGCTGGCCCGACGTGAGCGCCAGCATGGCCGGATGCTGGTCGCCGGGCATCGGACTGCCATCTTCATGGACAGCGCGCCAGCGCTGATCCATCGAAGTCAGCCCCTGCAACTGCGCCATGGTCAGACCCAAAATGCGCTGGGCGGCCGGGTTGGCCGATGTGATGCGGCCGCCCGGATCCTGATAGATCACCCCATGCGGCGCCGTTTCATAAAGTGTACGAAACGTGTTTTCACTGACAACGAGGGCGTCCTGAATCTGCTTCTTTTCAATCGCAATGCTGGCCAGCCTGGCAGCACTTTCAATCACCTCGATGTCCTGCAATGCCGGTGTGTTGACATGCCGGTGGTAAATGGCAAAGGTGCCCAGCACCTTGCCAGTTGACGAAATGATCGGCTGCGACCAGCAGGCCGCCAGGCCGGCCCGCGCGGCCAGTGCCTTGAAATCGGCCCAGTACGGATGCGTGGCAATGTCCTCCACAACGACGCGCTCAGCGCCATGGGCCGCGGCACCGCAAGAGCCAACGCCGGGACCGATTTCGATGCCCTCGATGGCAGCGTTGTAAAAATCGGGCAAGCTCGGCGCGACGACCTGGCCCAGGTGCCGGCCCGCGGTGTCGAGCAGCAGGACACTGCACAGCATCGACGGGTGCAGTTGCTCCACGCCGCGCACCATGGCCTCCAGCACCTCCTGCAGCGGTGCAGCCTGCGACACCAGTTCCAGGATCTGGCTGCGAAACTGCTCATACCGGGCGCTGTCCTTGAGCGCCCGGTCGCGTTGCACCAAGGTGTCGAGCATGTTGTTGAACTGGCGCGAGAGTTGCGCCGCCTCATCCCCACCCGCCATGACAACGCGCAAGTCGGCCTGGCCAAACTGCACGGCATGGGCCACCTGGGCAATGGCCGAGAGCCGGCGTGTCAGGTAATGGCTGGTCAGCAAGGTAAAGACCGAACTCATCGCAAGCGCCAGGAACGTGTAAAACATGCCGCTGCGCGTGATGTGGGCCAGCCGCGCCTCCAAAGAATCACCATTCAGCGCCAGTCGAACCCAGCCAATGTGCCGCCCATCGAGCTTGACCGGGCTGGCCACATCAAACACATGGATCTCCTGCCGGAGCACCCTGAATTCGGGCACCTGTGGCAAATCGGTCAGGTATCGCCCGCGCCACGTTGGGTCGCTGCTGTGGGCCAGCACCCGACCGGTGCTGTCGAGCACCATGGCGTGACTCAGGTCAGGGTATTGCGACAGGCCCTGAAAAACATCATCGAGCGAGGCGAAATCCCGGGTTTCCACCAGCACCGCGCTTGATGCCGCCAGGCCGTGGGCGATGGCGGCGGCACGCTCGATCTGCTGATCCATCGCCACCTCCCGCTGGCGTTGGGTCAGATCCCAGATCAGCAAGCTCATCATGGACGCAACAATCAGCACCATGCCGACCATCAACTGGCGGCGCAGGGTGCCAAACAGCAGCCCCCTCAGACTGACGAAGCCACGAAACATTTTCATATTCGTTGACCGGTCAAGTCCATCAGCCACGGCGGGCGTTGGCTTGCCTCAGGTCCGGGTCAGCGCAGGGTAATCTGTGTAGCCATGGGCGTCGCCACCGTACCAGGTGGTTTTGTCGCTCTCGGCCAAAGGCTTGCCCTTGCGCAGGCGCTCCACCAGGTCGGGGTTGGCGATGAACGCGCGGCCAAAGGCCACCAGATCAGCGCCTTCCATGATGACTTTTTGCGCCAGTTCCCGGTCCAGCCCGTTGTTGACCATCCAGGCCCCCTTGCCGGCGGCGGCGCGGTAGGCGCGGCGCAGACCGGTGTAGTCGAACGGTCGATCGGGCAACTCGCGCGGGCCGCCGGTAGCGCCCTCGATGACGTGCACATAAGCCAGGTTGAAAGCGGCCAACTGGCGCACCACGTAGTCGAACAGCGGTTGCGGGTCGGGGTCGAAGGCATCGTTGGCCGGGGTCACCGGCGACAGGCGAATGCCCACTCTGCCGGCGCCCACCGCGCTCGTCACGGCCTGCACCACTTCGAGCAGAAAGCGCGCGCGGTTTTCGATGCTGCCGCCAAAGTCGTCGCGCCGCTGGTTGGAGCCGCTCTTGAGAAACTGGTCGATCAGATAACCGTTGGCGGCGTGAATCTCGACACCGTCAAACCCCGCGGTCTGCACCGCATTGCGCGCCGCCGCCACGTAGGTGTGCACGATGTCGGGCAGCTCGTAGGCTTGCAGCGCGCGCGGCGCCGACGTGTCGACAAACACCGGCACGCCGTCCTTGAGCAGCACGGTTTTGGTCCTGGCGGTAATGGCCGACGGCGCCACCGGCGCGTCGCCATGAGGCTGCAAACTGGTGTGCGAGACGCGGCCCACATGCCAGAGCTGGCAGACGATCTTGCCGCCCGCCGCGTGCACGCCGCGCGTCACGTCTTTCCAGGCCTCGACCTGCTCCTCGGCGTACAGGCCGGGCACATCGGCATAGCCCTGGCCCTGCTGGCTGATGGCGGTGGCCTCGGTGATGATGAGCCCAGCGCTGGCGCGCTGGGTGTAATACTGGGCCATGAGGGCGGTCGGCGTGGCGTCGGGGGCGCGGTTGCGCGTGAGCGGGGCCATGACGATGCGGTTGGCCAGCGTCAGTTCCCCGGCGTGCACGGGGTCGAACAGGGTGGCGGTACGGTGTGGCATACAAGCAGGTTTACTTCTGCAGCTTGGCGTCTTCGATCAGCACTTGGTAGGTGTAGCCGGAACCCAGGTTGACATTGGTGCGCAGAACGCCTTTGAGCTGTACCACATCGCCCACCTTGAACAGCTCCTGCGAAGTGGCCAGCACGTCGTTGGTGTTGTTGGCGGCAGCGCCCGAGCCGTCGCGCAGATGGACCCAGTTCTTGCCCATGATGGCCGGGGTGAACTTGACCACCTGGGCACGCACCAGCACCGCCTTGTCCTTGAGTGAAGCGCTGTTGGTGATCAGTTCGGCCACTGTTTTCGCGCCAGCGCCGGTCGCCTTTGGCACCTTGATGTCAGCCGCTACCACGGTCTTGGGCGCCGCCGCATGGGCCGAGGCGACCTGTGCGGCTTCTTCGGCAGCGCTCAATTTGGGCTTGGCGAGGCTTCCAAAGAAGATTTTCGGGAAGGTTTTCTTGAGTGTCTTGCTCTCGAAGTTGTCCATCTGCTCGGCGTCCTCGACGGTCACCGTGGCCCCTTTTTTAACCGGCGCCTTGCCCACGGCGGTCCAGACATCGCCATTGGCTGTCTTGAGCAGCATATAGGTGTAGCTGTCCACATCCTTCGCCTCCAGCACTTCGCCTTTGATCACGACCGGGGCGGCCAGCACATTGACGCTGTAGCCCACGCTGGCACTCATCACACACAAGATCGCAAGTAACCGTTTCATAGCAAAACATCCATTCAGAAAAAGGCTGCGCGGGGCAGGCGGGCTAGCGACCCAAAAAATTCTTTCGAACTGCTGCCTTGAATTTTAGCTTTGCCTTGCAAGATAATTGCGGCCGGTGGTCGAGCCACCCTTTCAAACCCAATTTCCTGGAACGCAACATGCCCCAAAATCCGGATCCCCACTTTTTTGACCGTGCCAACGCACACATCAACCTGGCCAACGACCAGCTCGAGCAGGACGTGCACGGCCAGGTGAGCGCCTCCATGATGTACGCCAGCGCCCGCTTCAGCACCTCGCTGACCGCCAGCGGCTACAAGACCGGCGCCGAAATGGCGGCTCACAAGAACGCCAATATCGATTACTTCGTGCGTGAATACCGGATGGCTCTCGAAGAACACATGGACGACTACATCAACAATTTCGACCGCTACATGGCCATGTCCAGGAATATGGCCTGATTCTGATATAAATACCGTTAACTCGGGAAATTGCCTGCCAAAGATTGCGCCAATGAACATGTCGTCCCGCCGCCTAGCGTGCCACCTCCGGCGGCTCGTGTGGCTGTGTGCGGCCATGCTGTTCTTTGGCAGCGCTGCCTGGGCGGCGCCCATCAACGGCCCCATTCGCATCGGCCTGCCCGACAGCCTGCTGCACCAGCAGTATGCGCTGTTGTCCGAGTGGCGCCAGTACCTGATCAACCGGCTCAAGCGCCCGGTCGATTTTGTGCTCCACAAAAAACCCGATGAAGCCACGGTGCAACTCGACACCGGGAAACTCGACTTTGCCTGGGTCACCGATTACCCCAATGCGCATGTCAAAGGCCGCATCCGCCTGCTGGCCCAGCCGCTCTACAAGGGTCAGCCGTTTTTCACCTCGTACCTGATCGTGCCCAGCTATAACCACGCCACCAGCTCCCTGTTGCAGCTCAAGGGCGCGGTGTTTGTGTTTACCGATGCCAGCCACAGTGGCAGCTACCTCGACGTGCGTTACCAGCTGCTGATGGCGGGTGAAGACCCTGACCAGTTTTTCAGCAAGGTTTTTTTTGCACGGTCGCATCGTGAGGTCATCAAGGCCGTGGCCCTGGGGCTGGCGCATGCCGGTGAAGTGGACAGCATGGTGTGGGACGCACTGGCCCGGGCGCGCCCCGAGCAGACCGCGCAGACCCGCATCGTCGCCAGATCGCTCCCTTATGCCGCGCCACCATGGGTGGCCAATACGCATATCGACCAGAGCGATTTCAACGAACTGCAGCGCGTTCTGACCGGCATGGCCTCAGACGCCAAAGGCGCCGAACTGTTGAAGCGCATCGGCATTGACGGCTTTGTACCCGGCGATGAAGGCACCTTTGAGCACAACACCAACATGAGGCGGGCCGTGGGTGCGGAATGAAGCGGGTTTTCAGCATTTTCAACCTGAGCCATCGCTACAAGTTTCCCATTTGGGGAAGCCTGCTGATCCTTCTGACCACGGTGGTCATCTGTGGCGCCTTGCTGTTCAAGGCCTACCAGGACATGCGCCAGGATCTGATCAACAACTCCTCCAGCCTCGCCAACACACTGGTGACCAACGTGTTTCAGCCTTTGCTGGAGGACGACATCTGGCAGGTATTCGAAACCATCAGCGCACCGCTGGCTGTGACCCACATCCAGGACCTGATGCTGCCCAAGAACATCCTGATTCTCGACAACGACTTCAAGGTCGTCGTCTCCACCACCCCCATGCTCATTCCCATGGGCACCCGCATCGACCAGCTTACGCCCGAATACGGCATCTTGATCCAGCGCATCCTGAACTCGGCCGGCAGTCCGCTCAAGACCTATGACATGGAGGATGCGCAAAACATTTATGTCGCCGCGCCCGTCGTCAACGAAGGCTTCAGCCTGGGCACCCTGATCGTGGTCCATTCCAAAGAGGTATTGACGCCGCGCCTGTATCGCACGGCCCTGCACGGCGGTCTGGTGGGCTTGCTGGTGCTGCTCATCCTGCTGCCCATCAACTGGTCCTGGGGCCAGCGTCTGGCGCGCCCGCTGGTGCTGCTGACCGAACGCATGAAACTGCTCCGGACCGGCGATATCGACAATCTGGAAACGAGGGTTTATCCCTACCAGGACGAGGTGGGCCAACTGCTGTCGGCCTATCACCAGATCGTGGAAGAGCACGAAAAAAGCGAGGCGCTGGAAAAGCAGATCATCCACTCGGAGCGACTCGCCGCCGTGGGCCGCCTGGCTGCCGGCGTGGCCCACGAAATCAACAACCCGCTGGGTGGCATGATCACTGCCATCGACACCCTGAAGAACTTTGGCGACATGGATGCACGCACCGCCAAGACCATCGACCTGATTGCGCGCGGCCTGACCCAGATCAAGGAAACCGTGGGTGCCCTGCTGGTCGAGTCGCGCATCAGGAGCCGCCACCTCGAACCCCAGGACTTCGAGGACATCCGCAACCTCGTGCTGCCCCAGGCGCGCGACAAGGAGCTGCTGCTCGACTGGCGTTCCAGCCTGGCCCGGTCACTGCCGCTGCAAGCCAACCAGGTGCGTCAGGTGCTGATCAACCTGCTGCTCAACGCCATCCATGCCGCCAATCAAAAGGGCCTGGTGAGTTGCGCCATCGCCGAACAGGACCAGGTCTTGCACATGCGCGTTGAAAACGATGGCGCGCAACTCAGCCAGGAGCAGATGCTGCACCTGTTCGAGCCCTTCTCGCCCATCAGCCAGACCGGACACGGCCTCGGCCTGTGGATCACCTACCAGATCGTGCAACAACTCGGCGGCAACATTGCAGTCGAGCAAGTCGACGACCATGTCATCTTCACCGTCACCCTGCCTTTTGAGGAACCCAGCACCGCATGACAGTCAATCGCATTTGCCTGATTGAAGACGACGAAATCATGGGCGAAGCGGTCTCGGACCGGTTTGCCCTCGAAGGCTTTGAATGCGTCTGGTTCAAAACCGGCGAAGCCGCGCGCCAGTCGCTCCAGAAAGACCGTTACAGCGTCGTCATCAGCGACATCAAGCTGCCAGACATCGACGGAGAAAAACTGTTCGAAGAACTCCGCGCCGCCGGCACCGAGCTGCCGCCCTACATCTTCATGACCGGCTACGGCGCCATCGACCGCGCCGTGCGCCTGCTCAAGCTCGGTGCCCAGGACTACCTGACCAAGCCGGTCGATATCCGGGCGCTGATCGACATGGTGCACAACATCTTTGCCAAGACCGCGCACGGCGGCGGGCACGCCTCGGGTGAGCCCGGGCTGGGCTTGTCGAGCGCCATGCGCCACATCGAATCGGTGCTGCCCAAGCTGGCGCTCGACAACATCACCGTGCTCATCACCGGCGAATCCGGCGTCGGCAAGGAAGTGGTGGCGCGTGCCCTGCACCGGCTGCGCGACCCCGACTGGCGCCTGCCCTTTGTCACCGTCAATTGCGCTGCCATCACCGAAACCCTGCTCGAAGCCGAAATGTTCGGCTACGTCAAGGGCGCCTTCACCGGCGCGGTGCGCGACAAGAAAGGCTATTTCGAGCAGGCCAACGGCGGCACGCTGTTTCTCGACGAAATCGGCGAAATGCCGCTGTCGATGCAGGTCAAGCTGCTGCGCGTCATCCAGGAGCGCAAGGTCATGCGGGTGGGCTCGGAGGCGCTCATCCCCATCGAAATCAACCTGGTCTGCGCCACCAACAAGGTGCTCAAGACCATGGTCGAAGCGGGCGAGTTCCGCGAAGACCTGTACTACCGCATCAATGTGCTGGAGCTGCAGATTCCGCCGCTGCGCGAGCGTCGTGAAGACATCCTGTGGCTGACCAGCCAGATGCTCGACGCCGAAGCCAAGCAGCATGGTACGCGCCGCCGCGAGCTCAGCCCCGCAGCCGAGCAGGCCCTGCTCGACAACCCCTGGAAAGGCAACATCCGCGAACTCAAAAGCTGCCTTGAACGCGCCTGCATCCTGTCGAGCCAGGCGGTGCTGACGCCCGAGGTGCTGTTCGGACAGGGCAAGCCGGCCGCGCCCGAGGCCACCGCCTCGCTCAACGACTACCTGGGCAGCTACGAGCGCCACTACATCGAGCAAACGCTCAAAGACAAAGAGGGCCGCATCGCCGACTCGGCCGCCGCCTTGGGCATCAGCCGCAAAACACTCTGGGAAAAAATGAAAAAACTGGGGATCAGCGAAGACAAGTAGCCTTTCTTTCTCGTGGGCGCCGCAGCATCCCAGCGCCACGTTGTAAGAGTGCGTCAGCAGCGCCTTGCGGCAGCCGATGCGCTGCTCCAGCCAGGCGTTGCACTTTTTGGTGAACTGGCCGTCACCGGCCAGCCGCGACAGCGTGGCAATCCTCTGCGGTTGAGTCAGGGTTGCAATGCGGAGGTGTCCACGCTAGGGTGCTGGGTCTTGAGCGCCTTCAGACCCACCATGGCGCGGCTGCGCCAGCCGGGGCCGCGATTGACCAGGTTGGTCCAGGTTTCACTCAGCAGCTCCGGGTCGTTTTGTGCCAGGCAGTCGATGAGGGAGGCGGCTTGCAAAAGGTCTTTGGTTGCTTTGGTTCGCATGTTTTGAGGTCGCTCGCCATAGACCAGTAGCTTGTGCAGGGCGTATTTTTGCGGCGGTGGCGCACTGACGGTGATGGGGCCACGCTGGGCCAACAGCGTAATCTGTATGGGCGCTTCCATTGAAAACTCCATGAATTTCAACGGCTGCATGGTAGCGTTGAGCGCCTTGATCAGAACCGGGGTGTCGCCGCCGCGGTGCAAGCAGGTGACAAAGTCGATCTGCAAATCGGGTTCGTCTGACTTGATGTAAGTGGTGAGGCTTTTGACCGGTACAAACCCCATCCTGAGTGCGTCAATTTCGCTGCCCACGTCCATGGTGACACCCGATGGAATCGCCACCGACACATTGCGCCCTGCGCGGGCAAAATCCAGGTCCACCGTTTGTGCAGCCGACTGCCAGCGCACACCAAGGTAGTTTTGGTAGGCCATGTAAACATGGGTTCCCACCAGAATGCCACCGGCCCGAAAGAAGCCCGCGTCTGCCAGGCGTTCGATGATTTTTGCGTGCGTGGCAACGATGCCGGGGCAACCCGCCGCAAGGGCTTGGCGGGTGAGTTGTTGCAGGTGAACTTTTTTGCCGTTGCCGCTGCGGTGCAGATCAATCAACGCGGTCAGTTCTTCCGTCGCGCCACCCAGAAAGATCTGGATTTGCCTGCCGGTGAGGTCTGGGGTTTGGTAATACCAGTAAGCGTTGCCTTTGACGATCTTTCTGGAAAAGCTGCCGGGCAATTCGGCCACGGTTCGCACATCTTCCAGCCGACTGGCGCTGGCCAGCGCCGCGTAAGCCGTTTGGGCAGCGGTGGAAAGTGCTGTGGAGTAGCCAGTCATGGTGTCGTTATACTGAAATCATAAATGTTCAGTATAACCAGGTAGCCTGCGCCTGTCCCGTGCTTGCGCAGTATCAACGCTTGCATCAATGAAAAATTTGGGGAAGTGACCTGTCAAAAAAGCAGACTTTCTCCCCTTCACACTGCCGCGCAGCACAAACGCGTTGGCGGTGGAAACAAAGGCGCAAGACGGCATGATGACCTCGTCACCCCAACCGATGCCCGCCAGAATGGCCGTCATCTCCAGCGCCGCCGTGCATGAATGCGTCAGCAGCGCCTTGCGGCAGCCGATGCGCTGCTCCAGCCAGGCGTTGCATGTCGCTCCAGACCTCAGCGCGTCAAGGCCCACGGTAACTGCGCGGGGTTGATCACCTCCACGCTAAATGCCTGCTCTGACTTGAGCGGCCAGCCCTGGGGTACCGGTGCCACCACATAGGCATGATCAACGCCAACGTCTTGACAGGCTTGCCAAAAGCCACGGCTGACCTTCGGTGCACTGGAAAACTTGATCTCAAAGCCCAACTTTGTGCTGCCCAGTTCTACCACCAGGTCCAGCTCGGCGCCGGCTGCCGTGCGGTAAAAACCAACGTCGGCCCCTTTGGGCAGCAGGGCGCAAATTTGCTCCACCATGAAACCCTCCCACGACGGGCCTGCCATGGGGTGCCCGATCAGTGCGTTGACATCGGGCACACTCAGCAGTGCGTGCAGCAAGCCACTGTCGCGCACATACACCTTGGGCGACTTCACCAGACGCTTGCCAACATTCACAAAATGCGGCTCCAGGCGGCGCAGCATCATGGTGTCCACCAACGCATCGAGGTAGCGCGCCACCGTGGTGTGCGAGATGCCGCCCAGCGACGCGGCCAGGTTGGAGGCATTGAACAGCGAACCATGCAGATGCGCTGCCATGCGCCAAAACCGGTGCAGCGTTTGCGC
>Ga0172367_10007397_pt1 | contig 12598 bp, 13 predicted proteins | sample Lak10m_FD_114542 | JGI IMG/M metagenome (GOLD analysis project Ga0172367, IMG submission 114542) | Freshwater microbial communities from Kabuno Bay, South-Kivu, Congo - kab_022012_10m | ecosystem: Environmental > Aquatic > Freshwater > Lake | place: Democratic Republic of the Congo: South-Kivu...
CGAGCGCGAGATCAAAGCCTTGATGACCTCGAAATACGGATTCTCCGTTGTTGCGCCGATCAGTGTGAAGGTGCCGTTCTCCACATGAGGGAGAAGAGCATCTTGTTGCGCCTTGTTCCAACGGTGGACCTCATCCACAAAAAGGATGGTGCGCTCGCTGTGCAGGCGCCGGCGTTCGAGCGCTTCGTCGATCACCACGCGCAAGTCCGCTTTGCCCGCGAGGATGGCAGAGATGGTTACGAAGTGACTCTTCGTACTATTCGCAATGACTTGTGCCAGCGTAGTCTTGCCTGTGCCGGGCGGCCCCCATAAAATGATGGATGAAAAAAGTTTATCAGCTTTGATGGCGCGCTGCAAAAGTTTTCCTTCGCCAACAATATGCTCCTGCCCGATGTATTCTTCCAGCGTGCGCGGACGCATGCGCGCGGCAAGCGGAGCTTCGGTCTTCATTCGTTCATGCATCGCGTGGTCAAAAAGGTCGGTCATGAGGTGATTATAATGTAGTCGAACTGACTTACGAGGAGACCGATGAAAAAATCCCCTGCCGAAATTTTCGAAGCCGTTGAAACCGCCCGCGAAGATCTGATCACCTTTCTGCAAAAGATGGTGCAGACTTCGAGCCTGCCAAATTACGAGCATGATGTCCAAAACCTTGTGGCGCAAAAATTGCGGTCACTGCCCGCAACGGGCTGGAAGCCTACGAACACATTCAGCAATCCATCCCTGCCCTGGTCGTTACCGACATCCTCATGCCCAAAATGGACGGCTTTAGCCTTGTCCACCGTTTGCGGCTTAACCCCAACACACGCAGCATCCCCGTCATCTTCCTCTCCGCCACCTATGTAGCCCCTGAAGACAAAGCCTTCGCCCTCACCATTGGCGCCACCCGCTTCCTTGAAAAACCCGTGGTGCTTGAAGAATTCCTGCCAATGATCGAAGAACTGCTCAACCGTCCCACGTCCGCTACGCAGCCGCTCAACCAGGAGGATTTCTACACGGGCTATCGCAAACGCCTTGAGATCAAACTGGCTGAGAAGAACACCCAGATCACCCGCGCAGAAGGCCTGCTCAAAACCGTCTCCGAGCATGAGAAGGAAGGCTTCAACATGTCGCTGCATCAGGCGATCAACGAACGCAAGGAAATCCTGCGTCTGCTTGAGCAGATCGACATCCACGTGGCGAATGAGAAAAAATCGAAAGAACCAGCGCCAGAATCCATTCAGAAGGATGAACTCCCTCCATAGAAATGGAGGGAGTTTTCAATTACGAACCGTCTTATAATCATCACCGGAGGACCCAATGAACTCACTCGAAGAACTGGTCATGGAAGAAATTTCCACACTGCCGTATATGCAGTTGATCGACGTGCTGGGCTTCATCCGTTTTTTGAAGTCTGAAACAGCAGAGCAGCCCGGGCAAATGGAGCAATGGTTTGACGGGGCATTAAAGTCCGTGCATGGAAGGAAGGTTGAATTCAAATTGACGGAAGAAGATATTCAAGCAGAGCTCAAAAAAAGACTCGCCCCAGAGAAGAATTGATCCGCCTCATGCCGCGCTGTCAACTGTCTCTGTTTCAATCCGCCATCAGCCACTCTCTGGCCTTGTCCATTTCCACAAAGACCCGCACATTCTGCGAACGGTTGATGGATACTGTCTCAAAAAAGCGGTACTTATCAACATATTCTTCCGAAGCGACCAGCGCGCGCTTGAGCATGTACATATACTTGCCCGTATCCGCGAAGAGCTTCATCAGCAGATTGGGCACGCCGTAGACCATATCAATTGAAAGCGTCAGGGTCGCTTTTCGGAAATCCCCAAGCAAACGAAGGCAGCGTCGGTTCTCCACTGCCTCGGCCACATCGTGAAGCAGGGTTTCCGCTTCAGCACTATTCAACTCCCCGTCATAGATCACGTATAAATAACCAGTTTCTATATATTCAACGGTATGAGTCATCAGGGTACCTGGTTTGTACTAAATAACCAAAGGGATGTACATACAAATAGTATTCCGAATCGGACCGAAAGACAAGTAACGGAAATCACTCCCATGCCTACTGTACCTGTACCGCAGGAACCATCCCATTTTTGCTGCAATGCAAGGACGCAGCCATTGAGTAGTCCCAATGGGTGAAAACCCCTGCGCCAGCACATGATAGAATCGCACAAGAGATAAACCCCTATGACCACGATCCGCACCCCGGCAAGAATCATCCCGCGCGCCTTCCCTGGCATCAAACCTGATGAAGTTCAGGAGATCATCATGAACAGCCGCATCAAGACCTACCCGCAGGGTACGGTCGTATGCACAGAGGACGCGTTCGAACAAACCTTTTACATGATCCTCGAAGGCGACTTTGAAGTCACCAAAAATATCAATAACTCTGAGCAGCGTCTGCTAAAAACGCTTACCGCCGGCGATTTCTTCGGTGAGATGGCGCTTATCCACAACGCCCCGCGTGCCGCCACGGTCAAAACCCTGACGAGCGTGGTGGTCCTCGAGCTGGACAAGGAAGGCTTCAACCGCGTGTTGAAGCGCAGTCCCAGTGTAGCAATGGCAATGGTCGGAGAGATCAGCAAACGGCTGCGCCAGAACGATCAGCTCGCCATCGAAGATCTGCGGCTGCGCGCATCCGAACTGGCGGATGCCTATCAACAGCTTGCCGAGCAAGATATGGCTCGTCAGGAATTCCTTTCCAACATTGCCCATGAATTACGCACCCCGCTGATGATCGCAAGCGGTTATTTGCACGCCCTCAAGAGAGGGATGCTCAGCGGCGAGCAATTGAAGTCCTCGGTGGAAACCATCTCGCGCAGCGTGGATCAGATCGTGTCCCTTACGAATGACATTCTCTTTCTGCAGGAGATCGACCTGGTGATCCCAGAGTTCCAGCCGGTGGACATTGTGGAAGTGGTCAACAGCGTGGTTTCGAAATATGAAGGCAAGGCTAGAGAGAAAGGGGTGGCGATCAGGCTGAGGGACATTCGCGGCGTCCCGAAAGTGCAGGGCGATGTGCAATCGCTTGAAAGAGCGGTGACAGCCCTTGTTGATAATGCCATCAAATTCAGCACACGGCGCAGTGATGTGGATATCCGTTTTGCGAGCCGTGACAATAAAGTGAGCATCTCCGTGGAAGATCACGGCGTCGGTATCGACCCCAAACTTCGTCCGCGCATCTTCGATCGGTTCGTACACCTTGAACGCAGCGGCGAAGAGCTTTACGGCGGGTTGGGCATCGGCTTGTCCATTACACGGCAGGTCATCCAGCAGCACAAAGGCATGCTGGATGTGGAAAGCCAGCCAGGCAAGGGCAGCAAATTCACCATCACTCTCTTGCAATGGGTGTGAGTGTTTTTACTTTGCCGAACAGTTAGAAAAACACCATCTTCAAATGATCCCCTTCATAAAACGAACGCGCTGAGAAAGGCTCATCCCCTTTTTGCATGGCATGGATCTTCTCAAGCAGGATCGGCAGATCTTCCACCACAGGCAGATGAAGGACCGCATCGCGACTCACCCATTCCACTGCTCCTTCTTTAGAAGCATTGACCTCCCCTTTCACATTTTCCCCGCAAACCACAAACAAACACACTCCCACTTCGCCAGCGTCCACAAGCACAGTGCCGCATAACCACAGGTCAGCGGTGACGCCAGCCTCTTCCTGCAGTTCGCGGGCCGCGGCAGAAAGAACATCCTCACCGCGCTCCACGTGACCGCCAAGTCCGTTGTACTTGCCAGCCCACAATCTTTTTGTGGGCGCGCCTTTGATCAATAAATAGTCATCCCCGCGACGGACAAAGATCGCCGTGCGGGGAATGAACATGTATCTATCTTTGGTAATACCTTGGTCTGATACGGGCATGATACAACCCACTTCTTCGGGGGCATAACCCCCGAAGAAGCAATTCCTTGATCAATCTGCGAGGTCGCTAACGTCTTCCGCAGCGGCATCCTGCTTTACATAATCTGCAAGCACAGGCGCAACTTTGGCGGACTTGATGAATTTATCGGTATATTGCCGGGTATCTTTCATGCCAAGCAGGCTGAATAGTTTATCGAACTGGGCTTCCCAAGCGTTGACGAGCTTGTCCTTGGCAGCTTCGGGCAGGGCATAGGACTGAGCTTTGAAGGGACCAACCGCATTCTTGCGGGTCTTGTAATAGAACTGCTCATCGGTCATGCCGGGCTTGCGGTCTGCTGCATTGTTCTTGTCCAGCCATGCGTACATTTCCTGCTTAAACTCCGCAGGGACGTTGTCGAAGAACATGGTGGTGAAGTTGGTGGCAAGGTGGACTTCGATGGCTTCGTTCTGCACGAATTTGTTGAAGTTCTCCTCTTCCACTGTGGAAGCGCCATGCTGAACGGTGCCGCCCATGCCGTAATCCTTTCGGGCCACCCGGCTGAGGTCTCGCAGCACATCGAAGGCAATGGTCACTTTGGCGATGGAACCATCCGCGAGAACGGTGCCGCCGTGAGAGGTACCGGTCAAGACGCTGATCTTGCTCAAGCCAGGTTTACCGGGAGCCAGTTTCTGCAGGTTCGCATTGTAGGCATCCATGTAGGCGCGCAGTTCGGGTTCGGTGGAATTATTGGTGCCCACTTCGCCGATCTCACCACCGATGGAAATGGTCACACCAGCAGGTTCGTTGGCGCGGATAAAAGCAGAAAGCTCTGCGGAAAGGCGGCTGTTCAACGCCTGTTGCTCTGGGACAGTCGGAAGGTTGATATCCACCAGGGTGGAAGTATCCACGTCAATGTTATAGAAACCCGCGGCCATCGCTTCGATGGAAAGGTCACGCACGGCCTGCAATTCAGCCGCAGCATCTGCGGCGTAACGCTTGGCAGATACCTGGAAGTGGTCCCCCTGAATAAAGACGGGGCCAACAAATCCTTCAGCCACTGCGGCGGCAAGGATGTTGGTCGCATATTCCGAGGGGCGCTGGGCGGAGTAGCTCATTTCAGAGCGTGCCAGTTCAAAGATGAAGGCGCCTGCGTTCAGTTTGTTCGCAGCGCGGAACATAGCAGAAGCAGCGTGGAAGGACAATGCCCGCAGATTGAACGCGGGGGTTGTGAAGGTCATCGGGGCCTCGCCTCGTCCACGGGCCATGTAGAGGTCGTGGATGGATGCGGGATACACACCCAATTCCAAGGCGGCGGCGCGGATCAGGTAACGGGACCAGCCCACGGAGGAGTCCGAGGCGAGAGCAGATCGCTCTACAAGTTTTCCGATGTTCTTCCTGAATTTATTCGCGTCGAGAACTTTAACGTTCGCCCCATCAACAGACAGGCTGTTGTCAACTAATGCAAGTAATTCTTTGATTGTGTTAGACATGCTGATCTCCTAAAAAAATGATAACTTGATTATAACTGGAAATAAACGATATAATTGAAACGTTGTGAGACGAATTGAAAACTACCGCGTATATTATGCCAGGAGGCTCAAATGAGTGATTTCTTTGAAAAAGTAAGTAGTCAGGTAGACCCTTTCAAGAAGCTTGGTTCGTACATTCCCGGCTTTAGCGGTTATATTGAAAGACAGAACCGCCGCGATGCAGACAAGCTGCTGCGCGAAACGGTGGCGCGCCGTTTCGATGAACAATGGAGCCGCGCCTCCAACCTGCAGGTTGAGTTGGTGAGCAGCGGCATGATCAAGTACGTGGACGACATGGAAAAAGCGGTACTCGTGCTTCGCACCTTCATCGACAAGATCAGCACGGCTTCCCGCGGTTACTCCGGGTTGTTTGATGCTGTGAAGATCAACGAGAAGGAACTGGAAGCCATTTATCAATTCGACGCAGCGTTCTTCGACCTTGCCAAACAGATCGAAGATGCCCTGAACAATGTGGAAGCCAGCCTCGCCGATGAGACAGCCCTGCCTGCCGCCATCCGCAATCTGACCACCCTTTCCCGCCTGGCAGTGGAAACTTTCGAGCGCCGCTCGGAAATTGTCACCGGCAGCGGGCAATAAAATAAATGTAGGGGCGCGGCAACCGCGCCCCTACGGATATGATTATGTGGAAAGAATATATTAATGCCACCTCCACAGATGAGGTCATAAAAATTCTGGCAGACAAGAAAGAGCGCGCCCGTGTTGTAGCTGGCGGCACTGATCTTGTCCTCGAACTCGAGCGCGGCGTCCGCAAGGGCACTGAAACGCTCATCGATGTATCACGCATCCCCACCCTTCAACAGATCAGCATAGACGAAGACGACATCATTCACCTGGGTGCGCTCGTCACACATAACGATTGCGTCGCGTCCAAACTCATCCGCGACAAAGCCTATCCGCTTGCACGTGCGTCATGGGAAGTAGGCGCCCCACAGATCCGCAACCGCGGCACTGTGGCAGGCAACCTTATCACCGCCTCTCCTGCCAACGACACGATCACTCCGCTCATGGCTCTGGATGCCAGTGTGACCCTGCTCTCCACTCGCGGCGAACGGGTTGTTCCTTTAAAGGAATTCTACACAGGCGTTCGCAAGAATGTGATGCAGCCCGATGAATTGCTGGTGGATATTTCCTTCCAGGCGATGACCAAGAAACAACGCGGGACATTCATCAAACTGGCATTGCGCCGCGCCCAGGCCATCTCCCTCGTCAATGTGGCGATCATTCTGGAACTGAAAGAGGATACCGTCAAATCGGCATCCATCACGCTGGGAGCGGTCACGCCCATCATCACCCATGCCGTGGATGCGGAAGAATTCCTTGCGAAGAAAAAGCTCACCGACAAAAATATTGCCCAGGCGGCCGAACTCGCTGTGCAAGCCGCCCATCCCATTGACGATGTGCGCAGCTCCGCAGCCTACCGTCGTGAAATGGTGCGCGTCATCACTGCCCGCGGCCTCACCGCCATCCGTGACGGAGAAGAAAAAGCGGGCATGCCGAAGAAGCCGATCCTGCTTCAAAAACATAATGAGGCGGACGGAACACAAACTGCAGGCGTTTTCCCAAAACAAACAATCGAAACAACCATCAACGGAAAAAAATATTCCTTCAAAGATGGTTCTGAAAAAACCTTACTGCGCCTGCTCCGCGAAGAAGGCATGTTGACCGGCACAAAAGAAGGCTGCGCAGAGGGCGAATGTGGTGCATGCACTGTATTCCTGGATGGAGCCGCGGTCATGGCATGTCTTGTCCCTGCCCCGCGTGCGCATGGCGCAGAGATCGTCACTGTGGAAGGTCTCGCGAACGGCGACCAACTTCACCCTGTGCAGGCTGCCTTCATTGAGCAAGGCGCCGTCCAATGCGGATACTGCACGCCTGGCTTCCTTATGTCTGGCGCGATGCTGCTGCAGGAAAAAAACAACCCAACAAAGAATGAGATCGAACAAGCCATCACAGGCAATCTTTGCCGCTGTACTGGTTATTACAAGATCGTCAAAGCCCTTGAAGATGCAAGCAAAGTAAAAGCTTAGTAACGTTATCCCTGCAAAAAATCCATTATTTTGAGACACGTGAGAAGAGGTATTGTTTATGGGCAAATATAGAAGTTCAGCCAGACGTGTAGAAAAACCAAAAGATCAGGGTCCTCATTTCGTATGGCGCGGGCTGGGCTGTATGATGATGATCATTATCCCGGCAATATCGTACGCCGCCGCCACTCTGACCATTGATTATGGTCTGGCGCACAGCTGGTCGATCCCGTATCAACTTTTGGGCTACCCTAAATTACCGGACCTCATTTACAAATCAAATGCGCTTGTGGCGCTGTTAGCCCCCATTACCAGGATCCAAAATCTTTACGCATATTTGGGGCTGGGCATTTTATATATGATCGTAATCAGCGGCACCATATCGATCATTTATGCAGCCATCTACAGCATGCTTGGTCCTTCCCGCTGGGGACCCATGGACATGCCCCCTCCAAAATTCAAGCCAAAAAAATACACGCGCTAGGAAACCATGTCTGAAAAATCTGTTGGAAAATCGATTCCGCGCGTGGATGCGCACGCCAAAGTTACCGGGGAAACTCTCTACTCCGGTGACCTGACCATGCAAGGCATGCTGCACATGAAGAGCCTCATGGCAGAACGTCCGCATGCGCGGGTAAAAAATGTTCACGTCGAAAAAGCCATGTCTGCCCCGGGGGTGGTTGCTGTGTACACGGCAAAAGATGTTCCTGTCAATGAGTACGGGCTGCAAATCCCAGACCAGCCTGTCTTGTGCGGGCCGGGCGCAAAAAAGCCACACACGGATATTGTCCGCTTTGTGGGAGATCAGGTTGCGGTGGTGGTCGCCAACACGGAAGCGGAAGCGGCCGCAGCGGTTAAATTGATCGAAGTGGATTACGAAGACCTGCCGGTCCTTTCTGACCCGAAAGCTGCCATGCGCGCCGATGCGCCGATCCTTCACCCGGATCGCGGCGACACGAATGAATGTGTCCATTACAAGATCCGCAAAGGAGATGTGGACGCAGCCTTCGCCAAAGCCGATGTCATCGTGGAAGGTGAGTATCACACCCCTGTTCAGGAACATGCCTACTTGCAACCCGAAGCAGGTCTCGCTTACATCGACAGTGAAGGTCTGCTTACAGTAGAAGCAGCCGGCCAATGGACTCACGCGGACCGCGAAACCATCGCTCACGCGCTGGACCTTCCCAATGAAATGGTACGTGTCATTTACCCTGCCATCGGCGGCGCATTTGGTGGACGGGAAGACCTGTCTGTGCAGATCGTGCTGGCATTGGCAGCATGGAAACTGCAAAGACCCGTCAAGATCATCTGGTCGCGCCGCGAATCGATGATCGGACATGGCAAACGCCATGAAGCATATCTCACCGCCAAATGGGGCGCCACCAAAGACGGCAAACTCGTCGCAGCAGAAACAATTTTGATCGGCGATGGAGGCGCGTACATGTACACCACCAACAAGGTGTTGGGCAACGCTGCCATCACCTCCACGGGGCCATACTTCATCCCGAATGTCAAAGTGGATGTGTATGGTGTGTACACGAACAATGTCCCCGGCGCAGCCTATCGCGGGTTTGGCGCGCCGCAATCTTTATTCATGGCCGAATCGCAAATGAATAAACTTGCCGAAAAGCTCGGCATGGACCCTGTTGAATTCCGCCTGATCAATGCGCTGCGCGACGGCGACACATTGGGCGTCGGCACACCTGCCCCCAACCCCGTCAGTATTGTGGAATGTATAGAGGCTGCACGAGATAAATTCGGCTGGAAGAAAAAGAAGAGCAGCCCAGCCAAGACGAAAAAGGAAAAGAAATCATCAGTCGTCCGCGGGCGTGGTTTTGCGGCAGGCTTCAAGAACGTAGGTTTCTCGTTTGGCTATCAGGAACATTGCTGGGCCAAGGTTGAAATTCACGGCAGTGGAAAAATGGAGCGTGTTGTTCTGCATCACGCTGGCGCCGAGGTGGGACAAGGCACACACACTGTAATGATTCAAATGGCTGCGCATGTTCTGGGAGTTCCCGAAAGCAAAGTGGAAATCCGCACTTCGGATACCGCCACGCAGGGGAATCCTGGCTCGGCTTCCGCTTCACGCCTGACCTTTATGGCTGGCAATGCCATCAAGGGAGCTGCCGAATCCGCTTTGGCAAAATGGAAAGCAGAAGAACGACCTGCCATTGCTGAGTTCAAATATCTTGCGCCGCGCACAACTCCTTTCAATAAAGAGACAGGATATTCCACGCCAAACTTCCAATATGCGTATGTGGCGCAAGCCGCCGAAGTGGAAATAGACACGGACACGGGGCATCTGCGAGTCGTCCGCATTACCTCCGCAGATGACGTCGGCAAGGCCATTAATCCTGAATTGGTGGTCGGCCAGATTGAAGGCGCGGTCGTGCAAGCGCACGGATATTCCGTTTTGGAGGAGTTTAAGTCCAAAGACGGTAAAGTGACGACTGACCAATTCAGCACCTATCTCATCCCCACCATTTTGGATATTCCTGACAAAGTCGAATCCGTCATTGTGGAAGTCCCTGACCCGAACGGTCCGTGGGGAGCACGAGGCATGGGCGAACTTCCATTCCTGCCTGTAGCTCCCGCCATCGCCGCCGCCATCCATGACGCCACCGGAGTTTGGATGAGCGAATTCCCATTTACACCTGAGCGCATCTTGAAGGCGCTGGGGAAAATATAATCACATCGTCGGGGCGCGGATGCCGTGCCCCGACGGACAAAAATGTCCTTCCCCTTTTTTGATGAAACCAGAGAATTAAATGAAAGTACCCGCAAGGGTATAGCGGGGTCATTCGTCACGCTTGCGGATGGCGTCACTCACTATGAGCTGGGCGGTCCAGAGGATGGAAAGCCTGTCGTGCTGGTGCATGGATTCTCCGTGCCTTACTTTATCTTCGACCCGTTGTTCGAATTTCTGACAAGATCAGGGTTTCGAGTTTTGAGATATGATCAATTCGGGCGAGGCTATTCGGATAAGCCAAATACACGCTATGATATTCATTTCTTTGTGAAGCAACTCAAAGACCTGATGGATGCACTCGGCATGAACGGCATCACCCTGCTGGGACTCTCCATGGGCGGTCCAGTGACCACCTCCTTCATCGCAGCCCATCCGCGGTACGTCCGCAAGCATGTGTTGATCGATCCTTCGGGCGTAAAAGGCGTAAATCTGACAACGCCATTGAAAATAATAAGGCTGCCTATGATTGGCGAATTGCTGGCTGCCCTATTTGGCAACAAGAACATGATCAAGGGTATAGCCTCCGATGTTTTCGACCCCGCATTGGTGGCGGTCTTTCAGGAAAAATACAAAAAACAAATGGAATTCAAGGGTTTCAAGCAAGCTCTTCTCTCTACCATGCGAAACGGCATGTTAGAGTCATTTTTCGAGGTGTACAAAAAAGTCGGTGCTTTGAAAAAGCCAACGTTGATCTTCTGGGGCATGAATGATGAGACCACACCCTTTGAATATCATACAACCCTTCTGCAAGCCCTGCCCCACGCGGAGTTTCACCCGATCGAAAATTGTGGACACATCCCGCATTACGAAAAGCCTGAGATATTCAACCCGATCCTATTGGAGTTTATATTAAAATGAACACAAAAGATATTCAACTGCTTTATAAATACAACGCATGGGCAAATGCCAAAATCCTGAACGCAGCCGCCAACGTATCGCAGGAACAATTCACTGCGTCAGCCGATCATCCACACAACAACCTGCGCCATGCATTGACTCACACCCTCTTTGCCGAATGGCTCTGGCGCAACCGCTGGATGGGACAATCAAAGCCGACTCCTTTTCTCTCCGAAGATTTCCCAACCTTCGATGCCCTCCGTTCACGCTGGAGCGAAGAGGACAAAGCGCTGAATGAATTTATCGCTTCACTCAGCGATGAAAAATTGACTTCAATCTTTCAATATACTACCACTACAGGAAAGGCGTACGAAGACATTCTATGGCAGGCAATGGCGCACGTGGTCAACCACGGCACGCAGCACAGAAGCGAAGCCGCCGCCATCCTGACAGAACTCGGGCACTCTCCCGGAGATATCGACTTGATCGTATTTTTACGCGAACAACCCCATGTATAACAAACTCAAAAACCTTACCTACCGCAACCGACACAGCATTGCTGTATTTTTCCTGCTCAACGTCGCCTGCCTGACTTGTATCTTTCTCGTGGCAGCAAGAGTAGCCTATACTGACACAACACGCCACACGGGTCTGATCTGGAATCTCTTCCTTGCGTGGATCCCCTTTATTCTGGCGTACATCGCTCATTCCATTTCATGGAGGCGGAACTGGGTCTATCTTGTCATTCCCATCATCGCAGCCCTCTGGCTGTTATTCTTCCCCAATGCTCCCTACATGCTCACAGACCTGCAAGACCTTGCACGCTCTGGCGGCGTAGGCGCTCCGCTTTGGTATGACGTGATCATCGTGGTCTGGTGTTCATGGACGGGAATGCTGCTCGGTGTGATCTCCCTCTACTTAATTCAAGATATTATCTTGCGGAACTTTGGGCGCTGGGCTGGCTGGCTCTTCGTCATCGGTATCTCCGGCTTAAGCAGTTTCGGCATTTACATCGGGCGTTTTGTGCGCCTCAACTCATGGGATATTTTGCAGAACCCCGCGGAAACTACCATGGAAATCCTCGGCCTCGTCATTGACCCGAGCATGCGGCTCGCTGCGTTCACGGTTTTGTACACTTTCTTCTTTCTGTTCGTGTTCGTGCTGCTGTATTCGTTCAGTCACATGCTGCAGGAGCAAACCCTCCGTGCGCAGAGTACCCCTGAGCAGCTTGCCAGCACGCAGCCGACTCAGGTTAATCCACACCCGTAAGGGGTATTTCATAACAATTGCGAGTCTTTGCAAGTGGAAACCGATACAATGGTGTAAATATTTTGGAGGTCAGCTTGTTTCAAACGATATACACCAAACTACAACCTTTCAAATTTCGACTGACGGTCTTCGGGCTGTTGTGCGGCTCCAGCCTGCTTTCCGTGGTGCTGTTCCGCGTCCGCACCATTTTGAGCGGCTCTGATGATTACACCTTTCTGGTCTGGAATCTGTTCCTCGCGTGGATCCCGCTTGGGATGGCGTATGCAGCTTCCAGCTTCGCAAAGAAGCGCAGATATCTTTTCATCACCATGCCGCTGGCGGTCATCCCC
>Ga0172367_10007398_pt1 | contig 12597 bp, 17 predicted proteins | sample Lak10m_FD_114542 | JGI IMG/M metagenome (GOLD analysis project Ga0172367, IMG submission 114542) | Freshwater microbial communities from Kabuno Bay, South-Kivu, Congo - kab_022012_10m | ecosystem: Environmental > Aquatic > Freshwater > Lake | place: Democratic Republic of the Congo: South-Kivu...
ACTTTTCTGAACAGGGACTGCGAAGCCGAAGACAAACGCCCCGACAATAACCGCACATACAAGACCAAGGGCGATGATCAGGGTTTCATCCAGGATCTCGCTGACACCCTCCTCGCTTTTCACCGGTGCACCTAACACTCCCTTGAACGCAGGCACATAAAAAGGTGACCGGTAGTACGGCAGGCCACGGTCAGGGTAATAAAATCCTGCCACCGGCCCTTTCTGCCGGGGACCCGGGTGCGGTGCCCCGGAACGAAATGAACGCCTTTCTTAAGGAAGGGGGGTTATACCAGGGACGGCAACCACGTATGCCCGGTTACGCATACCCTCCGGGAAAAATGGGCATCAAACCACATAGCATCGAATTCGCCATAGTTGAATTACGTGACCCCGTCAACACGGTCATCATGGCTGTCAGCCGAATCGGCAAAGATGATGACGTCATCCCAGGTGTTCTCCGTGCCCCGTGTATCATATCCCACGACAACAACCCAGTGGCCCCCCCAGTCCATCCACTCGACCATCGTGGGAATTCCTTTCATGAGGTTTTCGCGAAGCATTGCCCGGCTCCCGTTCGTGCCCCAGGTGGCATTCATACCCTGGCGGGTGAGCCATGCCGCGACCTGCTCCGGGTTCACCACGGTCTTCTCGGAGATATTGCTGTACATCTCATGAGCTACCCGTTCTTCATCGGCATCGGTATTGTTGACCGGCATCCCGTAGTATGACAGCACGGTCATGGCAGCTCCGCAGCTGTAATTGGTTACCTGCTGCCGGTAACTTTTCAGCGGGAGTACGGTGAGGTGGTCATCCGACTGCAGGCTGTCGAAGTCGATACCGGTATAGTAGCGGGGTCCGGGCAGCGGGGTTACGGGACCATACTTCACGCTGCCACTACCGGTTTCAACACCGGGGGCGGGAACCAGGAGCGGGCTGGTGAAGATGATAAGGGCTACAAAAACAATGACAGCCCCGAAGATACTGGCAATTACGATGAGGTGGAGCGTGCGCATGGTCAGGTATCCGTTATGATCCTTACATTGTCCCGGGTATTCAAGGATTGGCATCGGAGTGTTTTTCCGCGACTGGCTCACATCTTGCAAATTTTATATGAATGGTTACTTCATGTCATACGACTAACAGGTGTATGATACCCCGGTTCCCGATCACCTGCACCAGGTACATGGGAGCCGGATATCCCTATACCGAGGTAATAAACGTGGAAACAATATCTTTTGAAACCCCCGAGGTCTTTGTGCCAAATCCTATCCACATCCATATTCTCGAGGCAGTAAGCGAGAAACAGGGATGTCACATCGGCCACGTCGTCCAGCAGCTCCTCCCTGAACACGGGGAGAGCAGCGTCCGGTCCGCGGTCCGAATCCTCCTTTCTAAACGTATCCTTGACGGGGGCAAATCCTCAAGTGAGATCGTGCTCCGGCTCACTTCGAAGGGGCGCATCATCCTCCAGAAGGCAGCAGCAAATTAACTTTTTTTTACGTGTCCGGATCCCCGGCCCACAATCAGCGCCCGGTCAGCACCAGCCATACAAGCCAGAGCAGGATCAGGGCAATGACCGCTGCCATGATCTTCAGGTACGGGATCTTGCCAGCGGCCTTCTTTGCATTCCCGTGCCGGATTTCCGCTGCAACCCCGCCTGTTGCAGTCACGCTGCCTCCCTTGCCGTAACTCATCCCGACAGCCGGGCGGGGCTTTGCATTCCAGCTGCTGATGCCGGTGCAGTTGTGGTTGGGGGGGAGCCGGCAGTCAGCACAGAACTTGCCCCCGCAGTGCTGGCAGGTGAACGGGAGGGTGCTCTCGTTCCCGCAATGGTCGCAGCGCGTCATTATTGCTGATCTGGATTGCGCAGCATTAAGTATTCTTCCCCGACCGAGCCCTCCGATCCCCTTATACAGCGAAAAACCGGATACTTAAGCATGGGGCAGTACCTGCGAGGAGACGTCCTCCTTGCGTCAGTTGCACTTGACAACCGGTCAGCTCCCAAGACCCGGCCGGTCATCGTGGTCTGCGCTTCCGCTGACGAGACGGTCCTTGTCTGCCCGGTCAGCAGCAAACCGCCAACCGATGCCCCGAGCCTTCCGCTGACCATCGACGATTTTGCAGCAGGAGGTCTTGACCTCTTTGGCGAGAGTTACATCATGACCTCGCGGATCGTTACACTCCGGAGCGGGCAGGTGATCGGTAAGAAAGGCCGGCTCACTTCCGATTCCCTTGACGAAGTTACCGGGCGCGTTCCCCCATCCCTTCTGCCCGGCCCGCAGTCAAAGTCAAAGAATCCCGACCGGTCCCGACACTGCACGCAGGTTCTGCGGTTCCCCCAAAAACGTCGGTATGTGAAAGGGGGATTTAAGAAGCATTGGTTTTAACCCGAAAGGGTTGGAAAGCCGGTCATCTTGCGGCCTTCACTGCCTGGGCCCACTTGGTTATCACACCCTCTGCAGGTTTGGTGCGGAACTGGATACCGATACTGAGCTTTGGCGGTACTTCAGGATCCATGGAATCGTCCCACGCAAAACCGGTGGGAATGATACCGGCGATCTCCCCGCGCCCTTCCGCAGCAGTGAAGAGGGCATCGTACGCAGCCGCCTGCCCGGACCAGTCGGGCTGAGCAGCGATAACAGCAGGGTTCTTTACATCAAGGGGATCGATATCGAACCGGTTTGCAACCGCACCGCCTTTGTAGGAGAAGATGCCCGGGACGAGATGGATCCTGATGTTCTTTGCCTTCGCATTCTGCCCAAGGGTATCCAGATAAGCACCATACTCCCGGGTCAGGGTTGAAATCTCGGTATCCTGCGAGACGATGTACTTCGGAGGAATGGAATACAGGAAATAATAACAGTCATCTGCGATCGCGTAGTAATCGTACTGCGTCCAGTCCTCGTTGACATTCTTCCCGTCCATAAAACCATAAGTGTCCAGAACGACACCGACCCGGCCCCTGAATGCAGCTTTCACATCCCGTATAGTGGCTTTCCAGAGTTCGTTTGCCTCCCTCTCTTCCGGGTGGAAGTTCGGGGTGTTCCAGCCGGGGGTGAGGATCATCTCATCGAAGCCGGCCTCATTCAGCATGGCTGCTTTCTGGAGGAGGAGTGCCCGGTATTTGGTAAAATATTCTTTTGTCCATGCAGTGGTCCGGGGAGTCTGTGACCACCGCTGCCAGTCCGCTGCGGTATCTGCTCCAATCGTACCGGAGAGACCGGACTTCACGTACCTGCTCATATCTGCATAGTGCAGGCTCGTCTTCCACCCGATCTTCATGCCGTTGTTATGGGCGGCGGTGGCAAGCCGGTTCATATCCTCCTGCGTCATTGCCTCGTCCCGCATATCATTTGCAAAGATGTCTCCCTCAAAATGGTAACCGGTGGCTGATCCGGGGCTGCCGCACCATGGGGGCTGGGGCCAGGGGCCGGCCGGAGGGCAGATCCCGGCCACAGCCATGCCGATACAACCGGCAATGAAGAGAACAACAAGGGCGATGACCGCTTTGACCGCAAGATGCATGGTGGAACCTGCACGCGGGGAAAATTTATTGATTTCTCTTTATTATTTCCCGATCTTGAGGGGCATCTCTTCAAGAGACGGGTACCGGGACTCGATCTTCTCCACTTTTCCTCCGGCCTCACCGATCAGCCCGGTACACTCGTTGAGTTCGCTCATATCCCCTGCTTCGCATACCCAGAGCCCCTCTTCCTGGCGGTACGGTTTGGAGTGGCCAAGCAGTTTCCCCGGATCCCCGATGGAGAAGAAGATGGAATAGGTGATCGAACCAAACTGCTCCCTCAGTTCGTGCATGTTTACGAATGCCACCATCTTTCCGCGCCTGAGGATCATCACCTTGTCGCAGATTGCCTCGACCTGGTAAAGATTGTGGGCAGAGAGGACAATCGTCTTGCCGTCAGCTTTGAGCCGGCGGAGGTAATCGGCAATGAACCGGGAGGTCATAGGATCAAGGCCGCTGGTTGCCTCATCGTATACCAGGAAATTGGGATCGTGGATGAGCGAACGGGCTATCGCCGTCTTGCGTTTCATGCCCTTGCTGAATTCCCCGATCTTCTTCCCCTCGGGCTCAAGGGACAGGGCTGCGAAGAGCTGGTTGGACCGGACCCGGATCTCCGCGGGGAGAGGCCGTAGATATCGCCGAAGAATGCGAGATAATTCTCAGCGGTCATCGTCTCGTAGAGCCGTGATTCTTCGGGCAGGTACCCGAGCTTCTCCTTGAGGACGATCGGGTTCCGGACCACGTCGATATCATTGATGAACAGTTCTCCGGCTGTGGGTGTGACGAGGCCGGATATTATCTTGAGGGGGGTGGTTTTTCCCGCACCATTATGGCCGATGATACCGAAGATCTCCCCGTCCTCAAAACTGAAACTGACGTCGTCGAGTGCGATAAAGCCGTCATATTTCTTCGTGAGGTTGCGGGCGGTAATCATGACTGCCTTCCATTCCAAGACTTGTTTTGTCTTGGAGATATACATTGGGGTGAGGACACCAGGAGACATTCTCACCTGTGAGGAGGTTGTTTTATCCATGAACAGCAAAGGTGAATTCATCATGCGGAACGCGGCTATCTTCTTTCTTATCCTGCTGCTTGTGATCGGGGGATGCCTCGATTCCCGCCAGCAACAGTCACCGGTACCCATTCCTGCAACGATCGAAACCACGAGAGTAGTGACCGCAATCCCGACAGAAATACCGGTTACCAAATCCCCTGAGCCGACACTGGTTCCTGCAACACTTGTCACAACGACCCCCCGGCCAATCCCTGCAACGATATCTGAAGAGGCTCTCAATGCCCGGCTCGTGGACGCCAGGAATAAGCTCACAAACCTGATCGACAGCGACGTTGCTGACACTGTCATTATCCATCCCGACGGCCAGCAGGGCTGCGAGATCAAAAAGTCCCGGGAGCTGGGGTACCTGATCGATGCAACCACCGGGGAATCCGTGTTCATCAAGGGGGATTACTGGAGCATTGACAGCGGCCTTTTTGCAAATCCCATGCGAAAGGACCACGAGTATGTAATCCTCCATACTCACCCGAGGATGTGGACAAGCTGCCCGGGTTCCATGATTATCAGCCTGTATACCTTCTCAACCGGGGATCTGGAAGCGACCGCCAACCTGACTGAACAGGGTTATCATATCAGGTACCTGGTCGCCATTTCCGACCAGGAATACCGCATCTACCCTAAGGTCCGCGATGGCTGGAAAAATGAGACTAAGATCCGGCAGGCAGTCGGCCGGGTTGAGCGGCGGCTCGGAACTTCATTTACGTACTATGATCTCCTGCTGAACCGGGAGTTCTACGATGTGGACAACCTGATGCCGTTCCTTGCCAAGGAACTCAACTACACCTACACCGCAAACGGCCACGTGCTGGCTTAATGGGGTGATGTTGCAGGTGCCATGACAGAGAGTTAATTATAGGACAATGGTATTACACTCACTAAAGCGCCAGAGACTGCAGTCCAACGACAATGAGGATGAAATCGGAGTGGATATGGGAACACTTTTGGATATTTCCACGATTGCAAAATGGGAGGTGAAGAAGACTTTTTCCATGATGGGAAAAAATGTTCTTCCCTTCGCCATCGTTCTCTTTATCCTCCTGATTCTTGTCACCGGGTTTGCCACCCAGAGCGGGATGCATCTGCAGGACGGGATGTACCGGGTCGGTACCGACGATCCGATACTTGCAGGGCTTATCGGTAGCGATGCCCGTTTCACGGTCTACCAGTATTCCGGTACCTCACCATCATGGCAGGGCAACACCTTTGACCTGATCATCATCAATGGCGTGGTCTACTACCGGGGCACCGATAAGAGCAAGTCTGCCCTCAAAACGGTGGAGCGCAATTATGGGAAATATGTGAACAGCGTCTACAATTCTGCTGACGACCACTTTGCTGCATACCCCCTCTGGATCGACACCCAGAACGTGAAGAGCGAACTGGATTTCCTTGCAACCCAGAGCGGCCAGACGCTCGGTGCAGCGCCCATGCCGGTGGGGGAGATCGCGCAGATCCCGACCCCGTCTCCGGACGTAGGGTTCTCACAGGAGGAACTCCGTACCGAACTTATCAATGCCGGGGGCAAGAACTCGCAGATCTCCCGCTATACCGAGGTCCTTTCCTCCAGCACCGGCACGATGGGCAGCTTCAAGACCCCCTCCCAGCTCACTCCCCCGCTTCCCTTTGATTCCATCATCCTCATCTTCGTCTTCATCTTCCCGCTCTACTTTACCAGCCAGTTCTTCATGATGAGCATCATGAATGAGCGGATCGAGCGCAGGGGAGAGATCCTCCTCTCGACGCCGGTGAAGACCTCATCCATCATCATCGGCAAGGGCCTTCCCTACTTTATCGGGATGGTTGCGATCTGTGCCGGCCTGACGCTGTACCTCAAAGCTCCCCTGATCATCATGCTCCCTCTGATCCCGGTCATCTTCTTTTTCCTTGCAAACGCCCTCATCATCGGGATGCTCTCGCGGAGTTTCAAGGAGCTCTCGTTCATATCGATCTTCTTCTCGACCGTTGCCACGTCCTACCTCTTCTTCCCGAGCATCTTTGCCAATGTCCATGTGGTCAGCCTTATCTCCCCGCTCACCCTCATCGTCCTCACCCTCCAGGGGACGGCCTGGACTGTGACCGACTATCTGTACTCCACTTCTCTCTTCTGGCTCACGGGTGCCGTCCTCTTCTATATCGCTGCCCGCAACTTCAAGGAGGAGCGCCTCTTCTCAGAAAAGAGCCTGATCTCGCAGATGCGGGAGTTCTTATCCGAGATCATCTCCGAAAAGCGCCCGTTCCTCTCGCTCTTCCTGATTGCCGGGTTCTCAATACCGTTCGTCTTCATGGTCCAGCTGATGTGCCTTGTCCTCTTCTTCAACCTGCCCATGCCCTACTCGCTCGTCCTGCTCCTGATGTTTGCAGCGCTGGTGGAGGAGATAGCAAAAGGGATCGGGATCTACACCCTTTATCCCAGGGACCCGTCATTTTTCACGGGCAGGAATACACTGCTTGCCGCAGCAGCGGCGGCTGTAGGATTCCTTGTCGGGGAGAAACTGCTCCTCTTTGTCACCCTCGCCCAGATCACCGAGTCGGTCTTCGGCAGTATCCTTTTCCTCTCACTCGGTGCGCTCTGGCTCCCGCTCCTCCTCCATTTCGTCTGCGTCCTGATCGTTACCACCTGCCTGAAATATGGCGGCAGGGGCTGGTTTATCCCGGGGCTCATCATCGCGATGGTTGTCCACTGCCTGTATAACCTCTATTTCATCCTGGGGTGGATCGGATGAAGTCGAAACACCTCTCGATTATCACCAGGAAGGAATTCCGGGGACTCTTCAACGAGCGGACGATCCTCCTTGCCGTCCTGCTCCAGCTCTTCATAGCACTCTTCTCCTCCTTTTTGATGGTCGGACTGACATCGATGTACGACCCGTCATCCCTCTCGAAATACTCCCGCTTCAGGTATAATGTTGCATACGCCGGGAACGACTCCGCGGTTTACGGGTACCTGCGGGACAGCCCGGATTTCCGGGTGTACAGGATGGATCTCTCCACAGGAGTTGCGGCTCTTGAGCAACGGAAACTCTCGGCAGTCATCTATGTCCCGGATACTGCACCGGATTCACAGGACCCGATCAAAATAACCATGTACACGCACCAGAACGACCTCCAGAGTGCCATCGTTGATGTCAAGCTCAAGGATATTTTCCTGAAATATGAAAAAAATCTGCGGGAAATCCGGGCCAGCCGTATAACCGAGCAGCCGGTCCCGCTCCAGATCCCAAAAGCCCCCGGGGGTGGCGACTTTTAGGAATTCGTGTACGGCCTCCTGATCCCGCTCCTTGTCTTCATGCCGGCGATCATCGCGTCGGCTCTGATCATCGATCTTATCACGGAGGAGTACCAGCATGACACGCTTGAAACGCTCATCTCCACGCCGGTCACATTCACCGAAATGGTCTGGGGCAAGGTGCTTGCCTGCGAAGCATTGGTGCCAGTCCAGGCAGGTGTCTGGCTCCTGCTCCTGATGATCAATGGTATTGCGATCCAGAATGCCGGCCTGATCCTGCTCCAGGTCTCTGTCACCTCCTTCATCCTGATCCTGCTCGGTGCGCTCGGTGCCCTCCATTACCGCGAAAGGACTGCAGCGCAGTTCATCTTCTCAACAGCTCTCGTGGTCGTGATGCTCTTTGCGCTTGCCCTGCCGGATAACCCGCTCAACCTCCTTACCCGGTTAGCTGTCGGGACCGCAGGAATGGAACAATGGATCGTGCTCGGCACGACAAGCCTCATCATTGTCGGCCTGGCTTTCCTGATGCACCGGTATGCAGAAAGGATATGGCGGACGCACCGGGCCGGTTAAAAAATTATGACGGATAATAAGAGTTGAGAACCGGCTGGTCGATGATCTTATAGGTCTGCCCGGCGGATGTGACAAAGACCTCAACCCGGTCTGTGCCCCGCGTACCCTCCACAACAAGCTCGTCCCCGCGTCGGGGTTTCCGGTTCCCGTCGTTCATGTACCGCTCAACAACCTCTCCGGTGGACAGGGTGACTTTGAGGAGAATATTCTGGACAAACATCTCGCCTTTGCCACCGTTGTAGAGCAGGTGGATGGAGGAGTCCGGCCGCTGTTTTGATACAACGAGGTCAACGAACTGCTCTGCGGGGAGGGGCTCGATGGCTTTGGGGGTCGCTATCACAGTTGCCACTGATGTCGATGTGGTAGGAAGGGGGGTCGGGACCGGGGTTTCCGCGGGTTTCAGCTCGGAAGCTGTCGGGCTCGTACAACCTGACAGAAGCGCACAGAGCACCAGCATGACGGTGGCTGAGATGATTACCGGGTACTTCATGCAGGAAAGCTTGCGGCTTATGGGTATTTCTGGATTGTGCTCACATCCGGTGACAGGGGATGATTATGGGGGGCCTGTTCCCGGAGCAGAGCGGCAGATGTTCCGGGTCCCGGGGGCAGGAAAAGGGGCAAAATTGGAATAATGAACAGTTAAATTAAAAAGGACACCCGGATTAAATTTACATATCAGGAGTAAAAGGAATGTTCTGTCCAAAATGTGGAAAAGAGACTGATGCCTCCGGTAAGTTCTGTCAGTGGTGCGGGGCTGATATCGAGTCTGTTGCAGCCAGGGCCCCGGTTGCCGCCGCTGAAGATGATGACGGTCCTGAGGTCGGCATATACGCAGGGCTGGGCAGGCGCTTTGTTGCATTCATCGTTGATTTCATTCTTGTCATCCTTCTCGGCCTGGTCACCGTCTCGGGGTTCGGTCTTTTCAGAGGGCTTCAGAACCTCTATTTCTATGTGGTCCAGCACATACCGGCAGACCAGCTGACTGCTGAAGGGACTACCGGTGCCCTCGTCGGCTCAATCATTGCTTCCTATGGTGTCCTGCTGGTCATTGTCCCCTGGCTCTACTTTGCCGGCTTCGAATCCTCCCGCAGCCAGGCAACCCCCGGCAAGGTACTCATGAGTCTCGTGGTTACGGATATGCAAGGATCGAAACCCACCTTTGCCCGGACAACCCTCAGGTTCTTTGGGAAATTCATCTCCACCCTCATCATCTTCCTTGGTTTCCTGATGATCGGGTTTACCAAGAAACACCAGGGCCTCCACGACAGGATTGCCGGCTGCCTTGTGCTCCTCCAGGATGAATAATTTTTTTTTATATTTTTTTCCTCGTACTTTTTTAGTGGTACCGTATCTTCAGTCCCAGCAGGAGCAGGATGAGGAGGACGGTGATCACGTTCGCTGCAATGATGGGCAGGGAACCGGTCCAGATTCCATAGACCGTCCAGAGCAGGACACCCGCTGCAAAGAGGAGAAGCATGATAAGTGAGATGTCCCGGGTCTCTTTCAGGGTCCAGGCCCGTACCACCTGCGGGACAAACGAGATGGGGGTAAGGGTTCCTGCGATATATCCTATGATTACGAGGGAATCCATGGATTATCTTCCCTGATATTTTTGTAAACATGCCATTTATAGGAGCGTGGATCAGCTGTTTCCTGTACCAGCGGGGGCATTTCCTTCCGGGCAAACGGCCGGTTCCGGTGAGAACTGGTCGGCAACAACCAGCCATTTCCGCCCCTCTTTTACCAGGAAGAACATGTCCCGCCCCTTCATGGTCACCTTCTGCCCGCCAATGACGAAGGTGATGGAGAAGAGATACGTGACAACAGCAGTTTTCCCCCCCGCATATACCTGTACCGTATGATCGGTCTCCCGCCATTCATGGATAACTGCCGCTTCACAAAAGCCCCGCCAGCCGGCAACATATGCATCCTGCCCTTCAAGACGGCCGGGGATAGTAGGGACGATTGCTACGGCACCGGGATGGATATACTGCCGGAATGCCGGTTCATTCCAGGATGCAGTCCAGCAGCGGTTCATAGCCCTGATAGTATCAACAATTTTCTGAGCCTGTGCAGGAAATTCCATAAGCATTCTGTTATAACAACATCCGATATCTGATAAAAAGAGAAAGGGTGCAGGCAGTGAAAGTATTGATCCGGGATTCAGGGCGAGGCCAGGTCACCCGCCTAGCGGAGTGCAGCAGATTCTGTCCGCGATTGCGGGATTGAAACCACCTTAACGCGGGGGGCAGCGGATACGGTCATCGAAACCTCATTTCCGTGCAGTGGCCTTGAAGAACGTATAACAGAAGACTCCGTCCGGCTCCGCGGTCCGGTAAAGGGCCGCGATTCCCTGATTCCATGATTCCGGGCTCATCAGTCCCTGACTGCGTACCTCATCGGATACACCTTCCACCATAGCCGTGAAAGTCAGTTTCGTAAAGCCTTCAACAAGTTCAGGGCGGGAGTTATCGACATAGACCATTCTTGGCGAGACCCGGACACAAGAATATCCGGCCCCGGCAATCAGCGGGTAGAGCTGCCGGCCGATCAGGGCATTACCACCGGCCTGGTTCTGGAGTTCAACGAGACAGCCTACAGCCCGACGGGCACCCGGGTTATCGGGATGGAAGAACGTGGAACCATGATCCCCTTCTATCACCGTGAGGGTTCCCCCTTCTTTGAGGAGTGGCCGGAGGTTTTTCAGCGCTGCCCGTGGATCCGCAAGATGTTCGAGGACAAAACAGAAGAAGATGTGATCGAAGCTTGAAGGCTCGAACGGGAGCCTGAAGATATCTCCCTGACGGAAGGTGACATTGGTTATCCCTTCTGTCCTGATCCTCTCTTCTGCCCTTTGGAGGGAGTCTGCTGATATATCGAGCGAGGTGATATGGGCTCCGGGACTGTTCCGTGCAAGGATCACCGTCTGGGCACCAATACCGCAGTCAGCCTCGAGAACACGGGATCCTTCCGGATACCGGGTATCGTTGTGCAGGAGATCCGTAAGGGTTTCTGCCTGGTCTGCGAGGCGCTCGGACTCGCGTGCGGAATAGCCGTGAACATAGTGATTTTCTGACATGAGAGGGCTTGAGCCTCCGGGACAGGATTCGATAAAACGGAATCTGGTTGCCGGTAGTATGTACATAATTGGGTTTTAATGCACAAAAATGTACTCTGCTTAGGCGATTGAGATCCGCTTCACGAATTTTTCGCGCCCCCAGAGTACCAAAAAGACCTGACAATTCAAGATCTTTTTACCTTTCCCCGGCACACGGATCCGAGAATGGAGTACCTCTATCTTCTGGTAATCTTCCTCGTTGGTGGAAGCGTGGTTGCCGGTACAACCTGGCTTGCGGAACTCATCGATCCCCGGTACGGGGGGATTCTTGCCGTAGCTCCGATCATCACCACCCTCTCGTTCATCTTCACCAGCTTCCATGGATCAGCTGAACGAACACAGGGACTCGTGCTCGGATCGATCATCTTTCTTGTACCGACCGCCATTTTCCTCGTCTCGCTCTACCTGCTCCTGAACCGGTACAGCGTTACCGCGAGTATCCTGGGATCCTACGTCATCTGGCTGGTATCCGCCATCATCGTTGCCAAGATGGCAGGAGTATGGTAAACCATACCCAAACGCGGACTTTTAAGAAGAGTATCCGCTGAAATTATTTAGGGAACTGGTCGTGCAGGAATGTTCTGTATCACGATGTTAAGGAATGAAAAGGCCGGGGCCGAGATTCGAACCCGGGTCGGAGGATCCACAATCCTCTAGGATGACCAACTACCCCACCCCGGCAATTTGCCCTTTTACATTTGCACCGGTCTGTAATTAAGATATCCTTCGTCCGGTTTCATCCAAAACACCGGCAGAAGAACAGAGGGATTCTGTCCTCCCATAAGGCGACTATTAATAGGCTATAGGCTCCCATTACATATCAGGTGGCTCTGAACACAATTCCCTGACGATGGGGCGCGCCACGGTCCGGGCGCGGCAGTACAGGGATTTTCGGGGATTTTTACCCGGGACCAGGGCAGAGGGGGCATTTTAAGGTTATGGCAGAGAATCCGAATATCAGGACGCCGATTGTGTGCGTTATGGGGCATGTTGATCACGGCAAGACATCGCTTCTCGACCGGATCCGCGGTTCATCCGTGGTCAGCTCTGAGGTGGGTGCCATTACCCAGCATATCGGTGCG
>Ga0172367_10007401_pt1 | contig 12594 bp, 12 predicted proteins | sample Lak10m_FD_114542 | JGI IMG/M metagenome (GOLD analysis project Ga0172367, IMG submission 114542) | Freshwater microbial communities from Kabuno Bay, South-Kivu, Congo - kab_022012_10m | ecosystem: Environmental > Aquatic > Freshwater > Lake | place: Democratic Republic of the Congo: South-Kivu...
GATTCGATTGGTTTATTTAGCAACTCTTCGAAATTATTTAACGATACTTCTGCTTCGCGATATATATTTATTATCTCGCCCAAACTTTGCAATGGTCCGAATAGAAAAAATGAGTAAATGAATAATGAAAAGAATTCACCAACAGAAATTTCCTTTACGAAAATTAAGTACAATAACAGAAATATTATCGAAGTTCGGATGAAATTAACAGCCGTACCTTGAATAAAACTAAGTGTTCGAATATATTTGACTTTCTTTAGTTCCAAGCCAAGTATTTTTTCAGTTGTTAAGTTTAGCCTGTTTATTTCCTGATTTCCGAGACCAAGACTTTTCACGAGTTCGATATTTCTTAATGATTCAGTTGTTGAGCCCGCGAGTGCTGTTGTTTCATCAACAATAATTTTTTGAATCCTTTTAATTTTTTTGCTCAAGACAGAACTGATAAAGCCAAGGATTGGTATTGCCGAGAAGAAAACCGGAGCAATAAGCCAGTGAACATTTATTGCATAAACAGTGACGAACACAACGCCAACAAGAGTTGTAAATAAAGTATTCACAGAGGCAGAGATTAATTTCTCAACATCAGTTCGAACTTTTTGCAAAACCCCAAGTGTCGTTCCGCTTCGCTGATCTTCAAATTCAGAATAGGGTAAAAGGAGGGAATGCTTTATTCCATCAGAATAAATTTTTGCGCCGAGTTTTTGGGTTATTACATTCAAATAGTAATCTTGAAAATTTTTTGCCACACGGGAAACGAATGCAACGCCAACAGCAGCTGCAAGTAGTAGTAGCACGCCCTTAATAAATTCACCAATTGCGTAGTGTTCAAACTTTGTCGCATAATCATCAATTACAATTCTGTAAATCCAAGGATCAAGCATCGAGAAGATCTGATTTACTGAGGCAAGTAATAATGCAATCAGTATAAGCTTGTTATATTTCTTTAAGTAATTGTATAGTAGCTTCATTGATGATTATTAATGATTTAGATTTGTCCTTCAAATAAAAAAGCAGCTTGACAGTGCAGATTAGTTTTGATTAAAAACAAGGAAGGTTTTTTTTATAATTAAAATTTAAAGGCACACTCAAGTGGGGGCAGTTCAATCCTGCTCGTCATGTAGTTCCGCCATCGCATCTTCAACGGTAGAACAAACAGGCAGCACACGATCAAGCTGTGTAATTTTGATTAATGATAACACTTTCTCGGAAGGAGAAGCAATACGCATACTTCCCTCGTTCGAATGAATAATTCGGTTACCAACGAGTATTGCACTTAAACCCGAACTGTCACAAGATTCAACTTCTGCTAAATCAAGGATTAATTTTTTCACCCCCTCCACTTTTAATAAAATTGTAAACTCCCCCTTTAACAGTCCCGAAATATTTGTGTCAAGCCGCTTTTCGTTCAATTTAAAGATAGTAATATCTTCAACTTTTTTTATCTCATAATTCATTGTAAATCCTTAAAACATTCGAAGGCAATTTAAGAAATTTTGATAAGAATTTTCAGAATTGTTTTTCTCATTTCTAATCATAACGTTATAACATTTATCGCTGTTAGGCTTTTCAAATCCAACTTTTAATGATGATTTGATTTTACAAACTAATATTTTGTGAAAAAAATTTTCATCTTTGTTCAAGTCAAGAATCACATCGAATTTATTTTCGTTAAGTCTGTTTGTAAAATTTTTTACAGGCAGGTCAAATTTATTCATATCTTTTACACCGTGATCAATCACTTTAGACTTAAATTTTACGGGCAGTTTACTTACGCGATAATCATAAGTTAAGATTGAAATATTTTTCTTGTTTTTGTCCAAATATTCTAAAATTGGAAACGAGTTAGTAAAATCATTTTCGTTTTCGGGCATCACTAATAAAAACGAATATGATCTTTGAAAAAACAAATTGAATCGCTGTTCGGAATACTTTGTCTGTTTAGAAATTTTATTCAAGACAACTTTCGCGACAATGTCTTTAAACAGTTTGATCATTTATGTTCTGCTTCATAAAGTTTTTGAAGAAACTCCTCTTCAGTAAGTACGGTTACACCTATAGACTTAGCTTTAGTTAATTTTGACCCTGCACTTTCGCCTGCGATCAGGTAATTCGTTTTGGGACTTACCGAAGAAGTAATCTTTCCTCCAAGAGCTGATATTTTATCACTAGCCTGTTCTCTTGAAAAATTTTTTAATGTGCCAGTTAAAACGAAAGTGTTATTAGTGAAAAAATTATCTATTATCTTTTTCTTCGCGGTTTGAAAATTTACCCCAGCCTTTTTTAATAGTTCAATGATGTGTTGATTACCCTTGCTTGAAAAAAAATGCACGACACTTTTTGCTATACTTGGACCAATTTCGGGAACTGAGATAATATCTTCTTCGGATGCGTTCAAAAGATTATTAATGTCTAAAAAATGAGAGGCAAGTTTTTTTGCTGAACCTGCGCCGACATATCTTATTCCCAGAGCAAATAGTACTTTTTCAAACGGTTGTTTTTTACTTTCTTCTATCGCTTTGAGGAGATTGTCTACACTTTTTTCCCCTAGCCTTTCAATGCTAATCAGATTTTTTCTTTTTTGATTTAATTGAAAAATATCGGCATAGGTTTTAAGAAATTTCTTTTCTACAAATAAATCTATTAGAGCTTCTCCGAGTCCTTCTATATTCATTGCACCGCGAGAAGCAAAATGTTCGAGCCTACCCTTAATTTGTGCAGAGCATTCAGAATTATCACAATAAATGGCAACTTCTTTTTCAGGTTTAATAATGGTTGAATTACATATAGGGCATAATATAGGAGGTTGAACTGGTGCTATCGCACTTCTTCTTTCGCTGAGAACTACTGCAACTACTTTAGGAATTACATCACCACCCTTTTCTATTACAACCTTATCACCAACCCGAATATCTTTTCTTACAATTTCATCATAGTTGTGTAAAGTAGCGCGGCTGATAGTTGAACCTGCTAAGTGTACCGGCTCTAATTCTGCTACAGGAGTTATTGCACCCGTTCTGCCCACCTGCCATATAATATTATTTATTAGAGTAAATGCTTGCTTAGCTTTAAACTTAAATGCAACCGCCCATCTGGGTGATTTAGCAATGCTGCCTAATATTTTTTGATGACGAATTGAGTTAACTTTTATAACAGCCCCGTCAATTTCATATTCGAGTGAATTTCTTTGAGTTTCAAATTCTTTGCAAACCTTAATTACTTCCAGAATATTTTTGCAGACTCTAAAAGCAGGGTTAACATTAAAACCAAGTTTCCTCAATATCTCAAGGTTTTCAGATTGCGATTTAAATTCTTCTTCGATACTTATTAAAAAATAAGTAAATATATTTAACGGTCGTTTTGCCACTATCCTCGGGTCCTGAATTTTCAAAGTTCCTGCAGAAGAGTTTCTTGGGTTTGCAAAAAGTTTTTCCCCTTGTTCGGCTCTTTGATTGTTTAGATTTATGAAATCAGAAATCTTCATAAATATTTCACCGCGAACTTCAATATCGTGCAGTTGATAATTAAAATTTTTAGGAATATTTATTTTTAGTGGAATAGATTTTATTGTTTTAACATTAGTCGTAATATCTTCACCAACGATACCATCGCCTCGAGTCGCTGCTGATTTTAGTATTCCATCAGTATAATTCAAACTTACAGAAGCACCGTCAATTTTATATTCAACTACGTATTCTATTTTTTCATTTTTGGGTAATCCCTCCCGCACCCTTCTATCAAACTCTAGAAGTTCTCCTTCACTGTATGTATTAGATAGACTCAACATAGGGATTTTGTGTTGTATGGATTTGAATTCTTTAGTAAGATCTTTTCCTACTCTTTGAGTCGGGGAATCCGGGGTGATAAAATCGGGATTTTCTTTTTCAAGTTGTTCCAGTTCACTTACTAATAAATCATATTCGTAATCACTTATAGAGGGCTCAGCAAGTATATAATACTTGTATTCGTGTTCTCTTATTTGCTCACGAAGATATTCTATTCTGTCTTTGTTTGATATAGGCTTCATCACGGATTGATCAGGGGGCGGGTGGTCAGATACTCCACTCCGGAAGAAGTGATTTTTGCGTAGCGAACTGCACCGGGAATCCCTTCAAACTGCAACGGCTTATTATTTAATAATAATTGTATTCCGCCTGAATTTCCTAGTATTAACTTAAAACTATTAACTGCCTTAATGATTTTAGAAGAGGCGGGGGGAAGCGTAAACTCTATTTCAGTATTATCATCTTTTATTGCATTTACCCAGCATTGGTTTGTACTGATTATTTTTAACACAAGACTATCTGCCGATAGTATTGTTGAGACACTGTCCGATGCTTCAATGCTTGATGTATCTAGTATTGGCTGCTCAATGTATCTTGAGTTTTCTTTAATGCTCTCTTCGTAAGGTCTTTCGGAAATAATAATTTTATCACCACCGCTAAAAAAAAGAAAATAAATAAGGGCACTTAGAATAATTGTAATCACAGCAATGAAAGCAAAAAGAATTTGGGTTCGCTTTTGAACTGAAGAATTAGCTGTTTCATTCTCTCTAATATCAGAATACGATACAAGCGGTCGTGTAGATAAAGATAATTTCTTTTGTTCGGATTGTTCATTCTCTAAAATTGACTGTAAGAATGGTTTATCATTTTCGTCAACGGGATATTCTCCTTTTTTAGCAGCCTCATATTTTTTAATAGTGCTGTTGGCGTTAAGCCCGATAAAGGATGCATATTCTTTAATAAATGCACGGATGTACAAATCTGGAAGAAAGGCAAAGTTGCCTTCATCAATTGCTTCAAGAAATTTGAAATCAATTTTTGTTTTACTAGCCATTTGCTGTAGAGTGACATTGCTATTTAGTCTGGCTTGTTTTAATTCTTCGGCAAATTTAGTAAGCATATTTTTACTTGATAATTTTTACTTTCTTCGAATTAATTTTGCTGCAAAAGCGCCATCCAGTTGGTGAATATGGGGCAGGGTTTGTATGCAGCCATTCGCATCAACGAGCTCAGGGGAAAATCTATCTATGGCAGATTCAAATTCAAAATCAGAATTATTTTCTAAGAACCGCTTTACCAAATCAAAATTCTCTTCCGGTTCGATTGAGCAAGTGCTGTAAACGACAACTCCCCCTACCTTAACCAGCGAAGCAGCTTTAAGTAGAATATTGTATTGTAATTCGGTATTGGCTCTTATATCAAAAATATTTTTCTTCCATTTAATATCAGGTTTTTTAGAAAGTGTCCCGGTTCCGGAACAGGGGACATCTGCTAGCACACGGTCAAATGGCTGGTCAGTAAATTCGAGTGCATCGGCTTCAATAGTTCTAACTGATTTTACCTCTAGTCTTGTTAAATTCTTTCTAACTAAACTTAACCTGCTTTCATATTTATCTACTGCAACAATTTCGCCGTTATCCCTCATAATGGAGGCAAGATACGCAGTTTTACCCCCAGGTGCAGCGCAAAGATCAAGCACTCTCATACCTTCACTAACATCAAGCAGCCGGCAGGCAAGTCCCGCGCTTTCATCCTGAATATTAAAATATCCTTTAGTAAAATATTCCCAGCCGGTTATATTAGTTAGGTTCTGAAGTTTGAAAAATTCAGGCAGATAATTCCCCTGAGAAAATTTTAGGTTAACAGAATTCATAAGTAAAGCAAATTCCTCGGGAGTAGCTTTAAGTGCATTAATTCTGAGAGTGAGATATGGTTTTTCATTATTAGCATCTAGAAGTTTTTCGGTGCCATCTCTGCCAAATCGCTGGATATATCTTTTTACCATCCAGGAGGGGTGGGATAAGTAAGCGGTGAAGTACCCAACCAGATCCTCTTCCGGATCAGGGTATCTAATTGCAGATTTACTTCGGATAATATTTCTTAAAATAGCATTTGTGAAGTCAGCAGGTTTTTGTCCCTGTAATTTTTTAACAAATTCAACTGCTTCATTCACAGCTGCGTGATCAGGAATTCTGTCGAGAAATAGTATCTGATAAAGCGCAACTCTTAGTCCATTCTTAAGATTTGGAATTGCTTTTGAGAATTGTCCCTTGTAAAACCCATTTAGAATCCAATCAAGCCTTCCCATCCATCTTGTTACTCCGTGAGTAATTTCGTAGAGTAAAGCTTTGTCTGCTCCGCTCAGCTCGGAATTTCGCATTTCATTGTCAAGTAGTCGTTCGAGATACGAATCAGTTCTTTCGACCCTATTCAGTATTTTTACTGCTAATCCACGTACGCCTTCGTAGAGGTGTTCTACTTTATGTTCTTCAAGTAACACTTTCAAACCTTCGCTTTCAAATTAATTCTTTCATGCGCAGTTAATTCAAATATTTTTCTAATCATAATTTCATCGGTACTCGTTAAAGTCACGTTTCTCCGTTTGCAAACAATTTTTATAGTTTCAATTGCTTTACTGATGTCATATTCCACAAAAAAATCACCCCCACCCCAGGAAAACGACGGGATAAATTTTGAGGGAAATCCGGCACCGAATATGTTACTGCAAAACCCTGCTATTGTTCCGGTATTCAGCATTGTGTTTATTCCCGTTTTGGAATGGTCCCCCATAATTAGTCCAAGGAACTGTAATCCGGTGTCAACAGGTTCATTATTTATTTTCGCTGTAATTTTACTGTAATTGTTTTTAAGATCACTACAATTAGTATCTGCTCCTATGTTAACCCAGCTTCCAAGATAAGAATGTCCGATAAATCCAGAGTGCTGCTTATTTGAATTTGGCATGAAAATGGATTCTTCAATTTCACCTCCGACCTTACAGGTATGCCCGATAGATACATTTTCATAAATATATGCGCCGCTTTTAACTTTTGATTTTTTCCCAATAAAAGCCGGTCCCTCAATAACAGCGTTCGGAGAAATTTCAACTTCATCTTGAATAATAATAGATCCGTTAGAAGCGTCAAGTACAGAGCCTGGTTTAATAATACTGCCTGCACCAATAACAATATTTTCCTTTTCAATTAAATGAACACCTTCGTAAAGTTTGTATGCAGAATAATTTTCCTTCCCGAAAAATTTTATTTTTTCAAATTCCTCATTGATTAATTTTCCATTTGCTGTTATTAGTTCCCACGGGTACTGAACAGTCTTTATGTTTACAAGTTCAATTGGTAAACCTTCAAAATGTGAAAGTTCAAATAAATCTCTTTTGAAATTCTTGAGGTAGGATAATTTTTTCCCACTTACCCGTGCGGCAATCACTGTTTCACCATTTACATAAACCTTTTCTACACCGGAAATGAGGGGAATTATTTCATTAAGATTTGGAGGAGCGATTAACCTCCCGTTTATGAATAAGCATTCATCTGATTCGATAGAATTGACCGATGCATTAGGATTATTTTGTTTTACCACACCCTCTAAATATGGTCTGCAATGAAGAGTGAAACTAGAGTTAGGATATGCCGAAAGGATTTTGTCTTTTAGTAAGGATGTTCCGACAAAGAGGTCGTAAACCGGTCTTGCATAAACAAGAGGGTTCAGTTTATAAACGTTTATATCTTCAAAAAGGCAGATCTGCATGGGTTTTTATTTAATCAATAATTAGTATAAATAATTTACGACATTTTAATAAAATTTTCTTCTTTAAGAACTGGCGAAAAAATTATTGATCATAAAATAAAAAAGCCAGATGGAACTGGCTTCTTAAATCAAAAATGGTAAAAAAATTAAGCTTCTTTTTTGGAATATTTCTTTTTGAACTTTTCAACTCTTCCTGCAGAATCCAGTAGTTTTTGTTTACCAGTAAAAAATGGATGAGAACCGCTCGAAATTTCAAGCTTCACTAATGGATAAGTTTTACCGTCTTTCCAAACAATTGTGTCTGACGTTCTAATAGTTGAGCGTGTCAAAATTGAAAAATCGCAAGATACATCTTGAAATACAACCGGTTTATAATCGGGGTGAATCCCTTTTTTCATCTTTACTATACCTATTAAATTTACTTAAAAATTGAGGCAAAATATATGAAACTTCACATTTAATTCCAATCTAATCAGTCGGTTTTTCGTTCTGCCTTTTTTTCAATTTTAAAATATTTGTTTGCGTTTTCCTTCAATTTTGCAACTTCCATCCGACTTGAGTCTGTTAATTTAATTTGCTTAAAATTTAAATTGGATTTTGAAATTGAGGAACTTTTAAGATCTTCAGTTGGAATTGTTAAAGTGGCCGACTCATTTTTAGCCGCGGAATATTCTTCCTCAATTTTTCCAATCACAAGCTTTGAGTCATCTATTTTAATTGATGTTGAAGAAGTATTTGTTTTCTCAAACGGTTTGGACTCGGGCAAAAACTTTTTATCTGTTGTAGATTTATCTTCTAAATCTTTTTTCAAATCAACATTTGATTCAGAGGAAAGCGTTACAGGGGCTTTGCTCAGCAATAAATCTTCCCTCATCCTTGGTTCAATCGAAAAGGGGTCTTCTATTTCAGTTGAATGATTATTTACAACAAAGATTAATATTACAGCAGTTGCTATTAAAGCTGCTGACGGAATAAGTTTCACCGGTGAAAAGATTAAATCAAATAATGATTTTTGTCGCTTTGCTGGAGTGTTATTAATTTTTCTCATCAGATCAGCTTCAAAATTATTTGGAGCTTCGATCTTTCTTAAATCACTTAGTGAATTAATAACTTCTTTATATTTTAGATCATCATTTTCCATCATCATTCCTTATAAATACCTTTTAGCAGCTTTTGAAGCTGCGCTCTGCCGCGATTGATTTTTGATTTGACTGTTCCGACAGAGATTTTTTTAATCTCGGCAATTTCTTCATACGACAATTCTTGAATATCTCTAAGAATAACAACTTCACGATATGCAGCGGAAATTTTTAAGAGAGCTTCTTGAATAATTTTGCTTTTAATTCCGGAATCTGTTGCGACATCAGGTCTATAACTATTATCAGGTATATCAAAATTTTCATGCTCTTCGCCATAATTGTTAATGGAAAAAAGATTCCGTCTTCGTTGTCTTTGGTATTCAGTTCTTGCAAGGTTACCGGCTATAGTGTAAATCCAGGTTGAGAACTTGGCTACCGCGCTGTATGAATCTTTATATCTGTAAACTTTAATCATTGTTTCTTGAACTACATCAGCACATGATTCATAATTACCAAGAAATCTGAACACATAATTCATTAGTGGATTTTTATATCTCGCCACAAGAATTTCAAATGCTTTAATATTATTATCCGATTGAAATTCCTGAATTAATTCTTCGTCAGTTTTATCATTCAACGGTTTTTCAATCAACTGATTTTATACTTTCCATTTTACTGTTTGTTTCACTTATCGGCTAAAATTTTCGAAATAAGTGTTGTTAGCATAGTTCTATCATCAGTAAAAGAAGATTTTATTTGAATATCGGCTGTTAAAATTGCTTCTACTGCATTATACAATTGAAAATCAGAAAAATTTCTTCTGGCTCTTTCATAATCTTTAAGGTAATATTTATTTGTTCCGATGACCCTGGCTTGAGTAATTGGGTCTATTTTTTTTTCGTCCATCTCATTTAATCTTAATAAGCTGGTAAAATATTTATTCAACATAGACACAATTGGGATGGGATCATTTCCATTTTCATAAAGATTCATTACAATTTTTAAGGCTTTGGCTTTATCTCGTTTGCCGATTGCGTTCAATAAATCAAAAATATTAAATTCTTTGAGCTCGGTTGAAAGCGCAGTAATTGTTTCGATAGATATTTCGCTTTGGTCTCCGAGAAAAGTACTGAATTTTTCAAATTGAAGTTCGAGCATCGACCTATTTTCGCCCACAATTCCTACAAGCACTTGTGCATTTTCTTCAGAGAGCTTGAGGTTTTTGGAATTCGCAAAGTCAAGTAGCCATTCAATGAGATTAGTCCCTTTTAATTCTTTTCCTTCAAATAAATAACCAAAACTATATAAAGAATGGAATGGTTCATTAGCAATATTTTGAATTCCACCATTGTGTAAAAATAGGATTGTTGTAAATGAGGGGGGCTGTTTACTATAAGAGACTAATTCTTCTTTATCTTTTAATTTATCCGCCTCTTTTACAACTATAAATTTTTTATCCGAACCAAAAGGAAAGGCATATGCTGCATCTAAAATTTCGATTAAGGATTTATCGCTTGCATAAATAATTTGCTTGTCAAATTCAGTGGTGATCAAAGGCGATACAATTTTTTCGAGAAGTTGATATGCTTCATTGATAATAAATCCGTCAACCCCGAAAAAATAATAAATAGGGAGCAGAGTACCTTTCTTAATTTGTCGAATAGCCTCAAGCGCAGAGGGGGCAGTAATTTTACTCTTCGCCATCGTTTAGTTTTTTCTTTTCATATTTTATCGCTTTAATAAGAAAACAAGTTAACCCTCCCCAAACTATTCCGATAACAACAACTGAAGTTAATATTGATACTAAGCTCATTCTCTAATCCCTAAACGTTTGTTTGACCAATTTTTTATTTAATAGAATTAGAATAGAAATAACGATAGCCCATTGAAAAATTACAGTACCTGCATTTTCAATATGAAACGGATTGTACCATTGCGAATCCCAGCTTGTCGATGATATCAGCCACCAGCTAATGAGAACAACAACTTGAACTGGAATTAATATTGATATAATAAAATTAAACCACTTTCCAATTTTTACATCACTACCAGTTCCATTAATAATTTCTGTTCTAAATCTATCGGCGCCATATTTAATAATTGAAAAAGAAATAAAAGCTCCGCTTAAGATTAATCCCACCCCCCAGACCCAGTCCTGGTTTAAAAGAAAATCGACATTCATTGAAGAAGGGACGCCCATCACAGCAGCAATTGAAGCAACAATTATTAATCCTCTCTTCCGTGAAATTCCGAAATCAATCAGTGTTCTTGTAGCAAGTTCGACCATAGAAATCAGCGAAGTTACAGCAGCAAAAAACAAAGCAAGAAAAAATATTGATGCAAAAAAAATATTAAGTAAATTACTTGAAGTTATTTTGGAGAACAGCAGCGGCAGGTAAATAAAAGTTAATCCCGTATTCGCAGGTCCCGATTCAGAAACTTGGGTCATTGCATCAACCGAGCTGAGCGCAAAAACAGTTGAAAAGATTGTTATGCCAGCAAGTAAAGAAACGGAATTATTCCCAAATCCAATTAGTGCGGCATTTAAGGTAATGTCTTCTTTTTTTCGCATATAGATACCGTAAGCTAGGATTAATCCCCAACCAGCACCGGTATCCCACGCATTTTGAGTGAGCGCATTCAACCAGATTTTGTAATCAAAGATCATATTTAAATCCGGCGTAAAGAAATATTTAATTCCCTCAATAGCATTCGGAAGTGAAACAGCACGAGCTAATAATATGAGTAAAATTCCTAGCAAAGCCGGGATTAATACTTTACTGATTTTTTCTATTCCATTAGTGATGCCACGGATAACAACAAATGCAACTATCAGCATTGAAATGAAATGAAATAGCATCGGCTCAAAGCTCGATGAAAAATTATTCCAATAGGAAAGATAGTCGGTAGTTTTAAATAAATTTCCTGAGACCGCAGAAATAAAATATCTAAGACACCATCCTGTAACAACTGAGTAATAAAACATTATTGCAGTTGACACGAGAACGATATAAGCACCCATCCACCCAAAATTTTTACCGGCAGTTTTAGCTATCGCGCCAACCGGACCAAACCTTGTGTGTTTACCGAGTGCAAATTCTGCAATTATTAATGGTACGGACCAAATAAGAAGAAATATCACCCATGGTATTAAAAAAGAACCGCCGCCATTCTGCGCAACGATTCTTGAAAATCTCCAAATATTTCCAGTACCGACAGCAATACCGATAGTAGAAATTATCAGAGTCCATCTTGATGAAAAATATTCTTCCTGCTTCATTAATTATTTGGAACCAACTTCCGGTCTTTTCCTTTTTTCAATTTCAACTTTTTCCATTACCACATCCTTTAATGGGCGATCGTTTGGATCTTTAGTAACTTTGCCAATTGTGGAAACCACATCCATCCCGTTAATCACTTTACCAAAAATAGTATGTTTGCCATCAAGCCAAGGTGTGGGTACAAGTGTAATAAAGAATTGGCTTCCATTTGTATTTGGACCAGCGTTTGCCATTGACAATATACCGGCGGAATCGTGACGAAGGGTAGTGACAAATTCATCATTAAATTTTCCACCCCAAAAGCTTTCTCCGCCCCGTCCTGTGCCGGTTGGGTCACCGCCCTGCAGCATAAATTTATCAATTACTCGATGAAATATTACTCCATTGTAATAGCCTTTATTAGCAAGCCCAACGAAATTTTCTACAGTTTTTGGCACAAGGTCAGCAAACAGTTCAAGTTCGATGGTGCCCATATTAGTTTTGATTATTGCAACGGTCATTGAATCACTTTCTTTTATTTGAATATTGGATAGATTAAGCTCCGAAGTTGGTTCTGAATTTGCCTTCCCTTCAGTTTCAACTTTACTGTTACAACTGATAAGTAAAAGAAATAAAAAATTCAGAATAAAAAATTTTAACATTGTGTCTCCTATTGTGGTTGAATAATATTCATAGATAATAGAATTA